>OGXP01000723.1_pt1 | contig 34777 bp, 35 predicted proteins | sample 1576351 | NCBI WGS metagenome assembly OGXP01 (sample SAMEA3541517, study PRJEB24748) | human gut metagenome | biome: human gut; feature: human-associated habitat; material: faeces | place: China | collected 2012
ATTGTAATTGATGGTGAAGATTCAAAGGTTATTTGCAAAGACTAATTTGAAAATTCCAGTTTTGATTTGACTTAATTCATAACATTTATTAACTGTTATATCTTATCCTCGTGAAGTCCGCAACCCCTTGAAAATGCTAAATTTGTAGCGAGTGAGTTTGCCCTTATGCTTTCCCTTGTGTTATATCCTTTTCCCTCATGTTACGAATGCTCACAAGGGCAAAATTAAGGGAAAGAAAATCCAGTAACAAATTATAACATGAAATGAAAATGGCAGGAAGAACGGATTGAAATGCTTTCAAAACTTTTAGAAAATTAAGGAAAGGACAGATAAGATATGAGATTGATTTATGCAAGATATAATCCGCAATGTAATAGCATAGATGTAACCACGTTTGAAAATGTAGTGCTTAGAATTGATTGCAATAAGGCAGAGGAAGGATTGAGAACTACTCCCGGCTCCCAGTGTTCGTTGAATGCTTTGGCTATTGATAATCCATTAGAATATGCAAGATTATACTTGGATGGAGAAATGCAAGTATGGGTTGATGCAGAGGATCGTTTAGATACGTGGTGATTTTGCTAATATAATATCATGATAGAGGTCTAGTACTAAAAATTCCAGAAAAATATATAGAACGTACGGTTATTCCATAATAAGAGGCAGGAATCTTAAGTTTCTAGATGTTTGAATTTTGCCTTAAGGTAAATAGAGAGGACACATTGATTTTTCAGTGTATCCCCTCTATTTAAAATTATTTTTAAATAGTTCTTGCACAAAAACAAATAGCATGCTAAAATCTATTTAAAGAAAGTTTTAAATAGGTAAAAGATATGGGAGAAACTAACATTTTTAAAGTATTGGCAGATAGCCAGCGAAGAGACATTCTTATTATGTTGAGAAATGAACGATTAAATGCCGGAGAGATTGCTGAAAAATTACAGATTACACCGGCTGCTCTTTCTTATCATTTAAAATTACTTAAAAACGCAGACTTGATATCTGAATATAAAGAGAAAAACTTTGTTTATTATGAAATCAACACTACGGTTTTCGATGAATTAATTATATGGGTTAACCAGTTTGGAGGAAAAAAAGTATGAAAAAAATAATGTGGATAGTAGCAATGATACCAGTTGTAGTTACAAGTGTTGTACTACAGTTTATGCCTGATATTATACCTATGCATCATGACTTGGAGGGAAACACTGACAGATGGGGAAGTAAAACAGAAAGCTTTATTTTTCCGGTAATTATTTTGTTTATTACACTGTTTTGGCACTTGCTAATCTATGTGTTTGAGAAAAAATCAAAAAATGCAAATACAGAAAAGGAACAGATGGAAACAAAATCTTCTGCAAAGGTATTATGTGTTGTAGGAATTTCGCAAGCAATCATGTTCGGGATTATGCATTATTTTATTCTTTATTCTTCTTGGATACAGGCAAATGCAGGTGGTGAACATGCGGTTATTGACATTGCAAAAGTTTCATGTATTTTGTGTGGTATTATATTTATTGTATTAGGAAATTTTATGACAAAGGCAAAACGAAATGCAGTAGTGGGAGTTCGAACCGTTTGGAGTATGCACAATGATAATACATGGAGAAAGAGTAACCGCTTTGGTGCAATATGTATTATTATTACGGGGTTATTGACTATCATTACAACCGTATTTACAAGTGGGATGACTGGCACAATCTTTATGTTGATTTATTTATTATTAGCAACAATTGTAACTGTGGTATACTCAAAAAAGATATATGATAAGGAAATAAAAAAATAATTTGTATCTTTATGCGAGAGGGTGAAATTCCAGTCTTTTACGGAGAGATAACAAACGAAGGGAGGCAATTGCCTCCCTTCGTTTGTTATCTACTCTTTCCACGGTTTGGTGGAGAATATGGTCTTGTTAACTCTCGCTCCTTTATGTCCTGTTTCTTAGATATAAGCCTATCGTGTAGAGACTGCGGCTTTTCTCCATACCGTTGTTTCCAATTCTTAAGGCTGTCCTGATAATCCCCATAAGCTGTCTCTGACTTATGAAATGCTTTGTAGAAGGCTTCCGCATTCTGATACCCGTATTCCTTTACGATATGGGATAATCGGGCTTTCATTCGGGAAATACGTTCCTCCAATCCGGCTATCTCTGTTGAAAGTTCGGAACGCCTTTTTGCTTTGAAGATACCTTTGCTGTCGGACAGTTCAATTTCAAGGTCACTTCGCTGTTTCTCGAGTGCAAAAATTGCTTTATTCTGTTCTTGCAGCTTTTGATAAATTTCGCATAAGTGCTTGTAAGAAACTGCTTCCGGTGATGGCTGTGGTCTTGGCGGTATGGCAGGCTTTGGTGTATCTGTCTGCTTTCTGCTTTCTTCTGGTACAGCTTTCTGCTCTTTGAAATCTGTGTTCTCCGGTCTTGCTTCAAGCTCTTTGGAAATTACTTTATCTGCAAGCTCCAGAGTTTTGAGAAATACTTTGGAGATTAACAGTTCTAATACTGCAATGGCAGTACCGATAATGGAAGATAACAGATTCGGTCTGTTTCCGTAAAGCCATACGGATTCCACAATCTTGTCCGTTATCCGTTCCTTTTTTATCTGCATGATTTCTGACTTGGAAACACCCGTTACAATCGCTCTGTCAACAGTCTGATTCCACAAGGTGCGTTTACTGTTGTCTGCCTCAATCTCGGTGGCTTTCGGATTGTTCTTACCAATCTTTTTGGTGGCAAGATACATACCGCCACGCTCAAAAACTTCTAACCGCTGGCTTTTATCCCACACATACTGATTGATAAGATTGGTATAATCCTGCTTGACGGTATCAAGGAAATTTTCAGCCTTGAAGTGTTTATCCTTAATGGAGAAAATCTGTCTTTCGTATACCTCACCTTTGTGAATCACCTTACATCTTTTACGGATATTTCCTTCTTCATCAAGTATCTCTTTCTTGGTGCGTACATGATTTCCCTTTTCGTCATAGAACATATTGCGGGTGGCAACCTTTTCTATGGGCTGTTCCAAGAGTGTACGCTCCGAAAAAATGAGATGGATGTGATAGTTGGTTTTCCGCTTATTGTGATGCAGGGCTGCGATACAGTCCGTTCCGTAAGTCTGTCTGAAATGGTCTGTAAATATCTGCAACAGTCTGTCTGGAGGATACTCCGTAAAAGATTCCGGCAGGGCTATGATCAATTCCCTTGCCTCAATACATTTCCCCTCCGTACCGCTTTTTTTAAATTCTGCCTGATTATATTTTGCAAGGTCAGTCCAAAAATTACGGTCTGTGGTTTCATATACCGCATACAGATTTTCCTGCTTCTTTGGGCTTGAAATATAATAAATTCTTCCCCGGACATTGTGGAGCTTCGTCATCTGAATAAATGAATTTCTTGGCATGTGCTTCCTCCTTTCCGTATCTGCCAAGTACGAAGCTGCAAGAAATGAGGATGGGAAACTTTCTAATGTGAAAGTGAGTAGGCTACATAGGTAGCCTGTCTACGAACATATCCGCCTGTCGGCGAAAGCTCCCAGCAGGGCGAAATACACAGAGTACAAATCGTAAGATTTGTGCGAGGGGTATATTTCGCTCTCAAACGCCGAGGGCTTGTATAAAAAAGTTTCTTCCCCACTTCTTAAATTTCCGGTTGTATCTTAGAGGAAGCACATGGTATAATCTATTTGCGTGTAGGTATATCATGGCTTCGGTCAGATACATACCTTAGGGATGGTCTTAGGACTGTCCCTATTTAATTTGTCACATTTCTTGTGACAGCTCTGACATTTCCTTTGTCCCTTAAGTCCCTGCCTTCATTGGCGGTCATGAACTTTTCAAGCATATCCGTTTTGATAAGGACTTTCCGTCCTACCTTCAATACCGGAAGCTTTTTCCATTCTACCAGTTTCCGCAGGGTATTTCTGCCGATACCCGTATAGTCGGCAGCTTCCTCAATGGACAGTGCAATCTTCACTTCTGTCATTAAAACACCTCCTCTTGAATTGCATAATGCAATTTTGCGACTATGCCTACTATATAACTTTTATATCTTCTTGTCAAGCGTTACGAAATTTTAAAAGCAATTATTAACTTGCATATTGCAATGCTACTTTTACTGTGTTATACTTTAGCCATACCGAAAAAGGAGGCGTATCAGAATGAAAGATAAAGAATTACGCAAGTTAATCGGTAGCAGGGCAAAACAACGCAGACTGGAATTAGGTGTCAACCAGCCTTATATAGCAGAAAAGATGGGAGTTACCGCTTCCACCATACAGCGGTATGAGGCAGGAACGATTGACAACACCAAGAAGCTTGTTCTGGATGGTCTGTCGGAAGCACTTCATGTATCAGTGGAGTGGCTGAAGGGCGAGACGGAAGAAATGACAAGTGATGTTACGGATAAAAGGGAATTACAGATTCGTGATACCATGACTTCCATTCTCTCCAAACTGCCTTATGATATGAAGGCAGACGAAGCGGATTTTTCCAAAGATTTACTGCTGCTGATGTTGAAGGAATACGAATTATTCGTTGATTCCTTTCAATATGCCTGTAAGAATTTTAAAGGGAATACGGAAGATGCCACAATTGCAAAAGTAATGGGGTTTGAATCCAATCAGGAATATAATGAGATTATGTTCCTTAGGGAAATCACCCATACGGTAAACGCACTGAACGACATGGGCGACATTGTAAGGCTCTATTCCAAGAATCCCGAAACGGCAGCCGTAAGGCTTGCAAATCTTCTTTCAGAGAAAGACTCCGAACCGGTATAGATTAGACAACCGGAGTTATGATATACTTACACGCAGAAAGCATTTCATCAGTTCCGATTGTCGATATCGAAAGGAGTAACGATTATGGCAAAAGGTTCTGTAAGAAAGAAAGGCAAGAAATGGTACTACCGCTTCTATGTGGAAGATGCAAGCGGTAATCTGGTGCAGAAGGAATTTGCAGGTACGGAAAACAAAAGCGAAACGGAAAAGCTGTTGAGGCAGGCAATGGAGGATTATGAAGCCAAGCGGTTTGTTGCAAAGGCTGAAAACATCACACTCGGAGAGTTGCTTGACCTGTGGGCTGAGGAAGAATTAAAGACAGGCACATTGAGTAATGGAACGGTTGGCAATTATCTTCAGACAATTGGGAGAATCAAACAACACCCTATCAGCAAAAGGAAACTGAAAACGGTGACTTCGGTACACCTGCAGGAGTTTATGGATTTGCTCTCATTTGGAGGCACTGTGGGAGATTTTATATCAAAAGGATATTCCATTGATTATGTAAGGTCATTTTCAGCAGTATTGCAACAGTCATTCCGGTTTGCGGTATTTCCGAAACAGTTTATTACCTTCAATCCAATGCAGTATGTGGTGATGAGGCATAAAAAGGAAGAAACGGATTTGTTTGCGGATGAAACAGCCACAGACAGAGACAAGGTTAAACCGCTTTCCTTTGAAATGTACCGGAAACTGATTGAACAGCTTGGAAAACGAAGTGGGGATGCGATTCTTCCGGTTCAGATAGCATACTTTACAGGTCTCAGACTTGGAGAGGTAGCAGGTCTGACATGGCAGGATATCAACCTTGAAGAACAGTATCTCACTGTACGCAGGAGCATCCGCTACAATGGTGCTACCCATAAGCACGAAATCGGTCCGACAAAGTGGAAAAAGATCAGGGTTGTTGACTTTGGCGATACCCTCGCAGATATTTTGAGGAATGCAAAAAAGGAACAGCACAAAAACCGTTTTCAGTATGGGGAACTCTACCAGCGGAATTTTTACAGAGAAGTAATGGAAAAGAATCGGGTGCATTACGAGTATTATCATTTGGGAATGACAGAGAATGTGCCGGAAGATTACACCGAAATCTTCTTTGTATGCTTAAGGGAGGATGGTTGTCTGGAACTTCCGGCAACCATAGAAACAGCCTGCCGGACAGCAGGAAGAAAAGTACCGGAGCTTGAAGGTTTCCATTTCCACACACTGAGGCATACCTACACGACAAACCTCTTATCCAACGGGGCTCAGCCTAAGGATGTGCAGGAACTGTTAGGACACTCAGACGTGAGTACCACCATGAATGTCTACGCCCATGCTACAAGGGAAGCAAAGCGGACTTCCGCAAGACTTCTTGATAAAGTGGCAGGCAACGATTAAACAACTGAATAATGAATTTTCCCTTGTAATTATCCCATAAGGGCAAAAACAAGGGAAAAGGATACATATATAGAATTTTCAATGGCGGGAAGCCTTGAAAATAGGGGAAAGTTAAGAGAGTTAATAGATAAATTCCAGTTTGTATGTATGGTAAATCTAAACTGTATTTTAGCAACATTTCCTGAGTGGGGGCGGAAAGCGCCACCATATATCATAAATGATGGGGGCAAGGGAAAAATCCCTTGCTAGAACAGCATTTGGATGGAGACATCTCTAATTCGTATCTAGCCGTCAATCTAAGAAGTATCAAAGCAGCCAAAACAGTAGATTAATCATATGACATTTCCTGTTGGTTAATTAAATTGAATAAAAATTAAACGCTGCTCAATTGTGCAATCTATATGAATCTGATATGCTGAGTATACAAAAGCTTTTGAATTTTTTAGGAGATGATGCAAATGGATATAGGCGTTGTTATAAAAAAATATAGAAAAGAAGCTGGTATGACGCAGGAGGAGATGGCAAACAGATTAGGCGTGACGACACCAGCTGTAAACAAATGGGAGAATCGTAATTCCAAGCCGGATATTGAACTGCTGGCACCAATTGCAAGACTGCTTGATATTTCACTTGATACATTACTTTCTTTTCATGAAAAACTTTCAGATACTGAAATCGAAGAAATTATCAGGAAGATGGACAGGATGTTTTCAGAAGAAGGCTATGAAAAGACTTATGAATGGGCGTTGAAGCTTATAAAGGAATATCCGAATTGTAACATGCTTATCTGGCAGGCTGCGGTAATGCTTGATACAAGAAGAATAATGGATAAATGCACGAATCCGGAAAAATATGATAAGCAGATTAATGCATGGTATGAGCTGGCACTGCATGATGAGAATGAAGAGATACAGCATCATGCAGCAGATTCTCTATTTGGATTTTATTTGCGTAAGAAGGATTATGCCAAGGCAGAAAAATATCTGGACTATTTTTCAGAACACGATCCTATGAAAAGTTATTATCGGGGAAGATTACTCCAGGAGCAGGGAAAAATCAAAGAAGCATATGAGAAATATGAAAATGTTATTTTTTCCGGCTTTAGTACACTTAATTTTGTGCTTTCCACAATGGCTGGACTGGCATTGCGCGAAAATGATATCGGTTATGCGAGATTTCTGTCAGGGAAAGTACAGGCAGTTGCTCATACATTGGAAATGGGAAAATATAACGAGTATTCGCCAATGATTGATATTGTATGTGCAGGGAAGGATGTAGAGTGAACATATAAGGCGGTAAAACATCTTCTTGATAATGTGGGTACCATGTATGATTTTAGAAAGTCCGGTTTATATAAGCATATGAAATTCAGAGATATTGATGAAGCTATATTAGATGGTGTAAAAGAAAAACTTCTTGAAGGATTCAGAAATGAGGAAGAATTTGGCTACATGGCAGGATATGAACCGTGGGAGAAATTAATTTTTGACAGATAAGTTTTTTTGAATGCTGCTGTAGCTTTCTTGCAGACATGATTATTAAATATGCACCAGAGATAAAAGAAGAAGTAGAGGTGTGCATGATGATCAAGGATTCAATTGATGACGAGAAAGTAAGCAGGCAGAAACAATTTGACAGGTTCTGTTATTACTTAGGCAGAGTAAAACAGCTTTTGGACAAAAAGGCTGCATAGGCAGCCAGCATCCTGTAGATAATATGCTGTAGGATGTATACATATATCAGGAGGCTTCATTCATGGCGAGTGGAGTCTCTTTTGTTTTGCACTGTATAACGGAAAAAGCTTTGGTTGAACAGAGGTTGGAATGATGATAAGATTTAGTTGGGACAATAGTGAACGCATGCGTTCACATTTTATAACTAAGAAGTAATGGATTGGAGCGGTGGTATGGCGTACAAAATTGGAACAGGTGAATGTGGGGAAATTCTCATATACCAGACTAATGATGGGCAGACAAATATAGAAGTTGTGGTGCTGTTCTTTGTTATCGGTTTCTATTCGGAAAGCATAGATGTCAAAGAGGAAATGAGGTTTGAGTCAATCCTTCGTATGCTTATCCGATTAGGACTTGCAGCCGTGTTTGTACAGGTTATAGCGGGTGCAGCGGCTTATAAGGCAATACACTAAAAAAGGAATCTGCATAAAACAGATTCCTTAAATGAGGGAAAATCCCTGTCGAAGAATGGAAGTCCAGTTACTTTTCTGATAGAGAAAACGGACGATGATTACAGTCTGTTTTTCCTCATCAATCGTATAAAAGGCAAGAAAATTATTGATTATCACAAAACGAATGCCCCAGCTTGCCAGTACTGGATCATCTACCAGACGGAACTTCTGTGGCAGGTCGGCTAATGAGCCTATCTGCTCAGTCGCAACATCTAACAGATTATCTGCGGCAGTAGGATTTTTGAGGGAAAATTCGATGTAATCCACAGCCCGCATAATATCGTGTTCTGCGGTAGAAGTGATATGAACCTGATAGCTCATCGGCTGCGACGGCTCCTGATATCAGCCATAGCTTCGGAAAACGGTCTTATATTGCCTGTGGCAATATCGTCCATTCCTTCCTTAATCTGGCTGTAAAGTTCAAATCGGCTGGTCAGTTCTTCGTAGGCTTCAATGCTCATAACCGCAAGGTCGCCTTTTCCATTCTTCGTAATGAAAACCGGTTCAGGATAATTATGACAAAATGTAGAAATTTCATTGTAATTATTCCTTAAATCAGCACTTGATTTGATTACTGGCATAAAAACACCTCCTTGTTTGATAACAAAATTATACACAAATTTTGTTATGAAGTCAATGGATATACCATTAGTGTTAGCAGGATAAACACAACTATTCATATGTATCTGACCGTAAGGTCGGGAACAAGCCCATTGGGTGATGTTCCCGTGACAACGTATGACGGCAGTGTCATGGTTGTTAATATGAATATGCGGGGCTGCTGGATTCGCTGTAATATTATAGAAAGAAAAATTCCAGATAGCCAGCGGGCAAAAGATATGGTATGATAGCTTTTGCCATAAAATCGGAAGAATAACAGCGAGGTGATTATTTGAAAAAGAAAATATTGGGAATAGGAGCGGCGGTACTGATTCTGTCGGCGGCGGTTTTTGCAGGCGGCGGACTGACCGGAACGAGAATCCGCTTCGGTGCGGCAGGACTTGGCGGAACGTATCACGCTTTTGCAGATACATTTGCAGGGCTTATCACAGCCGGAAAAGAAAAATGCACGGTTGAGGTAAAGACCACTGCCGGGTCGGCGGCGAATCTGCGGCTTTTATCAGACGGATATATTCAGATGGCGGTTGCGCAGAATGATTTAACCAATGATGCATACTATGCGACCGGGACATTTGAAAACAGCAGGAAGTACCGCGGATACAGCGCGGTTGCGGCACTTTACACGGAAAGCTGCCAGATTGTGGTGCGTGCGGACTCCGGCATTGAAAGCATGGATGGTTTGCAAGGGAAAACAGTCAGTGTCGGTGAGAACGAATCCGGTACGGAATTAAATGCTGAGCAGATTTTAGCTGTCAGCGGACTGACAGATAAGCTGATTGATAAAGTACATCTGGATTACACAGAAGCGGCAGAGCGGCTTGCAGACGGAAAGATCGATGCTTTTTTTTGTACGGCGGGTGCAGAAACAACAGTGATTTCAGAGCTGTCTAAGCAGTGTGAAATCCGCCTGCTGGAGCTTGATGAAAGTACAAGAGACAAACTTTTAAATTCCTACACTTTTTATACGGAATCCGTGATTCCAAAGGGAACGTACAACAATCAGACAGAGGATATACATACTGTCGGTGTCAAAGCGGTGCTGCTTGTGAGTGATAAGTTGCCTGAAAAGACGGTGAAAGCGCTTACAAAAACACTGTTTGAAAACAAGCAGGAGTTACAGTATGCACTGCCTGTCAATATTGTGATGAATGAGCAGACGGCGACAGAAGGAATTACAATTCCGTTTCACAAGGGTGCTGCGGCATATTACAAGGAATGTGGAATTGATGTAGTGACAGGGAAAGGAAGCAGATAGGCAGCAGGTGGACATCAGTGGAAATATATTTGGATATGTACCAGACAATTACTGTAGCAGTACTTGTCTTAATGTTAGGTAAAATTTTAAAGAAAAAATTCGGAATTTTAGAGCGGTTCTGTATTCCGGCACCGGTTATCGGCGGCGTAGTGTTTGCCGTTTTTACCTGTATTTGTTATGTGACGGGTATTGCGGAATTTTCGTTTGATGATATTTTAAAGGAAGTATGCATGGTATTTTTCTTTACTTCTGTAGGCTTTCAGGCGAATTTAAAAGTGTTAAAAAGTGGTGGAAAGGCACTGATTATTTTTCTGGGACTGGTCATCGGCCTGATTCTTTCACAGAACTTTTTAGCGGTCGGACTGGCAAAGCTTTTACACATTAGTCCGCTGGTCGGACTGTGTACCGGTTCAATTCCGATGGTCGGCGGTCACGGTACGGCAGGTGCATTTGGCCCGGTGCTGGAGGATTTTGGTATTATGGGTGCAACAACACTTTGTACGGCAGGTGCAACATTTGGTCTGATTATGGGCAGTATCATGGGCGGACCGGTCGGCAAGCGTCTGATTGAGAAGAAAAATCTGTTAGATACGGTTGTGCCGGAAGATGATAGCCTTCTGGTAGAAGATGAAAAGAAGCATGAACGTCATACCAGCATGTATCCGTCAGCGGTATTCCAGTTAATTATTGCAATGGGACTCGGTACAATCGTATCCCACTTGTTATCGCTGACCGGCATGACGTTTCCGATATACATCGGTGCGATGATTGTTGCTGCATGTATCAGAAATATCGGGGAATATTCGGGAAAATTTACTATTTATATGGGTGAAATTAATGATATCGGTGGTATCAGCCTGTCGCTGTTTTTGGGAATAGCGATGATTACATTAAAGCTCTGGCAGCTTGCAGATCTGGCACTGCCGCTTATCGTACTGCTTGCAGGACAGAGCCTGCTCATCTTTTTATACACGTATTTTGTGGTATTTAATGTCATGGGCAGGGATTATGATGCGGCAGTACTTTCATCCGGTGTCTGTGGTTTCGGTATGGGTGCAACCCCGAATGCCATGGCAAATATGCAGGCAGTCTGTGAAAAGTACGAACCTTCGGTCAAAGCGTATCTGCTTGTACCGTTAATCGGAAGTTTATTTGCGGATTTTTTAAACAGTCTGGTGATAACATTTTTTATTAATTTCTTATAAGATTAAAATGCCTGTGCGAAAGTCTCATCGCCACTTCGCAACAAGTTGTTCAGTTAGAAACGAGGTTAGTATGTTTGATAGATGGAAAAAGGCCCACAGGGCTGTGTATGAAGTAGAAAGTGAAAACCTGGCGGTGCCGGAGGTGCATATCAGGGAGGATGATGCGGCGGCACATGATACAAAAGAACCGGAAGCAGAAGAAGAAATTACCTATGAAAATGTAGCAATTCCGGAAATTCATATTAAAAGAAAGCAGCGGGATAAATAATACATGAAAGATTTGACAAAGGGAAAACCATCGCAGCTGATTCTGTCCTTTGCGATACCGATATTTTTTGCCAATCTGTTACAGCTGACGTATAGTCTTGTCGACACGCGGATAGTAGGGTCTTTTTTAGGGGAAGATGCACTGGCGGCAGTCGGCGCGACCAGTACGCTCAGTAACCTGATTATCGGATTTTTACTGGGACTTGCCAATGGTTTTGCCATTATTACGGCGCAGCGGTACGGTGCAAAAGATATCGCAGGCGTTAAAAAATCATTTGCAGCATCACTGATGATGGGAACAGGCATTTCAATTCTGCTGACGGCGGCGGGACTGCTGTTTTTAAAACAGATTCTGCAATTTTTAAATGTGCCGGAAGTATTATATACAACTGCACGGTCATATATTGTGATTATTGTGGCGGGAATGCTTGCGACATTTTTATACGATGCCTGTGCAGCGGCGCTGCGGGCGCTGGGTGATACGGTCACGCCGCTTATCATACTGGCGGTATCGGTCGGATTAAACATTGCGGGAGATTTATTTTTTATATTAGTACTACATGCAGGTGTGTACGGTGCGGCGGTGGCAACGGTACTGTCACAGGTATTGGCATTTGTCATCTGCTGGATTTACATGATCCGCCGCTATGAAATTTTACAGTTAAAAAAGACGGATTTTACGCAACCGGAAAAAGAAATGCTCGGCAATATGGCGGCTTCCGGTCTGTCCATGGGCTTTATGAGTTCACTGGTTAATATCGGGTCGCTGACCCTTCAGACGGCGATTAACCGGCTTGGACAGGACATTATCGTAGCTCATACGGCGGCGCGGAAAATATCCGAAATGTTTATGATTATGTTTTCGGTATTCGGACAGACCATGGCGACATACTGCGGACAAAATATGGGCGCCGGGCGTATAGACCGCGTCAAAAAAGGTATATGGCTGGCACTTTTATATACCTGTATTTGGTGTATGCTGACCGTTGTGGCAAGTTATACCATCGGTGCAGGGCTGGTTGGACTGGTTACGGGAAGTAAAAATGAAGTCGTGATACACACGGCAACGGTGTATCTGAAATTCAATACCGTATTTTACTGTGTGACGGCGGTCATCTGCATTTTAAGAAATGCAATGCAGGGGCTTGGCGAGCGTATCACTCCGCTGGTGTCGAGTTCCCTTGAAATGATAGGTAAAATCATTATTGCAGCGGCACTTGTGCCGAGAATCGGTTACAACGGTGTTATCGTTGCAGAGCCGCTGGTGTGGTTTATTATGGTCATACCGCTGGTTGTAAGAATTTATACCATGCCGGTGATGCGCAGGAAAAAACAGACCTTATGATATGATCTCAGGGTCAAAAGCCTGCACGTAGGCAGGGCTTTAGAGAAATACAAAAATAGCGGTAAAACCGCTAAGGAGGAGTTTATGGAACAGATAATGGAATATGTCCCAAATATGTATGCAACATTTTGGGCATTGGTACCGCCGCTGGTGGCAATTATTCTGGCACTGGTGACAAAAGAGGTCTACAGTTCCCTTTTTATTGGAATTGTAATTGGCGGATTATTTTACGGAAACATTTTTCAGCAGGGATTCAGTTTTGAAAAATCGGTACTGCACATTTTTGAAGACGGACTGGTAGGCGTTTTATCAGACCCGTATAACGTCGGTATTTTAATCTTTCTTGTAGTGCTTGGCATCATGGTCAGCATGATGAACAAGGCAGGCGGTTCGGCAGCCTTCGGACAGTGGGCGGGACGTCATATCAAGACCAGAATCGGTGCACAGCTTTCAGCGGTTCTGCTGGGGATGCTTATTTTTATTGACGATTATTTTAACTGTCTGACGGTCGGAAGTGTTATGCGGCCGGTCACGGATAAGCATCAGGTATCCAGAGCAAAGCTTGCTTATATTATTGATGCAACCGCAGCGCCAATCTGCATTATTGCGCCGATTTCCTCATGGGCGGCAGCAGTTACAGGATTTGTAGAAGGCGAGGATGGTTTTGCGGTCTTTATGAATGCGATTCCATATAACTATTATGCATTGCTTACAATTATTGCAATGCTGACAATGGTTTTATTTAAAATTGATTTTGGTGCAATGGCAGTACATGAAGCCAACGCGGTAAAGGGTGATTTATATACAACGCCGGAGCGCCCGTATGCCAATTCCGCACCGGATACGGTAAAGGGCAGAGGTACGGTGTTAGACCTTGTATTTCCGATTATTACTTTAATTATCTGCTGTATCATCGGTATGATTTATACCGGCGGCTTCTTTAGCGGAACAGGCTTTATCGAAGCTTTTTCAGGAAGTGATGCGTCCATCGGACTGATGCTTGGCAGCTTTTTTGCACTGGTCATTACCATTATTTTTTATGCACTCCGCAGGGTGCTTACATTTACAGAAAGCTGCGGCTGTCTGCCGGAGGGCTTTAAGGCAATGGTTCCTGCCATTCTGATTCTGACATTTGCATGGACATTAAAGGGCATGACGGACAGTCTTGGCGCAAAAGAATATGTTGCCGGACTGGTCGGCGGTATTTCAGGACCTTGGCTGGCATTGTTCCCGGCAGTGGTATTTATTGTCGGCGCATTTCTTGCATTTGCAACGGGTACGTCATGGGGAACATTTGGTATTTTAATCCCAATCGTTGTCAGCACATTTTCGGGAACGAATCATACAATGATGATTATTTCTATTTCTGCCTGCATGGCAGGGGCAGTGTGCGGCGACCATTGTTCACCGATTTCAGATACAACGATTATGGCATCGGCAGGGGCACAGTGCAGCCATATCAATCACGTATCCACCCAGCTGCCATATGTTTTGGTGGTGGCGGTTGTTTCGTGCATTACATACATTATTGCAGGCTTTGTGCAGAGTCCGGTTCTGCCGTTAATCATTGGTATTGTGCTTATGGTTGGCACGCTTTTTGGCATCAAGTATCTGATGAAGAATATCGCTGTGCGGGATAAGAAGCATAAGGTACAGTAATGGCGGATAAAATCAAAAACATTAAAGGAAGTCTGATTCTTCTGCTGGCAGCGTTTATCTGGGGAACGGCTTTTGTTGCCCAGACAAGCGGTGCGGATTCGGTAGGAACGTTTACATTTAATACGTGCCGCTCAGTGGTCGGAGCGCTTTTTTTACTGCTGGTGATAGTGCTTTTGGACAGTTACGGAAAACGTACCGCAGGCGGGGAAAAAGACACAATACAAGAGCTGTATTCACGGACAAAGTGGCCGGTAAAGGGTGGCGTACTCTGCGGCATAATTTTATTTGTGGCAATGTCCTTACAGCAGTATGGAATCAGTATTTATCCGGCAGGCGTGGCAGCTTCCGGCAGGGCAGGCTTTCTTACGGCAACGTATGTGGTGCTGGTTGCCATCTGTTCCGTATGGATGGGAAAAAAGCTGCATCCGCTGATTGCGGTATCCATTGGCGGCTGTATTGCCGGAATGTATCTTTTGTGTATGTCCGGCGGATTTGCAGGGATTTATATGGGCGATGTGTGCGAGTTTTTGTGTGCAGTCGGTTTTATGTGCCATATTCTTACGGTTGAACATTTTGCAAAGGAAGACGGCATAAAATTATCCTGTATTCAGTTTGCAGTATGTGCTATACTGTCAGGTGTGATGATGCTTTTTACCGAAAATGTCGATTTTGCCGGAATATGTGCGGCAGGACTTCCGATTTTGTATACGGGTGTATTATCGAGCGGAATCGCCTATACCTTACAGATTATCGGACAGAAGTACGCACAGGCTTCGGTAGCTTCGATTGTAATGAGCCTTGAATCCGTCTTTTCGGTACTTGCGGGCTGGCTTGTATTACATGAGGTGTTAAGTCCGAGAGAACTGACCGGCTGTATGCTTGTGTTTGCAGCGGTGATTCTGGCACAGGTTCCGGATATGCTGAATCATTCAATAAATGAAAAAGGGTGAGAAAATGAAATATACATATTATCAACTGGGTATTATGGCGGCAGTTGTATCGTTTCTTGGATTCGTCGTTGAAAATATCTGGCTTGCCATGACAAAAGGGTATATCAATAACAGGAATATGAATGCGCCTTTTTTACTGGGCTATGGGCTGTTGATTTTGTTTATGTACGCGGTGTTTGGAACACCGGCAGCACTTAGAATGTTTACAAAGGAAAAGGTGCGCTGGAAACGGTATCTGGTTTACTTTTTATGTTCATTTGCCGTTGTCTGTGTAGGTGAAATTGTGCTGGGCATTGCGGTGGAGGCACTTTGTCATATTGAATACTGGAATTATTCCAATATTCCGATGCACATTACAAAATATACGTCCATACCGACCAGTACGGCATTTGCGGCAATGATTACAATTCTGATGGGAAATGTTTTTCCGGTTCTGATGGACTGGATATGCCGTATCAATGCCCAATGGGCGAAAATCATCTGTATTGTACTGTGGGTGGTTATGGTAGTGGACTTTTTCGTCAGCTTCGGACATATGATAAAAGCGAAAAATTTCTATTTAAAATGGAAAATATTCCTGAAAGCAAAAAAGTAGCGGAAAAATGATTAAAGAAAGGACAGGCGGCTGTAAATATACAGTGCCTGTCCTTTTTTATTATGGACGCTGTCCAAGACCGCCTTCTAATGTCAGAGTTTCACCTGTCATATACTTGAAGTCCGGTGAAGCAAGCTGTACGCATACACGACCGATTTCAAGTTCAGCATCACCGAAATGACCAGCCGGTGGTGTATGTACATTCTTTTCAAAAGCTTCCGGATAAGCATTCTGGAACTGCTCTAACTGTGAAGTCCATGCAAGCGGGCAGATGATGTTGACGTTGATACCGTCTTTAGCCCATTCTGTAGCGGCAACACGTGTCAGTCCACGGATACCTTCCTTTGCAGCAGCATAAGCGCACTGTCCGTAGTTACCAAATAAACCGGCACCGGATGCGAAGTTGATGACAGAACCCTTTGTCTTTGCAAGATATGGATAGCAGGCCTTCATATAATAGAATGCTGCATAAAGTCCAGAGTACATTGCAAGGTTAAACTGTTCTGTTGTGTGGTCTGCTAAAGAAACACCTGAAGCAGAAGCCTGTGCATTATTAATTAAAACGTCAATCTGACCAAATGTGTCAATTGTCTGCTTTACAACGTTGGCTACAACGGCTTCATTGTCGGCAGAAGCGTTGACATCAGCCTGAATTGTAAGAACTTTGATATTGTAAAGCTTTTCAAGTTCTTCCTTTGCAGCGGCAAGCTTTGCTTCATTACGTCCTGTAATGACAATATTTGCGCCTTCCTTTGCATAAGCGGTAGCAATACCGTAGCCGATAGAACCACATCTTCCGTCACTTAATACGGCGCGGCCTGCACCGGTAATAATGGCGGTTTTTCCTGTTAAAAATCCCATAACCTAAATCTCCTCATATAATATTTTCAGATAATCGCATAAATATACACAAATCGTTTCGTGTTTTAAATAAATAAGGATATTTATCACGACAAATCTAACTTAATCATAACACAGTCAGACATTCCTAACAAGGAAATTTATGTAAAATATAAGAATATGAATCAGCATGGGGAGTGAATAAAATCTGATAAAATGAATAAAATATAAATAAAGAATAATAAAAATGCAACATTTTATAAGATAATGTTGCATTCATATATATTAAATCGGAAAGAAGAAAAAATACTTTAGTCTTTTTTGATAATTTTTTTGTTTTTTGTGCGGCATTGTATTCCAAAGTCAAAATTTGCAAAAATTTCGTCTTTTTCGTCCTGATTAATTCCGAGATAACGCTTGGTAATTGTATAAGATGAATGATTATAAATATCCATGAGCATAGCAGGCTGTGTGCCTTGCTTCCATGCGTGGTAGCCAAAGGTTTTACGCAGGGAATGACAGCTGATATTATGGGAATGTGTAGTACATTCAGCAGCTTTCTGCACAATTCTGAATGCCTGTGAACGGTTGATTGGACGATGCGGTGTAGTCCGTTTGGTAAAAATATAATCTTCCGGTTCAGGATTGCGTATTTCAAAATATACGATAAGAGAAGTTTTGACGTTCTGGTTTAGTGCAATGACATTCAGCTTCTGTGTTTTTTGTTCATTGACATAAATATGGTCAAAAAAATGATGTTTGTTAAAATCATAAACCATACGCCATTTCAGCTGTAAAATATCGCCAATTCTAAGTGCAGTATAAAGTCCCAGCAAAATCAGCGCCTGATTGCGTGGGTTGGGTTGTATTGCGGCATAATAATCCATAAATTTCTGTAAATCTGTTTTGTTTCTGATAGGTTCTGTTGTACTCAATGTTTTTTCCTCCTCTATAAATGAAAATACATCACTATCTTATAAAATGTTGCATTTGCAAAGCAAACAATAGGGAAAACAGAAAAACAAGGAGGGAAATGTGAATAATCCTTAAACCTAAGATTATTCACAAAGCAGTTTGTTTTAAAACAAACTGCCTTAGAATGCAGAATGTGAGCAAGCTCACATAGCATTTTTCCTTCGGAAAAACAAGGAGGTTTGTATGTTAAAGCTTACGTTAAGACCGGGTGAGTTTATTGATATCGGTGATAATGTCCGGGTGATATTTTCGGGCGGTTCGGCAAATAACATTCATTTGCTGGTAGATGCTCCGAGAGAAATCAATATTGCAAGAAGTTCAGCCGCAAAGAAAAAAGACACGACAGAACCGGGTGCAGGCAGATATTACAAGGAAAGTGGTATTTCTGATGAAGCACAGAAAGAGATTGTAAGTATTCTGATGCGTGAAAAACGTAAAAATGCAGCCAGACGCACACAGGAAGAAGCGTAAAACGCAGCAATACACAATAACAGCGGTAATATGCGGGTGAACCTAGGCGCCTGCTTATTATATAAATCAAAGGGAACGGATTTCCCGGAAAAAACATTTTTACACACATGGAGGTAAACAAATATGGTAGTACAGCACAATATTACAGCGATGAACGCAAACAGAATGTTAGGCGTTACAACAACAGGTCAGGCAAAATCAACAGAGAAGTTATCAAGCGGTTATAAGATTAACCGTGCTGCAGATGATGCCGCAGGTCTTTCAATTTCTGAAAAGATGAGAAAGCAGATCCGTGGTCTTTCACAGGCTTCTGACAATGCAGAAGACGGTATTTCCTGCGTGCAGACAGCAGAAGGTGCTTTAACAGAAGTACATTCTATGTTACAGCGTATGAATGAACTGGCTGTAAAGGCTGGCAACGGAACAATGTCAGAAGATGACAGACAGAACGTTCAGGATGAAATTGACCAGTTAGTTGATGAAATCGACAGAGTTTCAGAAACAACAAAGTTCAATGAAACTTATCTGTTAAAGGGTGATGATACTGGTGCTAAGACATATTCAGCTTCTTATAAGACACCTGTTACAAATGACATTGGTTATGCGGCTAACAAAACAGCTGGTGATTTAGCATGGTATGCAGAAGGTGGGACTACGAAGTTAACACTTGATGAATTAAAATCGGATTATCTTGAAGTAGGAACAGATGGTAAAGTTGCATTAAAGGAAGGCAAGAAATTGTATACGGAAGCAGCTAATACTACTGGTGAATATGGTGCTCAGTTAAGTGACAAAATAGCAGCTGTAACAGATATACGGGCTGTGTTAACTGCTAAGAGTACGGCATTAACAAAGCAGGATGGAACTGCTATCACAGAAGCTGGTTTAGCGGATTACTTTGATGCAGACGGTACATATAAAGGTGGACTTTATAAAGCTGCAACTGCAGATGGTGCAGCAACAGAAGTTGGTGCAGAACAGATTGCAAATTATGTAAAAGTAACCGCTTCTAATGCAAGTGATTTATTGCTCAGTTTTCAGGTTGGTGCTGACACAACTTCGGAAAATAAGATTACTGTTACAATGCAGTCAATGAGTGCAAAGTCTATTGGTGTAGATGAACTGAAAGTAACAGGTAAGGATTCTACAAATGCAGATGCCGCGGTAAATACAATTAGCGATGCACTTGCAAAGGTTTCTAAGCAGCGTTCTGCTTTAGGTGCTGTTCAGAATCGTCTGGAGCATACAATTTCTAACCTTGACAACGTTGTTGAAAATACGACATCTGCTGAATCACGTATCCGTGATACAGATATGGCTGAAGAAATGGTTAGCTACTCAAAGAACAACATTCTTATGCAGGCAGGTCAGTCTATGCTTGCACAGGCTAATCAGCAGAATCAGGGTGTTCTTTCACTTCTTCAGTAATTTAAGTTATCTTAATGATTTAAATTATTTTAGAGATTTTAGACCTTTTGGCAGGCGGTTAAAGCCTGCCAAAGGGCCTTTTTTGCTGTTATGAACAGTAATTATAAAAATATATAATAAAAAGTATATTATTCATGTAATTTACTATTGCAATATAAATGATATTGTGTTACTATTTCAATAGAATATATTCTAAGAACGAATTTAAGCACGGTTTTTATAAAGATTATGTGTTTAAAGTCTGATTTATATTTGAAATCTAAATATTTAGATTTCGTCTGTATTTTCTATCACGTTTTTTGGAATTTACTGCGGATTCTGAAATGCAATTATGTATTCATTCAGAGCTCATTAATAACCGGTTTAAAATTCAAAAAACTTGAAAATTTTAGAAAATTCATCAAAATGCTTGTCGACAATCCCATAAGTCCAGTATAATAAAAGAAAGAAACCAATGCATGGATAATACACCTTACGATGATGTATTCCGTACACTTTTAACCGACTGTACGGAGTTAAAGCAGCTGGAAGCAGAATATGCTTCAATCAGGGAACGGCTTGAAATCGCCTGCCAGATGGGTGACTTGAACAGATATGCCAAAGCTGCTATTCTTGATATGTCACGTAAAGTCATAGAGCATCTTGCTGTTAAATATAAAAATGTTGCGAAAGGGGTGAGCCGGACAATGGGTGGAAAAGTATTAAACTATGAAGCAAAAGATATTTTAAACCGTGGACGCCGTGAAGGCGAAGAATATACTAAAATTCAGATTGCCACAAAACTTCTTAATATGGGGAATGACATAAAATCTGTCGCAGAATTAGCTGAATTGCCACAGGAAACCGTAGAAAAACTGGCGCAAAGTATATCAAAAGAAGAAAAATAAGATTGTAAAGCAGCGTGAAATCAGGTTTATCATCAGTATGGACAAAAAAGGCTACACGTTTTAAGAAATACCCCGCAGGGTATAAACAGAAATGTAATACGCTGCGGGGTATTGTAGTTGATAAAATACGATATTAAACAACAGATTTCCATGCATCAAGGATTTTTGTGCATTGTTCCACGTCAATATCGGAAACAGCCGTCTTTAGCTGATTTAAAAATTCCTGCTGGTTGTCAGGATAGATAAAGTGTGTCATTTCCTCCAGCGTAGATTCCATGGTATCGCTGTTCAGATTATCAATTGCATCATACATGGCATAAAAAAGCTTCTCCAGAACCGGTGCAGTAATCGTTTCTTGTGCGGAGATTTTTTCTTCCTTTTGAAAATATGGCTGCAAAATAGACTGGTATTGTAAATAATCATGAAGGAGGGAAGCAGTCTGTTCATGAATGAGTGCCGCATCTTGTCTGGAACCGGCAAGTTCCAGACGGGCAGCGGATTCGGCAAGGTCAGTCGCACCAATCTGTCTGGAAGCGCTTTTTAATGCGTGGGTTTCAATGGTATAGGCATGCCAGTCTTCCTGCTGCTCATATTTCTTAATCAGTTCTGCCTTCTGTTTAATGACACGGTAGTAATCTTTTAGAACGGTCATATATAACTGCGGGCTGCCAAGAAGCTGTATGGCAGCTTTTGTATCAAGTCCCTCAATTGCCGGAAGTGCTTGCGTATTGTCCGCAGCGGCATTCGTGGCAGTTACAGTGTTGTCAGTGCCTGTGGTATTTCTGCTTGCAGACATACCGTGCTGTCGGTCAATCTTTTCCGCAGGAAGCCAGTGCTTGATTTTTGCAGTTAAAAACTGCAGTTCAATCGGCTTTGGTACAAAATCGTTCATGCCTTCCTTTAAAAACATTTCTTTTGTACCGTCAATGGCATTAGCAGTCAGGGCGATAATCGGAACATCGTCATATTCAGGATGAAAACGCCGGATAATGTGCGTTGTTTCCACACCGTCCAGTTCCGGCATCATATGATCCATAAAAATAATGTCATACATCTGTGACGAAATTTTTTCAATGGCCTCTTTTCCGCTGAGGCAGGTGTCAATCTGCATACCAAGTGGCTTCAAAAGTCCTTCCGTAACGGTCAGGTTAATAGCATTGTCATCGACAATTAAAATCTGTGCATCCGGTGCCGTAAATTCAAAGTGGTCGGCATCATCTTCTTCATCAAAATGCAGATCTTCATTTTTTAAAATCGAAATCAGATTTAAAGAGTACAGCGGCTTTTTTACAATGTGCAGATTCTTTAAATTGCAGCTGACCGAAGTATAAAAGTCTGTAATCAATACAGCGGTCAGTTCAGGGTGTGCCTGAATATAATCCTGCATGGCAGAGGAAAATACCGCATAATCGATAAAAAGATAATCAGGTGTATTGCCCGGCTCAGTCCTGGTCACGGTACAATTGTCATAAGCAATATGCAGACGGTCCAGATCCTTTTGCAACTGTTCCTGTACAAGGCTGTTTTTAATAAAAAGTGCAGCATGAACCGGCGGATCATTGTTAAATACACCGCTTGGACGGTCATCCAGGACCTTTTGCGGCAGTGTAAAAGAAAAGGTACTGCCAACACCGTATTCGCTTTCAACGGAAATAGTGCCGTGCATCAACGTCAGCAGCAGCTTGGAAATAGCAAGCCCCAGTCCCGTGCCTTCGATATTGCGGTTGCGTTTGCTGTCTAACTGTTCAAAGGAGCGGAAAAGTCTTCCAATATGTTCTTTTTTAATACCGATGCCGGTATCTTCAATAGAAGCGTGTAAAACAGTTTCACCGTTTTCTACAGGATCCGCATAAATTTTTAAAAGCACGCGTCCGTGTTTGGTGAATTTTACGGCATTATTGGCAAGATTTAACAAAATCTGTTTAAAACGGATACTGTCACCAAACAGCTTGTAAGGGATATCCGGTGCAATATCTAAAATCAGCTCAACATTTTTGCTTCCAATCCGCGTGGTAATAATATTTGCAACATCGTGGATTGTAGACATCGGTTCATATTCCACCGGAATAATATTCATCTTGCCGGATTCGATTTTTGAGAAATCCAGTATATCATTGATGATGGTTAAAAGTGTCTTTCCGGAGGCTTTAATCTGAGTAATATAATCCCTTGCGGCAGGCGGCAGGTCTTCACGCAGCGCCATTTCTGCCATGCCGATTACAGCATTCATCGGGGTACGGATTTCATGGCTCATATTGGCGAGAAAATCTGATTTCATGCGGTTCGCCTTTTCAATCTCAATATTTGCCTGAAACAGCTGGTATTTGTGGTAAGCAATATTGGAAAGACCGTTTGCAATGGTATATAAAAAGCTTGCTGCTTTGTCAATCTGGCTTTTTTCCACGATATTGACTTTCATAACCGCCTGAATGTAGCTGGCAGGGTCAACCCCCAGTTCATCGGCGACCTGCATGATTTTTGAAATATCCGGCGGCTCGGTCAGCACCTGACCGCCGATAAAACAGCCAACCATTCTGCCGTCCGCAATAATCGGTGCGGCAAAATCCACGAGTCCAGCGTGACAGAAATAGGTTGAAGAAGCTCCTTTTTGAAGTGCCAGCTCCGCTCCGTTTTTATCGCATAATTCACACCGCTGGCAGCCCAGTGGTGAAGAACGTGTATATTTCATGCAGAAGTCTGAAAAGTGAGAGCCTTTTGTTACGGCAACTCCGTCAGCATCGGTTGTGACGGAAGCAATGCCGGTCATGTCAGAAAAAGCATCCTGAATTCTTTGCAGCATTTCTACATCGATTAAATCCGTTAAATGTAATTCGTTTTCCATAGGCATCTTCCTTCCGCAGGTAGTTTTATTCTTATAGCTGCGACTACGCTTCAAGTATATTTTGGATGGCAGCAAGCAGGCGTTTTCTGTTAATTGGTTTTAAAAGGTAACCCTGCGGTTTCATCACCAGTGCCTCCTGTATCTTTTTGCGGTCGGTAATGCCGGTTAAAAAGATGACAGGAATATTTTGGGTCGACGGATTGGCACGCAGCTTTTCAAGTACGACAAGACCGTTTTCATCCGGCATGGCATAGTCGAGTAAAATTAAATCGGTGTGCTTGGTTTCTAAGAATTTTAAAGCAATTTTTCCGCTGATGGCAGTTGCTACATCGTATTTTTCATGCAGATGAAGCTTAATGACTTTTAACATACGGGCATCATCGTCAATGACCAGAATATGCTTCTTGCCGGAAGTCATTCCCGGTATATTTGCAATATCACGTATATCCGGCATACCCGTCACGTCCGGCACATCTGTTTTTGGCGGAAATGTTTCGTTAAAGGCAAGGTCTGCTTTTTTTAATTCTTCAGCAACCGGTTCGTATATCCGCTTTTGCTGTTTTAAAAAGACATTTATGCGCTGTTCAATCACTGCGGCGGTTAAAGGGCGCTGCAGTATCAAATCCGCAACCTTAACAGCGGCTTTTGTAAATTCGTCACAGTCGGCAGCATCTCCGATGATAATCAGCGGGAGCTGTCCGGCATCCCTGCTTTTCATAGATATAATCTTTGTAATGTCATCGACCGGTTCGTCCTGTAAGCAGTAGACAAAAGCATCTGGATTGAAAGCGTGCAGATGGCTTATCATATCTTCATAGCGCTTGGACGTTGTCTGACACTCAAAGCTGTTATACATTTTTGTGAAAAATTCATCAATTGCAGCATTGTTCTTTCCGGTTAGTAAGACCTTATATTTCATAAGTACCCCTCCTTGCGTTGTTATTTAGTTGTTCACGTTGTTTTGTTATCTCTATTATATAAAATTTTTATGGATAATGCACTCTTTTTTTATAGGAAATTGAATATACATTTGAAGAATCGTCTGTTATAATATTAACAGGTTTTTTATGCGGCAGGTAAAAGCCAGCCGCGGGCTATATTGTTTCCGGGCGAAAACAGATAGTCGTTATGGCAGGGGAAATACCTTTGCGATTGAATCGTCCGGAAATGAGGTATAACATGGCGGGACAGATTAGCTGCGATTACTGCAACAATTTAGTTTACGATGAAGAAATGGAAGAATATGTATGTGATGTGAATATGGATGAAGATGATTATGCACGTTTTTGTGCATCGGAATATAAGAATTGTCCATACTATCAGAGCAACGATGAATATAAGATTGTAAGACATCAGATGTAGGACAGGGAAGGCAGAAGGGAATGGAAGATAAGCACTATGCAGTGTTAATTGACGCCGATAACATTTCCTCAAAATATATTGCGTATATTTTGGACGAAATGACAAAGTACGGTGTGATTACATATAAAAGAATTTACGGGGACTGGACGAGTCCGCAGGCGGGCAGATGGAAAGATGCACTTATGGAAAATTCAATTGTGCCGATTCAGCAGTTCCGCAATACGGTCGGGAAAAATGCAACCGATTCCACACTAATTATAGATGCCATGGATATTTTGTATACGGGGAATGTGGATGGGTTCTGCATTGTATCGAGTGACGGTGATTTTACAAGGCTGGCGAGCCGCTTAAAAGAATCCGGTATGGACGTTATCGGCATGGGAGAAAATAAAACCCCACGGTCATTCAGGGCAGCCTGTTCCGTTTTTACGGATCTGGAACTGCTGTTAGAGGCGGCGGAGGAAGAAGAAGAAACACCGGTCAGGAAGCAGAATAAGATTCCTGAAAATATCATCAGTCAGGCGGTCATTGAAAATGCCATCATTGAAATTGTCATTGAAAATGACGATAAGGGCAGACCGACCGGGCTTGGCGAGATTGGAAGCCGTCTGCAGAAGAAATATTCAGATTTTGATGTCAGAAACTACGGATATAGTTCGCTGTCTACATTTATCGAAGAAATTGATAATTTCGACTTACAGAAAGTCAACAATACCGTGATTGTCCGTTTAAAAGAAGACAACGGCAATAAAAAGCAGGTAACGGACTTTGCAATCGCCTGCGTGCGGGAAGCCGGCAGCAGAGGAGTTGAACTTGCCGCACTGGGACAGAAAATCCATGTAAAGTATCCGGGATTTAAAGCTAAGGAATACGGTTATTCCACATTGTCGAAGTTTATCAGTTCCATTAAGGTGTTAAAGATTGAATCCGTTCATGAAAACCGCAAAATGGTATATATAAAAGGAAGCGAAAGGTGAGCGCATGGAGTATTTAGATATTCGTACAGAAAATGGTGAGCTGACAGGCGAAATCAAAGAGCGTACACAGGTGCATACGGACGGGGATATTCACGGAACATCGCACGTATGGCTTGTGCGTTATACAGACAAAAATAAAAAGAAATTTGATATTTTACTGCAAAAAAGAGCCGCAACAAAAGATGCGTATGCCGGCTGTTATGATATATCCTCGGCAGGGCATATTCCCGCAGGACAGGATTATCTGGAATCGGCGGTGCGGGAGCTGGAAGAAGAACTGGGAATTAAGGCAGACCCGGGGAAGCTTAAATTTATCGGAATGCATGACGGGACAATGGAAGCGGTTTTTGACGGAAAGCCGTTTAAAAACCATGAATTAAGCGCCGTTTACATTTATGATGAACCGGTGAAGGATTCGGACTTTAAGCTTCAGGAAGAAGAAGTGGAGTCTGTACGCTGGATTGATTTTGACGAATGTAAGAACAAGCTGTGGACAGGTGAAATCCGCAACTGTATATTTGAAAGTGAATTTAAGATGTTGGAAAAAGCAATCCGCGGATGATGTACAGCAGTTCCGGTTGAATTGCAGGAATAGAAGGAAAGGACAGAAAAAATGAATAAAATTGCAAGTTTTACGGTAAATCATCTTGATTTACTCACTGGTGTTTATGTTTCAAGAAAAGATTATTTAGGAGATCAGGTGCTGACAACCTTTGATCTGCGTTTTACAAGACCAAACGAAGAACCGCCGATGGACAATCCGGGGATTCATTCTATTGAACATTTAGTTGCGACATTTTTAAGAAATCACAGGGAATGGGCTGATAAGACGGTTTATTTCGGACCAATGGGCTGCCGCACCGGGTTTTATGTGATTTTTGCAGGAGATTTAAAGTCAGAAGATATTTTGCCGGTACTGCGTGAGGCCGCAGATTTCGTACTGTCTTATGAGGGCGAGATTCCGGGATATTCTCCGAGGGACTGCGGAAATTATCTGGACAATAACTTAAATCTTGCTAAGATTTATATGAGAAAGTTCAAACGGGAAGTCTTAGATAATCCGGTGCCGGAGCGTCTTGTGTATCCGCAGTAGACAACAGCACAAGACAGAACGGGTATCTGATACGGAGTGATTAAGCGCTGTTTTAGCCTTGCGCTTAAAGAGCTGCGGATAAAGTAATAAAGCAATAAAGACCAAAATAAGGGTTGTTCCGACAATGAAATATCGGAACAACCCTTATTTTATATAGTTATCATACGATTTTTAAGTAAAATTCTTTATAAATTAAACCTCGAATAATAAGTCACCGTAAGAAGGGAATGGCCAGAAGTCTTTGTCAACAATCATTTCAAGCTTGTCGGCAGGTGCTCTTAAAGCATCCATTGTAGTTTTTACGGTATCTCTGAAGAACTTCGCCTGTTCTTCTACATTGCTGATTTCAGCACCGTCAGCAACAGCCTTTTCCAGTGCAGCAAGCTGTGTCTTCATTTCCTTTAAGTAACCGGTTACGGTAGTTAATAAATCGGCCTGTGTAGAAGCATCGGCACCGGCTTCCTTTACTGCAAGAACAGAGTTTGCAAGTTCTGTTGAGTAAGCGATTACAGCAGGGATTAACTGCTTGCCTGTAATATCAAGCATAGCCTTTGCCTCGATATTGATAGCCTTCGCATAAGCTTCGTACTTGATTTCAGCTCTTGACTTTAATTCTGCTTCTGTAAATACGCCAAAGCTTTCAAACAGCTTAACAGCCTTTGGTGTTGTAAGAGCAGGAATTGCATCAACCATAGAAGGAATGTTTGGAAGACCGCGTCTTTCAGCTTCTGCAATCCATTCATCTGTATAGCCGTTTCCGTTGAATACAATCTTGTGGTGGTCTGTGAAAAGCTTTTTAATCATATCATGGCAGGCCATGTCGAAGTTATCAGCCTTTTCCAGTTCATCAGCGATTTCTTTAAAGCTTTCTGCAACGATAGTATTTAATACAACATTTGCAGGAGCGATAGAGTCAGCAGAACCAACCATACGGAATTCAAATTTATTACCTGTGAAAGCAAACGGTGATGTTCTGTTTCTGTCGGTAGCATCCTTATTTAAGTCAGGAAGTGTAGAAACACCGGTCTTTAACTTACCCTTCTGGATTGAGCTTGTAGCATCACCCTTGTCGATTAACTGCATAACAACATCTTCAAGCTGTTCACCAAGGAACATAGAGATGATAGCAGGAGGTGCTTCGTTCGCACCGAGTCTGTGGTCGTTGCCGACATCAGAAGCAGATTCACGAAGTAAATCAGCATGGGTATCAACAGCCTTCATGACAGCACCGAGTACCAGTAAGAACTGGATATTTTCATGAGGTGTCTTACCAGGCTCTAATAAATTGATACCGTCATCTGTTGTGATAGACCAGTTATTGTGCTTACCGGAACCGTTTACACCTGCAAATGGCTTTTCATGAAGCAGACATACAAGACCGTGTCTGTAAGCAACCTTCTTTAAAACTTCCATTGTCAGCTGGTTGTTATCTGTAGCTGTGTTGCACTGTGCATAAATCGGAGCAAGTTCGTGCTGTGCAGGAGCAACTTCGTTGTGCTGTGTCTTTGCGGAAACACCAAGCTTCCAGAGTTCCTTGTTGACATCCTTCATGAATGCACCGATTCTTTCACGGATAGCACCGAAGTAATGGTCATCAAGTTCCTGACCCTTAGGAGGCATGGCACCGAATAATGTACGGCCTGCGAAGATTAAATCTTTTCTCTGTAAATACTTTTCTCTGTCTACGATGAAGTATTCCTGTTCAGCACCGACAGAAGGTGTAACCTTCTTAGAATGTGTGTTGCCGAATAATTTTAAAATACGTAATGACTGTTCATTAATAGCATCCATTGAACGAAGAAGCGGAGTCTTCTGGTCAAGTGCCTCGCCTGTATAAGAACAAAAAGCGGTAGGAATACAAAGTGTAGCACCTGTAGCATCTTCACGGACAAAAGCCGGTGAAGTGCAGTCCCATGCTGTATAGCCTCTTGCTTCAAATGTTGCACGAAGTCCGCCTGAAGGGAATGAAGAGGCATCCGGTTCACCTTTGATTAATTCTTTGCCGGAAAATTCCATCAGAACTTTTCCGTTTTCCTTTGGTGCTGAAATGAAAGAGTCGTGCTTTTCAGCAGTTGTTCCTGTCAATGGCTGGAACCAGTGTGTATAATGTGTAGCACCTTTTTCAATCGCCCAGTCCTTCATTGCATTTGCAATCACATCGGCATCTGTTAAAGATAATTCCTGAACGCCTGTCATAGCTAATTTGAGGTTTTTGTAGACATTCTTTGGTAAACGCTCCTTCATGACAGTATCGTTAAATACATTTTCACCAAAGATGTCAGCTACGTTAAATTTTTCACTCATAACTTTGTCTTCCTTCCTTTTATTATGTTAATATATTAATAGTAAAATCAAAAAAGGCATTCCAATTTATATGCAGATAAATATGGAACACCTTTGTTCTACTATTTAATTATCGACAGCACTTTGTTTGTTTGCTCTCTGTCTTTAAATAAAATAACGCAAAATGTCTAAGAATGCAAGTTCTTTTTTGTATTTTATTTAAAAATTAAATTAAAAGCACAAAGAATGTCAAAAATCAGTAGGTTAATAAGGCTTCTCCCACATAAGCACCCTGAACGATAAAACGCTTCGAACCGTCAGAGGTACAGGTAGAAAGTGTTACAACCTGCGAAACATCATCAACAGAAACACCGGTATTATAAATTGAAAGTGCTTTCATGGATCTGGCATAATCCTGTAATCCGGAAAGCGTTGAAAAATTAAAGGTGTACGTATCACTGACAGGTTCACTGATATATGCACTGAAAATGCGGTACTGCATGATTTTATTTTCAGTGTAAATATAAAACATGTCGTGGCCTTCCGTATAATAGAAGCTTTCATCATCATAGCGGGAAAGCTTTCCAAACATACTGCCGTTGTGCATATTGTGTCCGTAAATAATGACGTTGGTAGCGGAAAGTCCGCCGGTAATCCGGTAATCCTCAAAAAGGCAGCCGTTTTTATTAGCGGTCTTATTAAAGGTGTGGGTTAAATAAAAATCATTATCTGTAGACTGGACCATCGGAAGCCGTACATCAATTGAAGGAATGTAAAGATAGCCAAGTCCTTCGGGATTGATGGAGAGCAGCTGCTTATGGTCATATACAAACGGAATTTCGACTTCTTCATCGTCAAGCGTGACAGAAGTTGGTGTGCCTGTATCTAATACCTGATTTTGAATGGTATCATAAATATCATTGCCTTTTTTGTATTCCCAGAAAATCTGAAACAACATAAAAGCAGAATAGCAAAAGACACATATTGCCGCAATCAAAATAATGCGCCGTAAAATAGACGGCTTTGCGGCAACGTCCGCATTTACAGAATCTGAACCGTCAGTGTCCGTAAATGTCTTTTTACCGGAAGATTCCGGAGAAGATGTCTCCTCTCCGGAATGCTCATCTTTTGATAAATCTGCTAAAACGTCTTCGGATTTTTCATTGGAAGTTATCTGTTCTTTATCGTTGTTCATGCTGTATTACCGGAATCAGGCCTTATTTGCAGAACCGAATAATTCGATTTTTTCACGGACAGTTTCTTTGATTGCATCACAGCCAGGTGCAAGAAGCTTTCTCGGGTCAAATCCCTTGCCTTCAAGGTCTTTTCCTGCTTCGATGTACTTTCTTACGGCAGCAGCGAAAGCAAGCTGGCATTCTGTATTGACATTAATCTTTGCAACGCCTAAAGAAATGGCTTTCTTAATCATATCTTCAGGAATTCCTGTACCACCGTGGAGAACGAGCGGCATATCACCGACCTTTTCCTTTACGGCAGCCAGTGTTTCAAAGCTAAGACCCGGCCAGTTGGCAGGGTATTTGCCGTGGATGTTACCGATTCCGGCAGCAAGCATTGTAACACCAAGGTCTGCAATTGACTTGCATTCATTCGGGTCAGCACACTCACCCATGCCGATAACACCGTCTTCTTCACCGCCGATTGCACCGACTTCCGCTTCAAGGGAAAGTCCCTTTTCATTACAGATTTTTACAAGCTCTGTTGTTTTTTCAACATTTTCTGCGATTGGGTAGTGGGAACCGTCAAACATAATAGAAGAAAAACCGGCTTCAATACACTTGTAGCAGCCTTCATATGTACCGTGGTCTAAGTGCAGAGCCACAGGAACGGTAATATTTAAGCCTTCAAGCAGTCCGTTTACCATACCGGAAACAGTTTTAAAACCACCCATGTATTTACCTGCACCCTCTGATACGCCGAGGATAACAGGGGAATTTAATTCCTGCGCTGTAAGAAGAATGGTCTTTGTCCATTCCAGGTTATTGATATTAAACTGACCTACAGCATACTTACCCTCACGGGCTTTTGTTAACATTTCTTTTGCAGAAACCAACATAAATCGTACCTCCTGATATTTTTAATTTAATATAGGTTGATTATACCGCAAATTGACTGAAAATAAAAGCGGCAATCTTAAATTATAATAACCGTTCAGAGCCAGCCTCCAAAATGCAGGCATTTTGTCGGTGAGGCGTATCCGCCAGATAACTTTTCAGACATAACTGTTCGCTCATGCAAGCATGGCTCACATGTATGTCTGGAAATCTGCCTGGCAGAAAATAATCGTAACCGTTCAGAGCCAGCCTCCAAAATGCAGGCATTTTGTCGGTGAGGCGTATCCGCCAGATAACTTTTCAGACATAACTGTTCGTTCATGCAAGCATGACTCACAATTATGTCTGAAAAGTTGCCTGGCTCTGAACGGTTGCAATTTATAAAGGTTTTATGATGTTTTCAAAATAACAGACTGTTAGTATTGTGAAAAATGTTGTATAATAAATACAAAATCCGCCGGTGAGGCAGAAGGGAGTGCAGGCAATGGGATTATTACAGAGTGTATTATGTGATATTGATTTTAATGACAGTGAGAGTTATCGTGGAACTTCATATCTGCCGTTTTTGGGGTTTATGGTGTTTTTTGCAGGAATGATGATTGCATTTATCGGAATTGTAAAAATATCCAATTCTAGACACCAGTGGAATATTTTTTATGATGAAAGAGACCGTAAAGATTTAAAGTCACCGGCAGTCAACAAAGACCGCAAAACCGGAATTATCATGCTGGTTGTGGGAATTGTGATGATGATTGTTTCCTTCTTGATCCGATAAAAAAACATCGCCCTGGCTAGGGGCGATGAAAAGAGGGAGGAGTTGTTTATTCACTAAACAACTGGGATTATGAAAAAAATCTTTATTAAAAAAATATTGGCTAATTTCTTAATACAAATGTATTATATGCAGGAAAAGTGAAGAAAACGTGTGCATATTGTTAAGATTAATTAAAGGAAATATGAACAAAATATGAATGTGCGAAAGCTATGAGCCGTGCCGGACGAAAGGTCGAAGCAGAACTGCGCTTGCACAAAGTTCTGCTTCAGGCTTGAGAACGATAACGTGCATGGCGAAGCAGCGAAAGGCATTAAAGAAAAGATGATATAATGATGCGGATTCTTGCTTACACGGATAACGTATCATATAATAAGTATCATAATATACTAAAGTGTACCTGATGAAGTATCAAGGGGAATGGAGGGAATATGCCAATAACGTACAAATGCCCGAATTGCGGGGCGGCAATGGAATTTGACAGCACGGCACAAAAACTTAAGTGCCCATCCTGCCAGATGGAAATGGATGTACAGGACTACGAAAAGCAGTACGGACATCTCTACAGCGATGCAGAAGCCGGGGGAAACACGCAGACAGACACACAGTCTGCACAGTCAGAGGGACAAAAGGGTAAAGGCAGCATGAATATGAAAGTGTATCACTGCCAGAGCTGCGGTGCAGAATTGCTGGCAGATGAGTATACATCTGCAACAATCTGTTCATTCTGCGGCAATCCGTCACTGGTGGAAGACCGGTTAAGCGGAGAATTTTCACCGTCATCGGTCATTCCGTTTCAGATTGACCGGGAAGCAGCAAAGAAAATGTATAAAAGCTGGGTAAAAAAAGGGCTGCTTACGCCAAAGACACTGTCAACAGAAAGCACCATTGAAAAAATTTCCGGTGTTTATGTGCCGTTCTGGCTATATGATTTCGATGCCGAAACCGAGATGACGGCAAAAGCCGAAAAAATCAGAACCGAGCGCCACGGCGATACAGAGTATACATATACAGACCATTTTCACGTATACCGTGATGTAGAGGCAAAGTTTGAAAAAGTGCCGGCAGATGCTTCGGAAAAAATGGACGATGACACGATGGATAAGTTAGAGCCGTTTGACTATACGGCGTTAAAACCGTTTGCAATGCCATATCTGTCAGGATATCTTTCAGAACGGTATAATTTCACCGATGAGCAGATGCAGAGCCGTGTCAGAAAAAGGGTAGACCGTTATATTACGGAGATTGCAAGAAGCACAATGCTTGGATATTCGACTGTCAGCGTGTTGGATAATCACATTTCCATGAATAATAAGCACAACGAATATGCACTGCTTCCGGTATGGATGTTAAACTGCCGTTATCACGGAAACGATTTTAACTTCGTTTTAAACGGACAGACCGGTAAAATCGTAGCAGACCGTCCAATCAGCAAAGGAAAAGCAGCTGCTTACTTTGTAGGAATTTTTGTAATCATGATGATTGTGCTGACATTAGGAGGGCTTGCGCTATGAAAATGAAAAAGAAAATGATTTTACTCGTGAGCCTGCTCCTTTTAGCGGCAGCAGTTTTAGGCGGTATGCCGCAGGATGCATGGGCAGATACGCAGTCCAAAGAGTATGTGGTCGATGATGCGGGTTTATTTACCGATAAGGAAAAGGAACAGCTTACTAAAATGTGCCGGAAAGCATCTGATGCCTGCAAGACGGATGTCGTGATTCTGACACAGAGCAAAGGACTGGACGATAAAGAACTGGAAAATGATGTACGCGGCATTATTAATGAAAGCTACGGCTATGATGAAAGCAGTTCGGAGCCGGATGCAATTGTCTATGTTATTGATATGAAGTCACGGGCGGATATGCTGGTTACATCAGGTATTGCAAGAACGACGAAAAGCTTTACGCAGAGTAAATTAGATGCTATCCGTGAAAAAGCGGAAGATAAGCTTTCAGATGGCAATTATTATGCAGGCTGTAAAAAATATATTGCAGGTGTACGCAAACAGCTCGATACCAGCCTTTCTTACAGACTGTCACTGTATCTGCCACAGAAGCTTTTAATTTCACTGGGAGTTGCTGTGGCTGTGGTCATTGCCATGATGTTTCAGGCAAAGTCTAAGATGACAGTGGACAGCAGAACGTATACCAGGAATCATAACTTCAACGTCAGAAGACGTGAAGACCGTTTTATCAATACAACGGTTGTTACACGTCATATTGAATCCAGCAGCAGTTCGGGAAGTTCCGGCGGCGGTGGCGGCGGAGGAAACTCCGGCAGCTCAGGCGGACATTTTTAATTTGAATAGGTATTTTGTGAAATACTGAAAGAATAATTGAAAGAATAGCAGAAGCGGAAGTCATATTGCGATTTTGTGACAGGATCACGGAAAGGAGTATGGTTTCCGCTTTTTTGAATATTTTGCCGGGGGGGGATAATGTATAGACAACTCTAGCCGGAAAATATATAATGAAGTTAATTAAATCGGAATTTGTAAAGGAGATATACAACATGAAGAAAGTCTGCTTAGCGGTT
>OGXP01000734.1_pt1 | contig 34400 bp, 28 predicted proteins | sample 1576351 | NCBI WGS metagenome assembly OGXP01 (sample SAMEA3541517, study PRJEB24748) | human gut metagenome | biome: human gut; feature: human-associated habitat; material: faeces | place: China | collected 2012
GCAAGATACCGCCATTCAATCCCAACCATTTCTGCCAATGTTTTTCGTGCCAGACACTTTGCCTCTCGTGCGGCTTTGACATCTGCACCGAAGGTTTCAAAACCGGGACAATCTTCAACTTTTGCCATATAACATCACCCAGTTACATTGTATAATTCATACTTTGCCCATGGAATGTTGCTATATGCAGGTTGGTTGAAGTTTATAATTCATGTTTTTAGGTTTGAAATCTGGCATATAGAAAACTATAATAATGATTAGAACTCCACACAAATCACAAAATTTTATGCTACTATACCAGTGGAGGTGGTTTTATGCAGCACATTTTAATTGTTGAGGACGATTTAGATATTCAAGATCTTTTAAGAAATTTTTTGCAAGAAGTCGGATATGAAATTACGATTGCAAGTGATGGCATGGAGGCTATTGCACTGTTTTCATCCGCTCATTTTGACTTGATATTATTGGATATAATGTTGCCTAAAATTGATGGATTTACAGTCTGCGAGCTAATCCGTAAGCAATCACAGGTTCCTATCATTATGCTAACTGCCCTAAACGGAGAGGAAGAACAAATCCGAGGCTTAGATTTACAGGTTGACGATTATATTACAAAGCCATTCTCCATGCCGATATTGGTTCGCAAAATCGGCGCTGTTCTCCGCAGAAGTTCTATGATACCAGAGCAGGAACACCAAACGATTACCTATAAAAATCTCGTTCTGGATATGGACAGTTATACCGCTGCGGTAGACGGTGTTTCTTTTGACCTTACCCAGCGAGAATTTGAGGTGTTAAGGGAACTTCTGCTAAATCAAGGGCGTGTACTTACGCGGCAAAATCTGCTGGATAAGCTATGGAAATATGACTTTTATGGCGATGAAAGGGTTGTAGATACTCACATTAAAAATCTTCGCAAAAAGTTGGGGATTGACTTCATCCAGACAATCAGAGGGGTGGGATATAAAATTGATAAAGAAAATTAAAGGAAGTCTATTTGCAAAAATATTTGCAATCACTTTTTTGCTGACCAGTATTTGCTGTGTTCTGACATATACCGTCATTTCGTGGCTCGTTCCCAAAACATATAGCACAACACTTGACGCAAGCTTGGAAAATACGGTTTCCTCTTTTATTGCGGAGTTGCAAACCATGTCCCCGTTGGAAAGCGGAACGCTTTTTGATGAGTTTCTTTTGAACAATAACGGGGTATTGCTTCAACTATCCGACGATGACGGTAACGCAATCGAACTGCCCTCACAGGGGGTAAAAGAATTTCCTCGTTTTCTTGATGGAGGAATAGCAACTGAAAATGCTGATCCGGCGGCGTATCGGGCAACACATAGCTACCTGTTCTCTTTCGCAGGATCGGACACTGTTTATACATTGACAGTTGCCGGGAGCGCGCATGAGGTAGACCTGCTTAGGAATACTCTGGCAAATGTTTTTATCATTCTATTTTTTGTTATTCTTATTATTGCTACGCTTGCTTCAATGATTTACTCCCGCTATGTTACAAGGCCCGTATTACGACTTAGCGCAGTATCAAAAAATATGTCTGAACTAAACTTTAGCTGGAAGTGTGAAGAAAGTCGGACAGACGAGCTTGGTGTCTTGGCGCATAGCTTGAATGAAATGTCTAAAAAGCTATCTGCCGCTTTGGAAAATCTACAGGCAGCAAATATAAAATTGCAGGCAGACATAGAGCACGAAAAAGAATTAGAACAGGCGCAACTTGATTTTTTCTCTGCTGTTTCTCACGAATTAAAAACGCCTATTACAATTATCAAGGGGCAGACAGAGGGGATGATTTTGAATGTGGGCGATTATCAGGATCGCAATAAATATCTATCGCGCTCCCTTGAAATCATCAATACAATGGAGATCATGGTACAAGAAATACTGACGGTTTCGCGTATGAAATCATCTAAAGTAGGCCTGCGAAAAGAAAAAATGGATTTTTCTGATCTTCTGAAACGGGAATATGCTTTATTTGAGGACCTGATTGTTCAAAAGGAAATTGACTGGAACGAGAATATTTCTCCCGCCCTGCAAATCGTCGTAGACAAAATGCTGATACAAAAAGCAATTAACAATATTGTTTCTAATGCCATCTTGTATTCTCCGAGAGGCAGTTCAATCTATATGGACGCATTTCCTAAAAATGGGTCGGTAGTTTTCCAGATAGAAAATACTGATGTGCATATTCCAGAGGCAGAAATTCCAAAATTATTTGATGCTTTCTATAGGATTGAGCAATCACGCAATCGAAAAACAGGGGGTAGCGGATTAGGGCTTTATATCGTCAAAACTATTTTAGAACAGCACAATATAATATACAGCTTGAAAAACACAGACAGAGGGGTATTGTTTTCAATCCGATTTTGAAAAATACGGGGCGGTCAAATTTGATCGCCCCGTATTTTTAACTACACATAAAAAACATATTCGCCACAATGGTATCCCAAACAGTTCTGCTACTATATATTCAGAAACAGAAAGGAGTGTTTCAGAATATGAAAAAACAAAAAATCACAACTCTTTTACTCACAATGGCGCTTTGTGCATCGGCTGTTTTAAGTGGCTGTGCGGCAAGCGCGGCAAGCCAGACGGAACCCAACCAGTCAACTACCAGCTCAACGCCTTTTGAGGAGGCGAAAGATAGCGGCACTCCCATTTCCTCTGACGAGGCTTCCTCGGTGCAAGCCTACGAGAATGATGAAGTCCTTTCCTCTGAGGAACAGGCCAAAGCAGAGCAAGAACGCCGGGCTGAGATTGCTGAAAAGTATTCTATCTATGAACCGTATGGTATGACATACGACACGGAAAAGGATCGTTTCTTCTATAACGGGCAAGTCGTGCGTTACTTCAAGGATCATATCAATTCTAATGAAACGAATGGCTTTTCCTATGATGACGGTGTGATAGACGTTGAACCCATTAGAGATGAAGATGGAACTCTGACAGGTCTAAAGCAATCCTCGGACGCTGACTTTAATGCTCGCACCAAAGAGCAGGAGGCATTGAAAGCCGAATTGGAAAAGGCGGGAATTACGGCCGGAAGTGGTAGCTTTGAACAAGGCGATCCAAATTATCGTGATGACAGTCTGGACGCATACACCGAATTTGGCGTTTCTTATGACAAGTCTTCTAATCATTGGATGTACGGCGAAAAGCCTATCTATATCCTTTACGACAAGGAGCATTACACTTTTTGCGACAAAGGTGTGAGTGATGGCGTTAGTTTGAATGTTGTTCGTGACAAGGCCGGCAACATTGAAAAGCTGGTTTCTGTGGATAAGGGAGAATTAGAACAGTTTGTGAAATAACTTGTGAATTGCCGGACGACGGCAAAAGAAAAAAAGCCGTCGCAGAGCAGACATATTTTCACGCCCATTTGAAACGGCGGCTTTGATTTCAGAGCCGCCGTTTCTTTTCGTTGCCCCTAAACCAACGACGACCTAACACCGTGTAAATCCACGGCGGCATATAGGAGGATTGCCGCCGTGTCTATTTTTGCCTTTTTTCATAGCACCCATGACCTACATCAGTTAAAAAAAGCATAGCTCCGCCTCCGGGTTATTCCGGCTATGTATGCGAAATTTGTTGGAACCTTAATTATTATGTCATTTCATGCGTCCGTGTGGCTTCATGCCGCCCGGGCGCTTTTGCGTTCTTATGCGTTAGCTTCGGGTCATGTTGGCCCGAAGTCATTCCCCGGTGCCGCTCCCCGCCGCCTTCGTTTCGGTCACTCGTCAACCAACAACCGAAACGGAGGTCAATATGGCTATTATCAATTTGCGGGACTATTACCCATTTTATACATCGGATTGCTTCATGGAAGTATCGGAAGAAGTTGCAGAAATGTTCAAAGAGTTTGAGCGTAAAGAGGCTGCTTATCGGCTGCGTACATACCGCCACAAAGCCTACTATTCCCTTGATCGGGACGACGGGCTGGAGCACGAAGCTGTCTTTGTCGCCTTATCGCCCCATGAACTGTATGAGCGGAAAGTGACCATGCAGGAGCTTCACGCAGCGATTTCCAGTTTGCCGGACAAACAGGCAAAACGGATTTATGCTCATTTCATTCTCGGCATGACCAAACAGGACATTGCCCGGGCAGAGGGCGTCCATGAAAAAGTGGTTCGTGTCGCAATCGAGCGAGGTCTGCGGCGCTTAGAAAAAATTTTGAAAAATTCTTTGTAAGGCGTACCGATTTAGGCCGGAAAATGAAATGGCTTATGAGAGGCAAAACACTTCGGGTCACAATGGCCCGAGGTTCAGACAAGCCTCATGCAGATTGAAAATTGAATAAAAAGACACCCGGATACGAAGGGGAACGCGCTGTGTGACAGACCCGCCATGACCTCGGATTTCAGAGAATACAGTCTTTGTAAAACTGAGCGAGCGAACAGGTCCATGCCATAGGTGGGGCAAGGCTGGCTCCACCGGAACAGGCGCAGAACCCGGATACTTGCGTTTAGTCACAGTCCGAGCGTTGAAGCGGCCTTGCAAGCCGTGAGCCGTCGCAGGCAATGAGAACGCCTTGCCATCAGAATGGGGAGAGTTGAAATACTATGGGGCATGAAGCCTATGCCCGTCCGGTGTGTCTGAAATGAAGTGAAAACCTATGGGGAGCCCCCGGCAATGCTGTCTGATGATAGGCCAACCAATCCGGCGTGGCTCCCCATCTTTTCAAAAAAGGAGCACTTTATGGGAAATGCGTTTGGAATGATCCCCGGCTTGGAACCGGACGAATGGAGCAATGACGCCTGCCGTGGTTATGTCATTATGGCAATGGAGGACTGCGGATTTTCAAAGAAGGATATACGGCGTGTTGTGGGGCAGCTTTATGAAGTATTCGACCTCAACAGCGTGGAGGACGCCAAAGAAAAGTACCTTTCCAGTCCTTACTGACCTCGGGCCACATTGACCCGAAGTGGAGAAAGCTCAAAGGGCGGCACCTGCTGGGTGCCGTCTTTTGACATTTCCCCACGGGACAAGTGGGAAAGGCTGGCATATACACGCACTTTCGCAAAGGAGGTTTTCAATGACGCAAGCTGTCACTTATGAACGAGAAACAAAGTCTGTCGCATTTCAAGGGAAGATCATTGTGCTGGAAAGCCTCACGCCGGTACTTCCCCCGAAGGAGAAAGAACAGCGCAAAAAAGAAATTGAGCGTTGTCTTTACGAGGTGTTCAGTAAATATGGGGACAGATTTCCCTAATCATTCGCAACATTGTTGTCCGGGGCTGCTGATGGTATAATATAGTTGTAAGGTTGGTAGCTCCATTCCAACAAGGAAAGGAGCCCAATATGGAATTTATCAGAGAAGATTGTATTTACGCAAGACAGTCAGTAGACCGCAAGGACAGTATCAGCATTGAAAGTCAGATCGACTTTTGCAAGTATGAATTGAAAGGCGGGAGCTGCCGGGTATTCAAGGACAAAGGGTATTCCGGTAAGAATACGGACAGACCGGAGTTTCAAAAGCTGCTGGGCGAGATCCGCAAGGGAAAGGTTCGGCGGGTCATCGTGTACAAGCTGGACCGTATAAGCCGCTCTATTCTGGACTTTGCAACGATGATGGAGCTGTTTCAAGAGTACGATGTGGAGTTTGTATCCTCCACGGAAAAGTTTGATACTTCGACCCCGATGGGCCGGGCCATGCTGAATATCTGCATTGTATTCGCCCAGCTTGAACGTGAGACAATTCAGAAGCGTGTCACAGACGCCTACTATTCCCGGTGCCTGAAAGGCTTCCACATGAGCGGGCAGGCGCCATACGGTTATCAGTTAGAGCCTACTGTGGTAGAGGGTATCCGCACAAAGAAAATGGTTGCCGACCCCGTAGCCGCCGACCATGTTCGGCTGATGTTTGAAATGTACGCTGAACCGGAAACCTCCTTCGGAGATATTACCCGATACTTCGAGGAACATGACATAAAAATTTATGGCAAATCCATGTTCCGTACATTTCTTTCCCAGCTTTTAAGAAACCCCGTTTACGCACAGGCCGATTTGGAACTGTACGAATTTTTCAAGAGCCAGGGTGCAGCGATTGTGAATGACGCTTCTGACTTTGCTGGAACAAACGGCTGCTATCTCTATCAGGGGCGGGATGTGAAAGAGGACAAGGACAGGTGCTTAAAAGACCAGATACTTGTTATCGCTCCCCACGAAGCACTCATTTCCTCTGACACATGGCTGAAATGCCGGAAAAAACTTATGGCAAATACCACCTTCCAGCAGGGACGGAAACCGAAAAATACTTGGCTGGCCGGAAAAATCAAATGCGGTCATTGTGGGTATGCTCTGAAAGCCACCCATGTACCAAACAGCACCGGATATTTCCGCTGTACCAAACGGACGGAAAACAAAGGCTGTCCAGGCTGCGGGAAAATTCGCAAAGAAGAATTTGAGCAATTCATTTTCTCGGCCATGCAGGAAAAGTTCAAAGACTTTCAGATACTCCACGGCAGAGAGGAAAAAGTCAATCCGAAACTGACTGCCTATCAAGTGGAGCTGGCACAGGTGGAGGCAGAAATTGAAAAGCTGCTGGATACGCTAACCGGAGCCAATGCGACCTTGCTTGCCTACGCCAACAAAAAAATTGAAGAACTGGACACCCGACGCCAGACTATTTCAAAGGCAATCGCCGAATTGAGCGTTGAAACCATATCTCCCCAGCAGATAAAGAAGTTATCCTATTATCTCGATAACTGGGACAGCATAGATTTTGACGACAAAAGAAAAGCCGCCGATGGTTTGATCTCTACGATCAAGGCCACCAGCGACCGTGTTCAGATAGAGTGGAAAATCTGACATTTCTGCTCTATCGCCCCTCATTTCTATTTTATCTTGTTTGTACCCCTTGTACACCGATGTTTATGTTTGATTTTAAAAAAATTTATGTAACTGTTCAGAGCCAACCTCCAAAATGCTACGCATTTCGTCGGTGTGGCGTATCCGCCAAATAAAATTTCAAAAACAGTCTTAAAAATGCAAGCATTTTACACCTGTTTTATGAAATTTTGCTTGGCTCTGAACAGTTACAAATTTATAATAAAATCCCACGGATATTGATTATCTTCCTTATATTAAGTAAGATAGTAAAAGAGCATTGTTTATCAACACCACGGGAGGTTTCATCATGTCTAAATACGATGTGATTCTTGATGTCTATGAGAATCAGAGCATCTCAAAAGCTGCTCAAAAACACAACTACACACAATCAGCTGTCAGCCAGAGCATTCGCAATTATGAAAAAGAGATTGGTCTTAAGCTGTTCAAGCGTTCAAAAAACGGAATGGAAGCACTTCCCGGAACAGAACCCATCTTTGAAGAACTTATGCATATCCGCTCCGCCAATACACGGATCGATCAGATCGTCTCAAATATCAACAATCTGGACAGTGGTTTTATCCGCATCGGAACGGTGCAGAGCATTGCCTATAACTGGCTCCCCGGAGTACTGAAAAATTTTTCTGCCGAATACCCGAATATCACCTTTCGGCTCTATGTTGACGGATTTCAGAACCTGACGGAAAAGCTTCGCAAAAAAGAACTGGACTGTATTTTTGTTTCGCAATATGTCGCAAAGGATTTCCCAAATCTTCCTGTCGGCACCGACGAACTGGTTCTGGTTACTTCCCTGGACCATCCTTTTGCCGATATTGACGGACAGGATTTTGTTCTCTCCGCCGATGATTTTGATTATGAAACCGGAAAATTATTCCGATTAAACCATATCACGCCTAACGTAAGATTTCGGATCAATGAAGACTATACCGCGATTAAAATGGTGGAACAGGGCTTTGGCATCACTGTACTTCCCAAACTTCTGCTTCATAATATTCCATTCAACGTCTGTGTCCGTTCCTTTACCGAACACTTCCGCAGGAATCTGTCCGTAGCCTATCTGGATACACCTGAACTCTCTCCTGCACTTGATAAGTTTCTTACCTTTGTCACCAAATGGGCCAAAGAGTGTAAGTTGATCTGATTTCCTGTCACACGCAAAACGGCACAAAGTTCTTCTATGACTTTGTGCCGTTTCTGCGTAACTTTATTTTGTTTATTTTCTCAGACCATCTCTATTTCTTTGCAGATTCTATAAATAAACAGCTATCTTATTTCTCTATAATTCCGTATTTATAGCCACTTTCTTTCATTAATTCAAGGTATGGTTTCGGATCAAAATATTCTGGTGCATAGACCCCAGCTTCTTTCCAGATTCCTCTTCCGATCAACTCCAGTGCAAGTGCTGCTCCAAATCCTGTCTGGGCGGTAACAGCCTGGGTTCCCCATCTTTCGATAGACTCCTGATTATCAAATGGCTGATACAAGAAGTATTCTTTTTCCTTTCCGTCTTTCTTTCCGACACAATGTACTCCGACCAGCATTTTTCCGGTCATCTCATCTCCGATATCTTTTGGCTGCGGTGCACAGGCTGCAACCACATCTCTTGGAACTACTTTCACATCTCCTACCTGCACCGGCTTGATACTGCGAAGTCCCAGCTTATCCAGCACCTTAAGTGCCGTGATCAGATTTTCATCAAGGCTGATCTTGAAAGTTGCCTTCTTTAATCCATACTGACTTAAGTAGCGTGCCATCGTCACGACTTCCTCATGCTCTACCTTTACCAGAGTATTCTTTCCTACTCCTTCCGGCATCTCGTAAACTTCCTGTCCTGCAAATGCTTTTTCTACGATAAATCCACCCTTATCTTTATCATACTCCACATTCGGATTCATCACCTCATCCAGCACTGTCCACACGTTGAATCCAAACATGATATCATCCGGATCTGCACCAGGAACAGACAGATTTCCGCCGTCTTTTACATGAACTTCTGTGATCTCATCCAGAAGCTCTGTCGCTGCGTATTTTGCAAATACATTTACAACACCCGGATCGATTCCCATACAGATCACAGCCATATTCCCCTGCTTCTTCCAGGCTTCATGACGGTCAAAATTGTATTTTGTCATCGGTTCAGTATAACTGTTCTCAATACCAAGTCCGTAAGCCGGATTTTCCATCGGAACCGACCAGGTTCCCATGCTTCCGTAATCTGCACCCGTTTTAAATGCAGCGTCAAAAATCATATTACTTGCAAAAGGTGGTGCTGCATCCATCACAAAATCAATCTTATGCTCCCGGATCAGTTCTGCCATTTTCTCTGTATTTGTCGCGTCGATCTTAGAGGCTTCAAAACGGGAATCCCCCTTCATCATACCGACAACTTCCTCTGCCCTTTTCAGATCATAGTCACAGACCAGCACATATTTCAGCCATTCTCCCTTTGGGTCTCTCCACTGCATTACTTTTAAAATACTTTCACCGACAGCACCGGCTCCTACAAGCATCATTCTCATCTTTTTTTCCTCCTGCTTTTCTTTTTTTTCTGTCAAATTTTATTCAAAAAATGCCCTTTCCCTTCTTCCTCGGATAATACTTTTGTATGCCACCACGTACTGCCTGCTAACAGTCTCATCTCATATTAGTGCCCATATAAAAAGGGCAGAAAAAAACAGATACACGAAAAAAATCGTTCATCTGTTTTCTCTGTCCTTTTACCAGTTGGTTCTAGCCTCGTAGGTGGTGCTTTCTTTGCACACTCTCCAAAGATTCGTCAGGTCGCCTTCCTTTTTGCCTGTCAGTTTCCACGAAAGGAAGATGTTACCCTACGCTTTGCTTCTTCGGCCCCTTGCGGTGTCTAGGACGTCCCTCATCCGACATATTCTTGATAAATTTAAGTTTACCCTTTTTTATCTGTCCGGTCAAATCTTTTATTTCTTTCCTCCGAAAATAGCCCCCATAAAACGAACATAAGTATAAACAACAAGTGCTGCTGCAATAATTGTCTCGATCAGAACTACATACTGAAGGAATGGCATTGGATGTCCCATATTTGCTGCACATGCCATAGTTTGTTTACTTGCGATCGCACTGATAACAAATGGGAATGTGAAGGCTGCATAGCTTGGGAAGAATGGCATCTTCAGATATTCCACTGCTTTTACCAGGGCAAAAATATAAATAACCGTTGCAACTACAAACATTGCCATCAGGAAACCGTATGATTTCGGTGTTACGGACTGTACATAACCTGCAATACACAGGCTGGTCGGTGCTGCGTAGATACAGATCAGCGGTTTTGCCGGATCCGGCACTTCTTTAAACTTCACATAACGATAGGTTACAAGTACAAGAAGTACGATCAGTGTTACAAATCCAAACCAGAATGCTGCGGTTCCGATTCCAAGTTGCTCATAAGCCGGTGCTGTAACAGCCGCTACAGCAATTCCTACATATACAATATAATAGCTTGCAAATACTTTCGGCATCTGAAGTTTCAGAACAAACTTCACCGTAAAGTATATGATCAGAATGATGTGAAGAATGATTGCCAGAAGCCATATGTAATAAGCTGCCTTTCCGATAAACGGTTTTACATAAGTGCTGAGAATCATAAGTGCCATCGGAAATGTTCCTGATACGCTTGCCATGATCGGATTTCCCATATCTTCTTTCACTGCTCCCGGGAACATGATCAGCTTCAAAAGCACCAGTATCAGAAGAAATGCTGCGAATATACCGCATACATAACGGATTCCTTCTGAATAGCTCTGAAGTAAATTTCCAAGTGCTGCCGCGCCAAGCATGACTCCGCAAAGCGGAATCGGTACTTTCTTAATTACGTCTTTCATTGTTTCTTTCCCTTTCTCTCATCAAGCGGCTGTCGTTACCACTTTATTTAGATATCTGCAATTTTTCTTCTTTCGCACGGTTCATCAATTTCATCCAGATTCTTGATACCAAGCTCACGACAGACGATCTGCGCTACCTTCCATGCACAAAGTCCTGTAAAATAGATACACTGTTCTTTGTGTTCACCCTGTCCCATATTGAATTCCTTTGTAAGAACTCTGCAGCAGATTGCATTTTTACCATTTGCCCGTTTAAACCAGTCATGAAGTTCGTGTGTCAGTTCCATGCACTTCACGCTCTTTGGATTTGCAGGTCCGTCCTGCTCTGTACGTCCGAAAAAAAGTCCAAGTGCAAGGATTCCTCCGTTAAATGCACCACATACACATCCGGATTTTCCTGCTCCCACAGCCATTCCGGATGCCATAGCTACAACTTCTTTCGGTACATCCAGTTTAAATTCATCACGAATCGTACTTACCAAAGCTTCACAGCAATAGTATCCGTCTTTAAAACACTTTTCTGCCTTTCTCTGCACTTCTCTTGGACTGATTTCTGTTACTCCGATATTCATTTTCAAAACCTCCTGTAAAATTGTATTTGTGCCGGCGCGATTATTTGTATATTCCGCCAACATCCATGTATTACCATTATATTCTTTTGTGCACTTTATTCAAATTCATTATTTCTATAAATATTCCATTATTATAGTTATTCTCTATTTTTATACAATTGTCGATAAAAAAGTCACAAGCTATACTCCGCTTTTTCATGCATTCTGTATAGTTTGTGACTTACCCGCAACTTTTCGTTACTACTTATCAACTTTTTTCTTATCGTGTAATCTCTCCTGAGCGAATCTTTTGCAGCCATTCCTGCACGTGTTTCCGGAAACACTGCACGCCTTCATTCTCTTCTTCATCCCGTCTTGTGATCATGCAGGCTTTCCATTCATATCTTCCATCAGAAAACGGGATCAGCTTCATTCCGTCTTCCCGCATGTCATCATAAATAAAATCTACTGCCACAGAAATCCCTTTATTTTCCTTTACCATCTTGTGGCACAGACTAAAACCGCTGGTCTGAAAAATAATATCCGGCTCAAAACCGGCTTTCTCACATTTTTCTACGATCAGATGATAGATATGAAACTGACTGCTCTCAATAAACATCGGCTCTCCCTGCAGATCTTCAATCGTAACACTTTCTTTCTGTGCAAGCGGATGCTTTTCATTTACCAGAAGCCTAATTGGAAATGTTTCCAGCGGCACAACCTGATATAAATGCTCATCAAAATCTCCGATGGAAAATGCCACATTTCCTTCATTACCGGCAAAAAGCTGTTCGACTGGAAGATCCGGGTATTCCCGGTAATGGAACTCGATATCCGGATACTTTTCCCTGAATGCCACAAGACAGTCCGGCGTAAGCAGACGCAAGATTCCATATGCTGACAAAAGATCTACAACCTTCTTCTGTCTCTGTTCAATATGCAGAATATCTTTCTTTACCTGATAATAATCGTCTACATCCTTCAGCGCATACTCGCGGAATCTCTCTCCGCTTTCCGTAAGTTGCATCCCGGACTTATCCCGGATAAACAACTGACATCCCATCTCTGTCTCAAGGTTCTTCAGTACCTTACTTGTTCCCTGCGGTGTCATATAAAGGATTTTGGATGCTTTGGAAACACTGCCTTCCTGTGCGATCATCAGAAATATTTTCAAATCATGAATATCCATCTATTTTCTCCCTCTTTTACTCATATTTCTATTATAACACACTTCGTTTGTTTTTCCTAACCACCCATTCAACACTTTTAACCGAAAATTAAATCCAGTTACAGTCTCCACCGGTAATTGCAAGACTCAGAAGTCCATCCATTTTCTCTACTTCTTCTTCACCGATGATCTTTTCCAGTAATTCTGCCGTGTCCAGAGCATCTTCCATGGATTCGTCTGGTCCGATCTCATAGTCGATCTCTGCCTCACATTCCGGACAAGGGATCCGGTTCATTGTCTGTAAGGATAAGAAACGGTTCCCACATTTTTTACATTCATAAAATCCACACTCTTTTGTGCCATCTGGTACGTAGTACATCGTATTTTAACTTCCTCTCCACATTTTAGTTTTTATATACAAAACATTCTCTCTTTTGTATGATCTTCCACTGCCTAGTATACACTATTTGACATATAAAAGTATAGTGTTATCCAGTTCATGCCCAAGCAAAAAAAGGACCATTTCCCATTTCTCAGGGAAACAGTCCTTTCACTTATCTTCAATTATTCTTCGACTTTCACCGGATTGGTCACACTTACCTTATGATCATACCAGACTCCTTTTTTTCCGATAAGAGCAACATCAAACTCTTTGTCCAGCTCCGGAACCGGAATATCAAATCCATAAACTTCTTCTGTTGCACCGTCGCTATAGGTTACCGTATCTGTTGTAGGTTCCAGAAGTTCTGCACCATCTTTCTGTGCATCTTCGGATGTTCCTTCAAACAGGTTGACGATATTCTTAGAAACCAGACTGACATGAATCGTCATCTTTCCGTCTTTTACGGTAAGTGTTCCTTTTCCGTCATTCGCTTCATTTACATGAAACATTCCGCTGTCGGTATTGAATTCTGCCGTATAGGTTCCATCTTCAAGTTCACATTCTACAGTTTCCTGTTCTTGATCTTCTACAACTGAAACATCTTTTGTTGCCTCTGCTTTTGAATCGGACGCCTCATCTTTTGCACCGCATCCGCTCATCATTCCCACTGCCATTACAGCAGATAATACCAATACTAACAGTTTCTTTTTCATCTTATAAATCCCTCTTTTTTTATTTATTCTGCATCAATTGCAGCCTGTGTATGTGCCACATAAAGCTGCTGGATCGCATCGATCTCACCAAGACCTGCAATCTGTGTATCAATACTGTCAAATACTCCGGATGCTTCAAACTGGCTCTTCCAAGAATCGTCATCATCGCCTGCCATATCGTTGTTTGCATGATCTCCTGCTACAACCATCAGTGGACGAAGGATTACTTTCTTGTATCCTGCATCTTTCAGCTTTTCAATTACTGCTTCACAAGCGGTATCTTCCGGTTCGCCTTCTACGGTTCCGATAAATACATTCTCATAACCAAGCTGTTCCATCTGTGCCTGCATCTGAGAATAGCTGATCTTTGCTGTATGAGAAGTTCCATGTCCCATAAATACAAATGCGGTTCCCTCTTCTTTTGCCGCATCCAGGCTGTCAAATCCAGCTGTCTTTACAGCTTCTGCTGTAATTGCTTCTGCAACAGCTGCTTTATCCTCATTGATCGCTGTTTCATCCGCTCCGACTTCACCGAGAAGTGGTTCTGCAATTTTTACAGATTCAAATTTATCTTTGTAGTTCTCAACTGCTTCTGTCAGTTCATCATACTCGGCACCATGCATCAGATGTGTCGGCTGTACGACCAGGTTCTTAACCCCGTTGTCGACTGCTCTTTCCAGTGCCTGATCCATATTGTCGATCTTCTCATCATCACGGGCCTGTACATGGTTGATGATGATCTGTGCTGTAAATGCTCTTCTTACAGACCAGTCCGGATATGCCGCCTGAAGTGCTTTTTCCACACCACCGATATCCTCTGCACGGCTGTCATTGAAAGATGTACCAAAGCTTACAACCAGAATTTCATTTTCTCCGATGTTATCTTCGTTCAGCGGATCATCTTTCGATGCATCGCCTGTATCCCTTCCAAAATAATCCGGATCAGCGTTCTCGCCTTCTACCAGTTCTTTCTGTGCATCAGTAAGCTTATCCCAGGCTTCTTTTGCAGCCTTACACTGTTCATCTGTCTTGTCTGTTCTTTCCTGTACATAAATGTCATCGATCAGCTTTGCCACTTTGTCTGCTGTCTCCTGATCGCTGTCTTCGGATGTTTCTTCTGTCTTTGTAGAAGAAGTGTCCTCTGTCTTCTTGCTTCCACATCCAGTCATCATAGACACCGTAAGTGCTGTTGCCAATAATGCTACTAATACTCGTTTCTTCATCTTGATCCTCCCTGACTTTTTTGTCATACTTTCAGGAATCGGAATGATATTCATTACACTTTACAGCATATTTTTTGTAAGCAAAAAAATCCCCCGTATCTAAATTTAACGAGGGCGTACAAAAAAGAAACTGACATTTTGCCCTCTGCAAAATCAGTCTGAAGTTTCTATCTTTCGTACTGCCAGTTACTCGTGGCATGAACTTTCCGTTCCTGTACTGCGAAAGGCAGGTCTCCCGACTGATTGCTCAGACGCTTGTGGCTTTCCTTCCCGGTCTCCCAGTGGTATGACAGCCTAAGCTTGCAAATTACGGTGACGAGTTCATACAGGACTTGCACCTGTTTCCCTTTTCACCAATCCAGACGTTCCGTCTGATTGACACCTTACGCATCTGTATTTATTTTTCTGAAACAAGCCTATTCTAGCACAGGCGTATGAATAGTGTCAAGAAAGGCTTGTCTGCTTCAGCACCGGCATCCGGAAAATCTGCACGATCAGCGGAATCACCATAACAAACCACACAATCGGCTCCGCAATGATAACCCCCGTGTATCCAAGATGTGGAACCAGTGTAAATGCGATCACAATTTTTCCAAGCATCTCAAGTGTACTTGATACGATCGGTGTAATATGGTCATCCAGTCCCTGCATGGCATTTCGCACAATGCAGATTACTGCTGTTACATAATAAAACAATGTATCAAATTTCAGATATCTGGTCGCATTTAAGATCACATTTTCATTATGTGTACCTGTTACCAGATAGACCAGTTTATCTCCAATCGTGTAGCTTGCCACGATCACAAGTGTACACCAGATACAAGTATAGAAAATCGCAAGCCAGATCCCTTTTTTGATCCGGTCGATCTTTCCTGCTCCAAGGTTCTGTCCACAATAGGTCGCCATTGTATTTCCAAATACTGTAAACATGATCATGAACATTTCAGTCAGCTTCCGGGCCGCTGTCTGTGCTACGATATAATCATTTCCAAGTTTATTGATCGCTGTCTGAAGCGTCAGGGAACCGATATTGATCAGAGAACTCATGAATCCCATGGACATTCCCGCACCCAGCATATTTTTCACCATAACCGGATTCGGATCTTTGAAATCTTCCCGGCTAAGTCTTAACAGTTCATATCTCTTTACCATATAAATCCAGCACACAACAAAGGCGATTGCCTGCGCCAGTACCGTTGCGATCGCAGCTCCCCGCACTCCGCTTTTCAGCACTACGACAAAAAGCAGATCCCCAACAATATTCAGTGCAACTGAGATTGCCAGGATCACAAGAGGCGTCACGGTATCTCCGAGTGACCGGAGTGCTGCCGCACATGCATCATAGAGAAATGTCGCCACAAGCCCTGCGATGATCACGAAAATATAGCTTTTCGCCGTCGCCATCAGATCTGCCGGAACATTCAGTATATTTAAGATCGGTTGTAAAAATAACAATCCGAACACCGTAAAAAATATTGCAATTCCTGTACCCATGGTCAGCGACATTGCGAATGATTTCTTCACATTTTTATAATCTTTTGCGCCAAATTTCTGTGCGATGATAATGGCGAATCCACCGGAAAGTCCCTGCAGAAATCCTACGATCAGATTACTTAAGGTTGTGGTCGCGCCGACAGCCGCCAGCGCGTCCTCTCCCAGGAAAGTTCCGACAATTCTGGTATCCACAAGACTGTATGTAAGCTGCAGAAGATTTGCGAAAAAGATCGGCAGCGCAAAAGCCAATATCAGTGTGGATGGTTTTCCTTTTGTTAGATCTTTCATATTTTAAATTTCATCCTGTCTAATTTTCCTTGTCCATCAATCCGAACTGTATCGTAACGCAGGTCGCAATAATCAGTCCAAACATATAGAACGAATATTTCAGTACATTAAGCGGTGATACATCAGCAAGTGCCGTAATCATCAGCATGCCACCATCATGTGGCATCAGTGCAATAAATGCGCAGGCAAAGATATCCACCAGACTGGCAAGTCTCTTCGGTGCGATCTTATATTTTTCCCCGATTTCTTTTGCAATCGGACAGGTAACAATGATTGCGATCGTATTATTTACCATAGCTGCGGAAAGGATACCTGACATCAGTCCGATTCCATATTCCGCGCCACGTCTGCTCTTGATCTTGCTGCTGATCGCGCCCACCAGCCATTCAACACCGCCATATTCACGTACAAGACCGATGATACCGGATACAAGAATGGCAACGATACTGATGCTGAACATATCACTCATACCACTTCCAATTGCCTGGATCCATTCAAAAAATCCACAGCTTCCGACACAAAGTCCAATGATACCGGATGCAAGTATTCCGACAAAAAGGACTACCGCAACATTAACTCCCATAAGTGCCGCAATGAGAACTATGAAATACGGAAGAACTTCAATAATATTGTAACTTCCTGCTTCAATCGCCCCACTTCCTACTCCGCCAAAAATCGAGTACAGGATCATTGCCACAATTGCCGCCGGAAGAGCAATGAAAAAGTTCATTTTAAATTTGTCTTTCATCTCAGAACCACATCCTTCTGCTGCGGAAATAGTTGTATCTGAAATCATGGAAAGATTATCACCAAAATATGAGCCTCCGATAACTGCTGCACCGACGACTGCCACATTCAGGTGTGCACCCTGTGCTACATTAATAGCAATTGGCGCCATTGCAGCAATCGTTCCCATGGATGTCCCGATTGATGTAGAAATAAAACAACACATCAAAAATACGCCCGGAACCAACAATTTCACAGGAATAAAATGCAGACAGAGATTTACAACTGAGTCTTTTCCTCCCATTGCCGCCGCTGCTCCCTGGAATCCGCCGGCCATCAGATAGATCAGAACAATCATCATAACTCCTGAATTTCCCATATTTGTCGTCATAATATTCAGTTTATCTGCCACATTCATTTTTCTGTTCAACAACAATGCTACTGCACAGCCTGCCAAAAGGGCCACGTGACGCGGAAATTTTCCAAATGGTTCCGTGATTCCCATTAGTGTAAATGTAATTCCACACCCTACATAACATGCAAGAAATACAATCAGCGGAAGAAATGCTGCTGCTCCAAGATTTTTCTTTTGTTTATCCATCTTACTTGTCCTCTCATCCTTTTTTTCTAATTTGCCAAATGTTTATCCAATGCATCCTTAAGCTGAGTCAGTGCCTGTTCCAAAGTCACACGCGGGCAGGCAACATTGAATCTCTCAAACTGAGCGGTCTCCGGTCCGAAGATAATTCCCGAATCCAGCCACAGTTTTGCCTCTTCAAGCATCAGCTGTTCCAGTTCTTCATTACTAAAACCGTAACCAGAGAAATCAACCCATACCAGATAGGTTCCTTCCGGCTTTACCATCTTCGCTTTCGGGAAATTCTCTTTCACGAACTTGCTCATATATTTTACATTTTCATAAATATACTGCACCAGTTCATCTACCCACTCAGCACCTTTGGTGTAACATACCTTGACTGCAAGCTGTCCCATCAGACTTCCCTGGCTGTAAGCTGCCTGTGTATTCGCCCACTGGTATTTCTTCCGCAGCTCTTCATTTGGAATGATGATATTTGCCGGCTGAAATCCTGCTACATTGAATGTCTTTCCTGGGGAGCTGTAAAGCGCAAGGATCTGACGGTACTTTTCGTCCAGATTCATGCAGCTTATGAACGTATGTCCCGGGAAAATGAAATCACAATGCATTTCATCCACCATCCAGATTACATTGTATTTCAGACAGATTTCTGCAACTCTTTCCAGTTCTTCTCTTGTCCAGACCCTGCCGACCGGGTTGTGCGGATTACAGAAGATCAGCGCTTTTACGCCTTCCTCCTGAATCATTTTTTCCATCTTTTCAAAATCAATTGAATAATGATTATTCTCATAGCGAAGCTGGCAGTTTACCAATCTTCTTCCGTCATTTTTTATTACTTCACTGAATGGATAGTAAACCGGCTGCATAACCATCATGGCATCTCCCTCTTCGGTAAATGCTCTTACGCTGGTTCCAAGTGCATAGACAATCCCAGCACCAAGTGTTACCCACTCCGGTTCGATCGTATATCCATAACGTGTGGAGAACCAATGGTTCATTGCTGCAAAATATTCATCCAGCGGATCCGTATAACCAAAGATTCCATGGTCAATTCTCTTGTGGAATTCATCCAGAATTTCATCCGGCAGACGGAAATCCATGTCTGCCACCCAGAGCGGAAGCAGATCATCTCTTCCCTTTCGTTTCATTCCAAAATCATATTTCAGACAATCCGTTCCATGTCTGTCAATTACTTCATCAAAATTGTACTTTCCCATCTTATGCCTTCCTCCTTTTCGCAAAATTCTCTCGTTTTTTATACCTCTTTTTGTTAGACATGTCAATGTTTTTTCTATGGAAGTATAAAATAGAATGTACACTGACCCAATAAAAATAGCTGTGAATTGAACCGCCTTCCAATCGTTAGAATTTAGGTCTAACTTTTGGGGCAGGTTCAATCCACAGCCATTTTTCCTTATGATTCTTTTATTTTATCGTATGCAAATATATGCCATATACACTGCATACATTCCAAGCATCGTAGCGCCTTCTCTTCGGTCGATCATTTTTGAAGTCCATGCAAACACCAGAACAACAAGACTCATCGCAATCAGTACAACCGTATCAATGATATTATCGGTAAGAAATTTCACTGGACTGATGGCAGCTGCAACTCCAAGTACCAACAGGATATTGAAAATATTAGAACCGATCACATTTCCGAGTGCCATATCCACTTCATTCTTTCTTGCCGCAACAATCGATGTTACAAGTTCCGGAAGACTGGTTCCCATCGCAACGATGGTAAGTCCGATAAGTGTCTGACTGAGTCCGAATGCGCTTGCAAGTGTTGAAGCACTGTCTACAACAAAATCACCGCCAAACTTGATTGCGATCATGCCGCCAACAATAAATAACGCACATTTCCAAAGTGGCAGGATCTGAATTTCTTCGTCTACTAATTCTCCCTCTTCGAGCATCATCTGACTCTCTTTGTGTGCTGCTCTTGCTTTCTTGGCAGAACCAATCATCCAGATCAGATAAGCTGCAAAAATAAGGAGAAATACACCGCCATCTAAATGTCCTAAAAGCATCCCGACATATCCAAGCACCATCAGCAAGGCCGCACAGATAATTGATAATGGAAACTCTTTTTTCAATGTATCTTTTTTTATCGTAAGAGGTGCAAATAACGCACAGGCTCCACAAACAACCATCAAGTTGAAAATATTCGATCCGACAACATTACTTACCGCAAGTGAGTTATTTCCTGTCAGGGATGCCGTTACACTGACCGCACATTCCGGAAGGCTGGTTCCCATTGCAACGATGGTCATACCGATGATCATCGATGGAACATGAAGCTGCTTCGCAACAGAAGAACTTCCTTCTACAAAATAATCTGCTCCTTTCATCAATAGAGCAAACCCTATAATTAAAATAATGATTGATTTTATAAGTGCCATGACCAAAACCTCTCTTTTAAATACTTCCTACCAAATTGCAACTTCCACTATAAAACAAGAAAATTTGGCTGTCAACTCTAAAGGCAGGGATTCGTGATATTTCACAAATCCCTGCCTTTTACTTGTTCTACCGAATAAAATTTGTCGGAATCTTTGCTTCTTTTTCCGGAAGTCCAAACTGCTCTTTTCCAAGTGCAATACTCTTCATAAGGAAAGTCATATTTCTTGCAAGTGTACGCATCGTCTGCCTTCCTTCCTCATCCTTTTCGGCCTCTCCCGGTGCTGCCCCATGGATGCTGTTCCAGTACTGGCTGGATGCAACCGGCATTCCGGAAATGGTAAAATATTTGTTCAGCTCATCAAATGTCGCAGAACATCCGCCACGTCTTGCACAGGCAACGCTTGCTCCCACTTTCATCGTTTTATCAAAATGACTGCTGTAGAACAGTCTGTCAAGACAGGCGATCAGAGTTGCATTTGCAGACGCATAGTACACCGGACTTGCGATTACAAGACCATCTGCTTCTTCAAACTTCGGAGCTAACTCATTCACTACATCGGCAAAAACACATTGTCCTTTTTCGTAGCAAGAACCACAGGCGATACAGCCGCGGACTGCTTTGTTACCGATAACAACTGTCTCAACTTCTACTCCGTTTTCTTTGAAAATATTCTCCATCTCTTTTAATGCAATGGCTGTGTTTCCGTTTGCTTTCGGGCTTCCGTTGATCATAAGTACTTTTAAATTTTCTTTCATGATAATGATTCTCCTTTTCTGACAATTTACTACTTCTATTCTATCACTTTTTTTGGGTTTTGCAGAAAATGTTGTCAGGCGAATAAGAAAATAAAACGAGACAAATCCAATTGTTGTGCAATGGAGAGAAGACTCAGAAATTGTGGAAGCCTTTGCTGACACAATTTTCACTCTCAGAGGCTTCTCGGAATGCCCTGCGCAACGGATTTGTCCCGTTTTATTTTCTTATTCGCCGTCAATCCTGACAACGCTTACTTTCCTTCCCCTTCCGGGAAAATAATCTTATTTACGAAGAAGAATACCACCATCGATACCCCTCCATTCAACACTGTCGTTCCAATATTGTATAACCATCCCGGCACAAACATCCCGGCTACCGCAACCCAGATACAGTTGATCGAGTTTACGATACAGGTAACAATACAGAATGCGATCAGATACCAGAATGCCTGATACCATACTTTTCCTTTACTGCGGAATACAAAATTTCTCTGGATCGGAAAGTTAATACACTCTCCGACTACCATCGCGATCATGTACGCACAAAAATAAGGAAGTCCGCCATGTGCGGCGTCATATCCGATGATGTTCCACTTGAAAGTCTCACCGAATAAAGTAATGTCAATTCCCGGAAATCCGAAATCTACTTTTGGAAGTCCTGCAAATGCCAACGGCAGGAACAACAAGAGTAAATATTTGAGCACTGTGATCAGGTTGCTGACGATCACGAACAGACCGCCCTCCCGGATCCATTTGGAGGCTCCGGGATGCTTGTCTGCGAAGTGCTGCCATGAATTTTTAATACTGTCTATCATATTGCTGCCCTTTCACTTTTCTACTTTTCTACTTCTTCTTTCTGCTTCTGTGAAGCTTTCCATTTTGTCATTTTTTTATGACGTTTTACATAGTAAAGCACAAATAATGCTGCAATAATTATATCAACCACAATCAAAACTTTTTCAATAGTCGGCATAGATGTGCTTATATAATTCAAAGAATCACCATTTACAATCATGTAGAAAATGTTTTTTGTTGCTCTGCGAAGTGCCTGTTTCTGAACTGGTGTATCTGTTAAAATCTTAAGCTGTCCAAGAACAGTAAGCTGCAGATCATTTCCGGCAAGTAAAGACTGGTTTACATCCTCTGTCGTACAAGCCATAACACAGTCTGTAATTACACACCCTTTGAATCCCCATTCATTTCTGAGAACGGTAGTTAAAAGTGGATAACTTTCTGCTGTCGGTACTGTACCAATTCGGTTAAATGAAGACATGATTCCCATTGCTTCGCCTTCCTTAACAGCAACTTCAAATCCCTTAAGGTAGATTTCTCTCATTGCCTGTTCATTTACCCACGTAACCAGACCGCCTGCATCACGATTCGTTTCCTGATCATTTACTGCAAAATGTTTATTATAACAATTTACGCCTTTTGACTGGATTCCGATAACTTCTGCTGCTGCCATTTTTCCGGAAAGAAAACCATCCTCTGAATAATATTCATAGTTTCGACCACTGAATGGGCTTCTGTGGATATTCATAGCCGGTCCATAAAGACCTGCAATATTGTATTCGACACATTCCTGTCCAATGCTCTCTCCCATTGTTGTAGCCAGACTTGTATTCCAGGTCTGTCCTAATACACACTGTCCAGTAAAGTTATTTCCGTTTACACCGGAGAATTTGTTTGCCATCAGGTTATTGATACCATTCGGTCCATCACATTCTGTCATAAACTGCTTTCCAACACTCTTAACCGGCATTGTTTCCCATCCACCATTTCCGATAAGAAGTTTCATTTCTTTGACAGATACCTGTTCCATCAATTCATCCCATTTAGGGTCATCATAATCAAGACCTTTCATATCTTTCAACTTAAGTCCATGATTCTTTACTACAATATCATCTACATCATCATCAATATCAAACTGCGTGCCATTCTCCAGTGCTGCCACCTGTTCTTTGGTTGCTTCTTTACTCTGTACTGCACGTTCTTTTGGCATTGTTCCTTCCCAGTCCGCTCTGCTGACATAAGTCAGATTATCCCCAAAGCTTACATCATCAAACTGATTGGTAGCTGCAATTTCATCTGAGCTTCTCGCACCGTCATTTGCCTCATTGTAAATATAATCCCGGTCGACTTTCATCTTTCTGCTATCAATCACATTATGACTGTCTTTCTGCAAGTTAATCTGATATTCTCCGGCTTCCAGTACATACGCACCTCCATCTGCCTTAATACCAGAATAATCATAGCTTGCCATATCTTCATAATTCCATGAAACAGTTACGGTCTGACTCTTTCCCGGCTCTAACGAATCTGTCTTTGTAAATCCACCTAAAATAACCTGTGATTTTTCAATACCACCTTTGTTATATGGTGCAGAATAATATAATTCTACTACGTCTTTTCCTGCTACATCTCCTGTATTCGTAACTTTTACATCTACAGAAACGGTCTTTCCATCTGCTTTAAAATCTGTAATTTCTTCTGAAAAATCAGTATAACTGAGTCCATATCCAAACGGATACTGAACCGTCTCATCATAATTGATATATCCATCAGCAGCCGCTGTCTCATAATATCTGTATCCTACATAGATTCCTTCTACATATTCTACATAATGATATGGATTATCACCGGTTGCAGCCGTTCCTGTTCCTGCAAACATAGAAGCATTTGCATATTTTACATTTGTGTAATCATATCCACCAAAATTATAATAGCTTGGTGCACTTTCCACTTCATATGCAAAAATATCCGTTGTACGTCCACTGGGATTTACTACTCCACTAAGCACTTCTCCGATTGCATTACATCCGACACTTCCCGGAAGTCCTACCCAAAGAGCTGCATCAATCGCTTCATCTTCAAGGAATCCAAGTTCCATCGCATTTGGGCTGTTTAAGAGTACGACAACATTTTTAAAATTATCTTCTACCATCTGAAGCATCTCAATCTCATCATTCTGAAGCTCCAGATAATGTTTATCTGCGTCCCCGCCATAATCTTCCATGCTCATCGGACAGTCATCGCCTTCTCCACCGCTTCGTGAAATAACTACGACTGCTGTATCACTAAACTCTTTCGCATCTTTCAAAAGTTCATCAGAATAATCCTTTACAGGAATTTCATTGATTGCGAAATCATTTCCGACCATACCTTTGTCTTCTCTGGCAATACTTTTCTCTGCCGTAAATTGTTCCAGATCTTCATTTACCTGAAATCCGGCATTCTTAAGTCCATCATAAATAGAAACATTTGCACTTGTATCGCCTGAACCAGAACCGGTTCCACCGAACGTAAAATTAGCTGCTCCATTTCCAAATACATTGATTTTTTCATCTTTCAGCGGAAGCGAACCATTATTTTTCAATAATACAATTCCCTCTTCTTCGATTGTCTTTGTTACTTCTGCTGATGCAGCAGTTGCTTCTTTTGCTTCATTGCTTTTCGGTGCTTCTGTAAGGAAATTCTGGATGAATCCAAAATACGGTGACACCACATTTGTTATTACCACATTGAGCACCATAAATATGATGAGCAAAAATGATACAAAACAAAATGCAATTCTACTAGGTCTGCGAATCTTTTTTTCCTTCATAAGTTTTCTCTCCTCCATATGATTTATCTTATGTTCCTATCCTATCACATCATTTCTCCCCTGGTAAAAATCTGCATAATCTGCACTTTTTCCGCACAAACGGTTTCTGTGCTATAACTTTTTCACAAAATAAGCGCCATGTTTTTATGCATTTTTACATAACCATGACGCTTTTTTACAAAATCTTTTTTAATTCTCTTTTTTATTTTCTTTCATCGGAATCAGAATTTTCAGGTCAAACCAATGATCCTTCGTATCAATACTGACCGCACCTTCATATTTATTGACCGTATACTTAATACTCTTCAGTCCATATCCATGAGATGATTTTTCTTTTTTGGTTGTGATCAGCGAACCTTCTTTATACTGCAATTCCTCTTCATAATAATTCTCAAACCGGAGAATCAGAAAACTTTTCTGCCTTGATACCGTCACATGAATCAGGCGTTTCTCCTTTTCCGGGATCTTCATTTCGCACTCGATCGCATTGTCAAGTGCATTCCCGAAAATGCTGCAGATATCCATGACATCCATAAAATCCAGAAGTGTTCCGTCTGCCACACAGGTGAATATAATACCATGCTTGTTGCAGTACAGGCTTTTCGTTGTAAGTACCGTATCCAGAACTTTATTTCCCGTCTTGTTCTGCGCTTCATACTGACGGATTTCCTCCTCCATCCGGTTCAGGAATTCTTCTCTTTTCTTCGGATCTTCCTCACTTCTGAGTACTGCGATCTGGTGTTTCAGATCATGATATTTGTAATTGATCAGGTCAATGCTTTCTCTGGACTGCTTATACTGCACATACTGGTTCTGAAGGACATTCTGCACTGCTTCCAGCTCCTTTTTCACACGCAGTTCCCCACACTGGATCAGATGCGCATACAGAATCGCAATTCCTCCGATATCGACTAAAGTTCGGATATTTCCGATTTCAAAAGAATACGTTCCGGAAAATGGTGTATTACTTGTCAGGAAACTCAAATTACTCACTGCAAATACCGCAATAGCAATCAGCTGTGCAGAAAATAATTCTTTCGGACTGATATTCATTTTCCCGTCTTTCGGCAGATGTGTCTGCATGATTTTCAGCAAAACAAATGCAATGCATCCATAAATTCCAATCAACAGTAATGCCCTGATCCAAAGTGCCGGCATCTGTCCCTTCCAGATAAAACACACGACCTGCCATTCGATTGATGCCAGGAACTCCGCCACTACAAACGCGATCATCCCAAAGTAAATTGCATCTGTACTGCCAATATCACAGCATCCATAAATAAATCCGATCATCAAAATTACCGCAATGACCATACACGGAATCCAGAAATAAATCATCAGATTCCCTGTCACAACAAGGAACACGCTCTGAACCACCAGTGCCCCTGCCATCAGCGGAATCGTCTTCTTAGCCATTCTTTTCTTCAGTGGCAGAATGAAAATCATACATGCCAGCCACTCCGCAAGTGCCGTATAAAACCGTGGGATATCCGGCATTATCGTATCCATCATTTTACAATCTCTCCCCAGTATTTTGTCAGTTCTTCCATAAATTCTTTTTTCCGGGCACGGCTCAGCACCAGCTGTTCCCCTTTTACCGTCGCACATCCATCCTGGATCCCGTCCACATGCTGCAGGTTGATCAGATAGCCTTTATTTCCACGGCAGAAATTCATCCCCTTCAGTTTTTCTTCCATTTCCTTCATCGTTCCGCTGGTCTCATAATCTCCCAGGATCGTATGCAAGATCAGAGTATGTCCCTGACTTTCGATATAGTAAATATTAGCGATATTGACGCGCACGGCACCGCCTTTGATATTCACCATGATCACTTTCTGTTCTCTCTTCTTCATTCGTCCGATTGCCCGGTTCAGGCGCTGGGAAAAGGCAAAATAAGAAACCGGCTTCAACACATAATCCAGGGCATCCACTGCATATCCACGGATCGCATACTGTGCCATGTTCGTGATAAAAATAATGACAACCTCGGTATCCATCTTGCGGATTTCTTCTGCCGCAGACATACCATCCATGAATTTCATTTCCACATCCATCAGGATCAGGTCGTACTGTGACTGATATTTGTGTACGATCTGGTCTCCATCTGTGTAAACTGTAATATCAAACAATTCTCCGTTCTCTTTTTCATACTGATGCAGAAAACCCTGTAACTGCTGCGCATACAGTGCTTCATCTTCTACGATTGCAATCTTTATCATTGGTTTCCCTTCTCCTTTCCCATTAAATACGCCAAAGGGGGACTTGCACTTAAAATTATTTTAGTACAAGTCCCTGTCTATTTCTACTTTTTTTTAGTCTCGCTTTACTGCTGCCCGGATCAGATGCCCTGTTCCCTTAATCCGGTGTCCGTTCGCCATTTCGGTCAACGCTTCTGCCATTTCCATCGTCACAAATCCACCGGTCATCTTTGCGTATCCACGGATCGGCATATTATAGTTAAACAGTACATTTAAGTTTGGTTTACCCTGCCATTCGCTGATCTTCAGCAGGATTCTCAGTACACCATAGAACAGCTTTCCAAAAATCCCTTTTCCATAATACAGTTGGCACACAGCATCGTTCATTCGGATCTCGCCGCTCCAGCTTCCATCCGGAATCTCTCTTCCGTAAAGACGGGTAAATTCTTCATCCGAAATGTCTTTGATCTGTCCACTGAAATATTCCGGCATTTCTTCTTTTTTGTAGCCGCCATTTTCTACAGTTCCCACTACATCCAAAGTGTCTTCCAGAAGCATATGTTCAGCGTTCTCACCGATCATAATCTGATAAGTTCCGGATTCAATTTCCCAACTGTCCGTTCTGGTATCATAGAACCGGAAGCTATTATCATCAAATAAAATCTGGACTTCTTTTTCCTCTCCCGGTTCCAGTTCCACTCGCTTGAAACCTTTCAGCTCGCGGACCGGACGGAAAATGGTATCGGATTGCTTTCCTACATAAAGTTGTGTGATCTCAGTTCCTGCCACATTTCCTGTATTCTTAACAATAAATTTCACGCCTTCGGAAGATACCTTCAGATCCTTATACTCAAAATTCGTGTAGCTGAGTCCAAATCCAAATGGGAACCGTGTCATTTTTCCAATCGTTGTATAATAACGGTATCCCACATAAAGGGATTCTCTGTATTCACTGCTCCGTTCCTTGCTCGGATAATAAGCATATGCCGGCGTATCTTTGTAATGAAGCGGATAAGTCTCATTCAGCTTTCCGGACGGATTTACCTTACCTGTCAGCACATTCATCATCGCAGAGGCGCCTGCCTGTCCACCCAGATATCCATGTACGATTCCTTTTACATATGAGTACCATGGCATTTCAATTGCAGATCCTGCGGAAAGAACAACAATTACATTAGAATTGACCGTCGTTATTTCATCCAGAAGCGTATCCTGCGCATATGGCATATCCATATGGGTACGGTCAAGTCCTTCCGATTCACTGATCTCATCCAATCCACCGAAGAAGAGAACCACATCTGCCTTTCTTGCCGCTTCAATTGCTGCTTTCATCAGCTTTTTATTCGGTTTCCTATTACGGATATACCCCTGCTCGTAAGCAATGACATCCACGCCGCTCTCACCGATCACGTCCATGATTGCCTCCGGCTGTTTGGTCGGATTCACAAGGGAAGAACCTGCTCCCTGATATCTTGGTGTCTTTGCAAAATCTCCGATCACGGCAACTTTTGTCCCCGGTTTTAATGGAAGGATCTGATCCTCATTTTTCAGAAGAACAATGCTTTCCTCCGCTGCTTTTCTTGCGAGCTTATGATGTGCTTCTATATCAAACTGCTTTCCTTTTGCATCCTCAGTTGCCTGATGGGTTGCAAAGATTACATTTAACAGCTCATCCAGTCTCTGGTCCAGCACAGATTCTTCCAGATCTCCGTTCTCCACTGCACGGATAATGTCACGCATACCGGATTTCCCGGTTCCCGGCATTTCCAGATGACTTCCGTTCTTTACACCCAGCGCATGATCGTTGCTTCCACCCCAGTCAGAAACTACAAAGCCATCAAATCCCCATTCATCCACAAGGATTTCCTGTAGCATATGGCTGTTTTCATTTGCATAAATACCATTCACTTCATTATAAGAAGACATGATCGATTTTGATTTTCCTTCTTTGACTGCAATCTCAAATCCGGTGGTATAGATTTCACGGAATGTTCTTTCATCAACTACAGAATTATTCGCCATACGGCGAAGCTCCTGGCTGTTTGCCGCAAAGTGCTTTGGACATGCGGCGATTCCTTTACTCTGGATTCCACGCACATAGGCTGCTGCCATCTTTCCTGCGTGATACGGATCCTCTGAAAAATATTCAAAGTTTCTTCCGCACAGTGGACTTCTCTTGATATTCAGTCCCGGTCCAAGGATCACATTGACTCCCATGGTAACTGCTTCTTCCGCAAGTGCCTCTCCGATTTCTTCTCCAAGTGCCTCATCCCAGCTGTTTGCAACGCCTGCTGCCGTCGGGAAACAGGTCGCCGGAAGGCTGGCGTTTAATCCAAGATGATCCCCTGCTCCTGCCTGCCTTCTCAGCCCGTGAGGCCCGTCTGACATTGTCATCGATGGAATTCCATATTTTTCAAAATCTACCGTCTCCCATGTATTTTTACCTGACATCATCCGTGCTTTTTCTGCTAATGTCATTTGTTTTATGATATTCTCATACTTCATTTTCATTTTGAAACCACCTTATTTATTCTATCTCTGTTTCTTTTCCTGCTGAAAATAGCATAACACAGAAAGCAGGCTGTAAAAGCCTGCTTGCATAAATGGTTGAAAATTCTTCACGAACTGCATTTTTAATTACATTTTTCAGTTATAACTTTTTTATATTTTGCTTTACTGCGCAGTTGAAAAATGATAATATTTATCAACATAATACATTTAACCGGGAAGCCGGGGGACGTGCTGCACCCGCTCCGAGCCTGTCGGAGGTGGTGCTAATGAGTACATATGAAGAATTACAACTCATCGTATCCGTTGCGGTACTTATTGTTGCAATACTTAATTATACACATAAAAAGTAGCCGTCCTAAACTTTTGGCGAGTTGACGACTACTTTCTAAACTAGATTATTTTCGCCGGAGTGGGTAAATTGCGGTTACCTTCCGACTTTCCTGTTAAGTGTATTATAAAGCACATATATAAATTTGTCAAATACACAAAAATAGTGCAATAGCAATGCTACTACACTATACACTAAAGTGGAGAATACGAGATTCGAACTCGTGACCTCCTGCTTGCAAGGCAGGCGCTCTCCCAACTGAGCTAATCCCCCATATGACGTTTGCGACTTAATTAAAATATCACAAACGTCCCTCTTTGTCAACTGTATCTGCTGATTTTATAACAGCTGTATCATTTATACAGCTGTGTTTATTTTGCTCAAATATTCTCTACTATTTCTTTTCCGTATTTTTATACGCCGTCTCATAGAATACTTCCTGTGAATCCAGCTTTTCTTCATTGATATCACGATCTACATAATCGCCATCTGCAGTCAGTTCTTTTCCTTTTTCATCATCCTTCATCATGGTGTCAAACATCCAGTCCAGTCTTTCACGCAACGTATCATCCAGAACCGGAGCTGCAACCTCCACACGTCGGAGCGTATTTCTCGTCATATAATCGGCCGATGCAATATACACTTTTTCTCTGTCCGGCGTTCCGAAACGATAAATACGGGAATGCTCCAGAAATCTTCCGACAATGCTGATTACTTTAATATTTTCTGTGTATCCTTTGATACCAGGAATCATACAGCAGATTCCACGGACGATCATTTCAATCTTCACACCCACCTGTGATGCTTCCACAAGCTTCTCAATGATCACTTTATCAGTCAGTGAATTGATCTTGATTCCGACATACGCATCTTTCCCGTTCTTTGCGTGACGTATTTCCTCATCGATCATATCGAGTACTTTATTCTGGAGACATTTCGGTGCAACCAGCAGGATGTGCGTTTCCTCTATCGTCTCACCGCGCAGCAGACATGCAAATACTTCTGCCGCTTCTTTTCCGATTTCCTGCTTTGCTGTGATCAGTGACAGGTCTGTATATAAAGTAGAAGTCTTTTCATTATAGTTACCGGTTCCGATCTGAGTAATATATTCCAGACCTTTATCTGTCTTTCTGGTGATCAGGCAAAGTTTTGAATGTACCTTGAATCCATTCAGACCATAAATTACACGGCATCCGGCTTCTTCCAGCTTTCTGGAGTATTCAATATTGCTTTCCTCATCAAATCTTGCTCGAAGTTCTACAAGTACCACAACTTCTTTTCCATTTTCTGCCGCTTCAACCAGTGCATCCACAACCTGACTACGGACAGCCAGACGGTACAAGGTCATCTTGATGGACACTACAGAATCGTCTCTTGCCGCTTCATAAAGCAGGTTGGTAAATGATTTAATATTTTCAAATGGATAAGATAACAGAACATCTTTCTGCTCAATCTGTGCGATCAGACTTTCTTTTTCTTTCAGCTGCGGTGTCATTCGCGGACTCCTCTTCTGATAGAACAGCTTTTCCTTTTCTGCTCCTTGCATTCTCAGATAATTCTGGATTGCAAATACAAATGATAAATCAAGTGGTACTCTCGACATAAATACGTGGTTTTTATCCATATGAATATATTTGCAGATCTCTGCGATCAGCTTTTTGTTGATCTTTCTGGAGAATTCCATGCGGACAGGATTCATACGTTTTCTCTGCTTTACCAGATTTTCCATGGCATCTCTGTAATCCATATCTTCATCATAAATGGTTTCTGTATCAATATCCGCATTTCTCGTAATTCTCAGGAGAGATTTTTCTTTGATTTCATATTTTTTAAATAATTTCGGCAAAAAATGAAGAATCAGTTCTTCCGAGAGCATAAAGGTTCCCGGTCTGGTCGGAATGTCGATCAGACGCTTAAATACATTGTTACTGCACGGAATGATCGCCGTTTTTGTCTTTCCACCCTTCGTTGCAAGCAGTGCAACCGCATAGATCTCTTTATTCTGTAAGAATGGAAACGGCTGCTGTTTGCTGATGATATTCGCAGACAGATATGGTGCAATTTCATTATCAAAGTAAGTTTCCAGTAATTCCCCTTCTTTTCCTGAAAGCTTGTTGAAATTGATAATCCGGATTCCCTGCGGCTCTAGTTCTCCCATTAACTGCTCGTAAATAACTGCTTTCTTTATATCAAGCTCTCTTGTTGCATCAATGATCGCTTTTACCTGCTCTTTGCTGGTCATATTGGTTTTATTCTCACGGACTACTTCCGATGATTCCATCTGATCCATCAGTGTACCTACCCGCACCATATAAAATTCATCCAGATTAGATTGATAAATAGACGCAAAAGTAAGTCGTTCTGCTAAAGGTACTCTCGGATTCCCTGCTTCATTTAATACTCTCTCATTAAATTTTAACCATGACAGTTCCCTGTTCATCATATATGGTTCTGGTTTTAACTGCTTCTTTTTCATTTGTCTACTTATCTCCTTTTGCTAATTTGAATATTTTATAGCTACGCTTAAGAATTAATTATACATCTGAATACACTTTCATATCTACCTTCTTAAAGAACTGTTTTTGTAAAATCCATGTAAAATGATGCTTATACCAACTGACTTCCATATAATTCTCGGTCGGTAATCTTTGGTCATCTTCATTTCAATACTTTGCGATATCCTAAATATCCTGAAATCACACCGAACAGAATTCCTCCAAGAACATCTGTCGGATAGTGTACATACAGATATAACCTCGATATTGCAATCAGACATGCCAGCACAAGCGCAAATTTCCAAAGCTTTTTTTCACCTGCCAGGTACAAAGCTGTTACCGAAGCAAACGAAGCTGCCGTATGTCCGGACGGAAAAGAATAATCATGAAGCTTTGCTACCAGAAGGTGTACACCTGTATTCACATCATATGGTCTTGTCCGTGCTACAAGATTTTTCAAGACAATATTGCAAAGTAATACATCTACTACTAAAGCAACCACCATAACCGCACCGCTTTTTCTCGTTTTAGGAATCAGAAGCAATACTATGCTCAACACAATCCATATAATTCCTGCATCCCCAAATCTTGTGATAAATACCATGATTTTATCCAGAAAAGGCGTATGCAACGTCTGGATCCAATCCAAAATACTTAATTCAATGTTCATAAATTTCCTCCTGCTTTCTTCATCAGTATTTTTACTTTTCTATAGAATAACATAGATTACAGTTTATATAAATTTTTAGAATTACAAATTTTTTACAAACAATCTTTTGAAAAATGACGGTTACACAGGGCGTAACTTCAATCGTCCCGGATTTCAGGCAATGCTTGCAGAAGCCGAAGCCTGGAAAATCGGCACAATTATCGTCAAGGATATGAGCCGTTTCTGCAGAAACTATCTTGAGGTCGGCTTTTATACTGAGATTCTGTTCCCCAAGAAGCAGATACGCTTTATTGCAATCAATAACAGCGTGGACAGTGACAAGCCGCAGGATAACGACTTCACCCCGTTCCTCAACATAATGAACGAGTGGTATGCCAAGGACACCAGCAACAAAATAAGCCGAACAAGAAGCGGTGGAAAAAGCCGACACCGTAACGGCGAAGCTGAAAGACGATTCCAAACTTCCCCAGACCGGCGATACAAGCAACCTTGCACTGTGGATTGCCCTGTTGTTCATCAGCGGCGGTGCAGCCATTGGTACAACGGTTGTCAGCAGAAAGAAAAAGTACAACAGATAATTGAATAGCGTTCCCTTGCTCCAGCTTCCGGGCAAAACAAAAGCGTCGTAGCAATACGGCGCTTTTTTGTTACCCGGAAGTGACAAACAGCGGCTTTTGAATGGTTGGCGGTAAAGGATACCGCCGTCAAAACAAAGCCGCTCATATCGAAAGAAAACGCCCAAAATCGCCCCGAAACCATACAACGGGAAACGGTTTTGGGCATTTCTGCGTTTCGGGAACAAATCGGCAATTAGGCAGCACAAAGGAGGTGTCCTCTATGCCCCGTATGCCGAAATACCTCAAGGAAGAATGGGCGTTCTTTCTTGATGAGCGTGGCAGGAAGAAATATAGTAAGTGAATTTTGATGCCAAAAAAGAAACTCAATCTATTTGCCAGTAAATGCAATTATCACCGCCTCATAAGGACGCAATATATTTCCTTCTCTGCCGTCCTCATAATTCTGGATCCAGACTTCCCCGTCTTCCCACTCATCAAGCAATGGGCAGCTAACTTCCTCATCCGTAAAGTTTGTACATACCAGCATCTTTGTATGCTCATCTGTTCTCGTATAGGCGAAAATTCTCTCATCTTCCGGCAGAAGAAGTTCAAATTTTCCATTCACGAATACTGGATTTTCTTTTCTTAACTGAATCAGCTTCTGATAATAGTAAAATACCGAATTTTCATCCTCCAGTGCCTCTTTCGCATTAATCCTGATATAATTTGGATTCACTGCAAACCATGGTTCTCCTGTTGTGAAGCCTCCGTTCTTCTCACTGCTCCACTGCATCGGAGTACGGGCATTATCACGACTTCTTGCGTAAATAGAATGCAGGATTTCTTCTGGCTGATATCCTTTTTTCAGACGCTCTTTGTACATATTCAATGTCTCAATATCTTCATATTCTTCAATGCTGTCAAACTGCACATTCGTCATTCCCAGCTCTTCTCCCTGATAAATGTAAGGAGTTCCCTGCATTCCATGAAGCATTGTCGCCAGCATTTTTGCCG
>OGXP01000740.1_pt1 | contig 34114 bp, 32 predicted proteins | sample 1576351 | NCBI WGS metagenome assembly OGXP01 (sample SAMEA3541517, study PRJEB24748) | human gut metagenome | biome: human gut; feature: human-associated habitat; material: faeces | place: China | collected 2012
GGCGGTCTATCTCTTGTTTTCGGTTGCTTGCTTCCTTACCGTACATGAGCATTCTCTTCGGTAATATAATACGTACCTATGGATGCAGATTTTTGAATTGCATGTTTCTGCTCATATACTTTATAGGTTGTTTCATCTGGCTCTACAAAAAACTCTTTCTTTAATGCACTACCAAAAGGTCCTCTAACAATAGAAGAACATACATCATTGAGTGTAACACGCTCCCATCCCATAGGATTTAGTTCAGGATCCCCAAACAGCTCTACAAATCGGGCTTTAATTAGTTTATTCAATTCTTTTAATTCGGATTTTCTAGCATCAATAATATTATTTACTTTATCTAAAACTTCTACTACCTTCTGTTGTGATTTCATATCTGGAATATTAACCTTAATCTTTGATAAAGTTGCTTTATTTAAAGTTTTTCCCATTACAGCTTTATTAGTTCCCTCGCTCCAGTCCCTGTTGAAAAACAAATAATAAATGTAATCTGGCAAAATATCCGTTACCATTTTATCTCTAAATGACATTATAGCCTCATTTGAATACATTGGTTCTGATGTAATTGCTGTTTTACCAATAGAAAGTTTAAAACTCATAACAACAGTGTTTGCCGGTATCTGACTAATTCCACTTTCTTCTACTGCCTGATTAGATAAATATTCCTTTGTGTTTTCGATATATTTTCCACACTTTGATAAATCAGCTATTGATATCCATTTATTATCCGTAGTATTCCAATAATCCAAATTATTACGCGATGGTGTTTTTCCCATCTGTAAGTCATATATCTCTTCTAATCTATATTCCATCTTCATTGTCCCCACAAATCCGAATTTGTTTCCCTTTCCTATAAATTTAACAGCCGCTCCAGCTCGTCCATTTCATTGCTGATTTCACACTCAATTTCACGAATATTCGCCATAATTTCCGATGTCGGTGGATATTCAACCGGAACATATTCCACTTCTTTATACTTGTTAATGCTCAGGTCATATCCATTGTCAACAATCTCCTGCTTTGAAACCATAAACGACTTTTCTGTGCGCTTGCGTTCTACTTCTTGTTCACGGTGATGAAAACGCTCCACAATATCCGGTATATCATTTTCATTGATTGGAGTTCTCTTGTCGTCCAGACTGAATCCGTCCGCAGTCATATCATAAAACCACACATTATCCGTTCCACCATGCTCTGTCTTTGTAAATACAAGAATCGCCGTTGAAACTCCGGCATACGGCTTAAATACACCCGAAGGCATGGAAACAACTGCCTCCAGCCGCTGATTTTCAACAATTTCCTTCCGGATCGCTTTATGTGCCGTTGATGCACCAAAAAGCACTCCGTCTGGAACGATACAGGCACATCTGCCCCCAACATCTAAAATACGCAAAAACAATGCCAAAAATAAAAGTTCTGTCTTTTTAGTTTTACACACCTTTAATAAATCCCCGGATACAGATTCTGCGTCCAGGCTGCCCTTAAACGGTGGATTTGCTAAAATCAAAGAATATTTATTCTTATCCGTATTCTGATCTGACAAACTATCCCGATATTCAATACACGGATTATCAATTCCATGAGTCATCATATTCATCGCACCGATACGAAGCATCGTTCTGTCCATATCATAGCCATAAAACATATGATTCATATAATGATCTTTTTTCTGCTTATCAAAAAAGATTTCTTCTTTTCTTTTTTCCTTTAAATATTCTCCTGCTGCAACCAAAAATCCTGATGTACCACACGCCGGGTCACAAATTTTTTCTTTTGCAGAAGGATTCATCATTTCAACCATCATTCGGATAATATGTCTTGGTGTTCTAAACTGTCCGTTCAAACCAGACTGTGCAATTTTTGAAAGCAGATATTCGTACACATCACCACGCACATCTGCACTCTGCACCTCACTCATCAATCTGTAAATTTCATCTAAAGAATCTACAACCTTTGATAAAAGCAGGGGTGTCGGCAGTTTAAAAATTGCATCGTCCATATATTTTGAATATGCACTGTTCTTATCACTATGCAGTGTCTTAATAAATGGAAAAACCCACTCCTGCATGACACTGTACATTCTGTCTGCCGGAAAATCACGAAATACAGACCACTTTAACTGCGTACCGTCTACCGTCTGGGAGCCAATTTGAATTTCTTCCTTAAAAAGGCTCTCATACGGCAGTCCCAGCATGACACTTTCTTTCATTCTCCTGTTATCCGAATCATCTAAATCATGAATAAACATCAAATATGTAATCTGTTCAATCACCTCTAATGGATTGACAAGTCCACCCGCGGCAAAAATATCCCACAGGCTGTCTATTTTATTTTTTAATTCTCCTGTAATCACCGATTTTCTCCCCTCCTACATCTCATCACACACCTGGAAAATATAAAACTTCAGATACAGCGACTCCTCATCTCTCGACCATAAAATCGGGTGGTCCGGGGACTGGGTTTTATATTCAATCTGGCGCAGGCGCTTATGCACATTGGCGGCAGCTTCGCCAATCGTCTTTGAAAACAGCTCCGGATTCATAAAATGTGAGCAGGAGCATGTTGCAAGATAGCCGCCGTTTTTAACAAGCTTCATTGCACGCAGATTAATTTCCCTGTATCCTTTTACTGCATTTTTAATAGAATTACGCGACTTCGTGAATGCCGGCGGGTCTAAGATTACCACATCAAACAATTCACCCTCTTTTTCCAGTCTTGGGAGCAGTTCAAATACATCTTCACAGATAAAGGATACGCGGTCTGACAGTCCGTTTAATGCGGCATTTTCCGTTGCCTGTGCAACGCCGAGTTCCGATGCGTCCACACCCAGCACGCTCTTTGCGCCCGCCATGCCCGCATTTAATGCAAATGAACCGGTATGCGTAAAGCAGTCTAACACCTTTGCATCCTTACACATCGGACGGATTGCGGCACGGTTGTATTTCTGGTCTAAGAAAAATCCTGTCTTCTGACCGTCTTTTACATCGACCATATATTTCACGCCGTTTTCCACGATAGATACCTTGGTGTCAAATTCTTCTCCGATAAAGCCCTTGAAACGCTCCATGCCCTCCTGCAGACGCACCTTGGCATCGCTTCTTTCATAAACACCGCGGATTGGCATGCCTTCTTCTTTTAAAACCTGCTTTAACAGTTCTACAATCAGCGGCTTAAAACGGTCAATTCCGAGTGCCAGCGATTCGACAACCAGCACATCAGAAAATTTATCAATCACAATGCCCGGCAAGAAATCCGCTTCACCGAATATCAGACGGCAGGAAGACATATCCACCGTATGTTTTCTATAATCCACACAGGCGCGCACGCGCTGTTCCATAAATGCCCTGTCAATCTCCCTCGTTCTGCGGCTCATCATTCTGACCGTAATTTTAGAGCGGCGGTTGATATATCCGATACCCATAAAATAGCCGTCAAAATCATGTACTTCTACGAGTCCGCCGTCAACGATTTCTCCCATGGTGCTTGCGATTTCATTGTCGTAAACCCACATTCCTCCGGCTTTTAACGTTCTTCCCTCGCCTTTTTTCAAATTTACAATTCCGTGTATTTTAAATAAATCTTCCACAAAGTACCTCCGTGCTTTCTCTCCTAATTTCTAAAAACCTGCGCCTATTATACCATTCCCGCACACAGATTTCCACTTGTTGTTTTTTACGGGGCTATTCCTGATTCCCACAGACATTAAACAGCACCACACCGCCGATTGCCAGTGCCAGCCCCAAAAGCTTTAACCATGAAAAATCTGCCCGTTTACTGCCAAACAACCCAAACAGTTCAATGATATATGCCACGGCAATCTGTGAAATCACAATCGTAATCTCTGCCTTTGCTGTTCCAAGACTGCTCATTGCCCGCACAACCGTATACGTAATAAATGCACCGATGACGCCGCCAAGAAGCGCATACTTTGGCTGTACCTGAAACAGTCCCGCAATAGGCGGACGTCCGTCATAAAACCACATCAGCACGCACGTTGCAAATGCCGTAATCTGCACAAAAGATGCCGCCACCCAGATACTGCTGCTCTTTGTCGCCGTTGTATTAAATACCCCCTGGACACTCATAAGCGCCCCTGAAATAATTGCAATCAAAAAACCTGCCATTTCTTCCTCCATATTGATAAAATTTCTCTATCTAATATGAGTAAATGACAGGTTTTCTATTCATCTTTTTAACGGCTGACTGCCTTTATAAAAGCATCTACCGACTCATTTAAATCTTCGCCTTTCCAGATATTGTGCAGTAAAATGGAATATCTGACATAAAATTCATCTGCCCCGATATATTTTGCATAGCTGTCAGACTTCGCATATACTTCATACAACGGCTGGTACAGCACCTTTTTATTCTTGTCCGCCACATCGGTTCTCGCGCTGATGTAACCGGTATCCTTTTCAAGCAAATCCGCATAATCATAACTGATTGCCTGCGCTACTGCCTTGGCAGTATCCGTGTTTTCTGAATACGGATTGACCATAGCAAGTGTCGTATCCGAAAGGCTCTGTGTACCAAATCCCGTCTTTGCCCCCGGCACGGCACAGATGCCGTAATCCACACCGGAAGCATTTAAGTCCGCTAACTGCGTGGAATCCAGTATCGTATAAATAAGCTGATTGTTTATAAACATCTGCTTATATTCTTCCTGTGTTTTATCAACAATTCCAAAAGTATTCTGAAGCGCCGCATACTCTGTCATCGCCGCCTTTAACGCTTCTGTCTGGACATCGCTTTCAGCCTCCTCACCCTGCGCGCCGCCGTTATCCACATAGCTTCCGCCAAATGCGTAATTTGTCCACAAATCCTGTGTATCCCAGCCCACAATCATGTTGACATCTTTATTTTCATCTGTGACCTGATATGAATTTAAAAATGCTTCAATCTGCTCAAAATTTTCCGGCGCTGTGGTATATTTTTTATTATACACCATGACTGCCGTGTGAAATGTGACCGGATAGCCGTAAAGTTTTCCTTCATAGCACGCCGCATTAACTGCCGTCACCGGAAAATGCTTCTGTGAATAGTACTGTGTATACGCATCATTTTCCGCCGTCAGCCCCATTAAATATGCGCGTTGCATATCCGATGCTTCCATAAGATATACATCTGCCACATTATTCTGCGCAATGCTGCCGTTATAAACGGCATCCAGCAGGTTATTTTCCTCTACTTTCACCGGATTGACCGTAATAAATTCATTTGCCTTATGAAACTGCTGTGCGATATAGTCCAGATACGATGTATATGCATCGTCCTGATACCAGATATTAATCGAAACAGCTGTATCTATATTCAGCTTTTTTGCATGTTCACTGCGTCCGCCGCATGCCGTAAACGAAACGGCAACAACTGCTGTGAGCAAAACTGCTGTTACTCTTTTTAAAATCTTCATACCAATTAATTTACCTTTCCATGATTTCACGGGGTTTATAAGCAAATATTAAGACCTGCACCGCGGGTACAAGTCTTAATATAACAATTAATTATAGCATGTATTTTCTCTTTTAAAAAGTCTTATCTGCAAGAATCCAAAGATTTTTTCAGTCTGACAATCATCTCGTCCACATCTGCCTTTGTAATAACAAGCGGTGGTACAAAACGAATGACATTTGTTCCGGCTGAGAATAAAATCAGTCCGTTATCGAGTGCATTTGCAATCACGTCTTTTGGATTGACACTAAGCTGTAAGCCCTGAATCAGACCCATTCCCCTGCGCTCTGTCGCAATATCGTATTCAGCCACAATTTTATCCAACTCGGAAGCTAAATATGCGCCGACTTCTTTTACATTGTCTAACACCTTTAAGCTGTCAAACAGTTCAAATACCTTGACTGCCGCCGCACAAGCCAGCGGATTTCCGCCGTAGGTAGTGCCGTGATCGCCGGGAACCAGGGCTTTTGCTACTTCATCCTTTGCCGCAAATGCTCCAACCGGCACACCACAGCCTAAAGCCTTGGCAACCGTTACAATATCCGGCTTCACACCGTACTGCTGATAAGCAAACATCGAACCGGTTCTGCCCATGCCGCACTGAATTTCATCTAAAATTAAAAGGATACCCTTTTCGTCACAAAGCTTTCTGACACCTTCGATAAATTCCTTCTTTGCCGGATAAACGCCGCCCTCTCCCTGAACGGTTTCAAAAATAATCGCGCAGGTCTTTTCATTTACAAGTTCCTTTACGCTTTCCAGATTGTTGTATTGTGCAAAACGGATTCCCGGAATCATCGGTCCAAAGGCTTCCTGATAGTGCTTGTTGCCTGTTACGGCAAGCGCACCCATGCTTCTGCCGTGGAAAGAATGTTCCATTGCAATAATTTCATGGTCGGTTGAGCCATCCTTTAAATACGCATATTTCTTTGCAAGCTTAATCGCACCTTCAACAGCTTCCGTACCGCTGTTGGTAAAAAATACTCTGTCCATTCCGGTCGCTTTGGTCAGCATTTTTGCCGCCTTTGCCGCCGGTTCGTTGTAAAAGTAGTTCGATGTATGTACCAGCTTGTCAATCTGTGCCTTTAAGGCATCATTATATTCTTTATTGTTATATCCTAATGCAAATACGGCAATACCGGCACCAAAATCCAGATATTCCTTGCCGTCTGTGTCGTATAAATGCACACCGTCCCCTTTATCCAGTACAATCTGGTAACGGTTGTAGGTATGAATCAAATGCTCCTCGGCTGTTTCAATAATTGTCTTTGTATCCATTTTTCCCTCCCAAATTTTCGTTAAATGTTTGTATCATAAAAACGTTCTGCTTCGTTGCTTAAAATCGCTGTACCGATACCTTTGTTTGTAAAGATTTCAAGTAACAGACAGTGCGGAATTCTGCCGTCTAAGATATGGACACGGGATACGCCGTGTTCAATCGCATCAATGCAGTTGTTCAGCTTAGGAAGCATTCCGCCGCCGATTGTACCGCCCGCAAGCAGTTCTCTGGCTTCATCTGTTGAAAGCTCTGAAATCAGGGAAGACTTGTCGTTGTAATCTCTGTAAACGCCCTCAATATCCGTAAGGAATGCCAGCTTTTCTGCGTTAACTGCTCTTGCAATGGCACATGCCGCATCATCGGCATTAATATTGTAAGCATGGAAATTATCATCATATCCAATCGGGCAGATAACCGGAAGGAAATCGTCCTTTAACAGTGTATGAAGCAGTGTTGTATCCACTTCCTTGACTTCACCTACATAGCCGATGTCTTCGCCGCCGGAAAGCTTTTTATCCACCTTTAACATGCCACCGTCTTTACCACTGATACCGCATGCCTTGACGCCGAGTTCTTCAATCATGGATACAAGGCTTTTATTGACCTTATTTAAAACCATTTCGGCGATTTCCATTGTCGGCTCATCGGTTACGCGCAGTCCGTTAAAGAAATGCGGTTCCATGCCGGATTTTTCAACCCATTTGCTGATTTCCTTGCCACCGCCGTGTACGATAATCGGCTTAAAGCCTACCAGCTTTAACAGTACAACGTCCTGAATGACTTTTCTTTTTAATTCTTCGTCAACCATTGCACTGCCGCCGTATTTGACAACGATAATCTTTCTGTTAAATTTCTGGATATATGGAAGCGCTTCCACCAGAACCTGCGCTTTTTTCAATTCTTCATTCATTTCCATGTCTGTTCTCTCCATTTTGAATATACACTTTTAACAGTGTTTTTACCTGCCACCGCAAAATATTTCCGCTGCCGTATCTTTAATACGAAGCTTCATTATGAGCGGTAATCCGCGTTAATTTTTACATAGTCAAATGTCAAATCACAGCCCCATGCGGTTGCTTCTTCATTTCCCATTTTTACATCTGCAATAGCAATAACCGGATTCTTTGATAAGATTTCCGTTGCTTTTTCTTCACTGTAATCGGTTGCTTTTCCGTTTTCTACAATTTTTAACTTTCCGGCTTCACTTTCAAAGTAAATATCTACTTTTTCCGGTTCTAAGTCCGCACCGGAATAGCCCATTGCACAGAGGATTCTGCCCCAGTTCGCATCGTGACCGAAAATTGCCGCTTTTGTAAGACTTGAAGTAACAATCGACTTTGCAAGCACCTTTGCCTGTTCTTTTGCTGCCGCATTTTTTACCTGCACTTCAAACAGACAGGTACAGCCCTCACCGTCACCTGCAATCTTTTTAGAAAGCTCACGCAGTACATAAAACAGTGCATCATAAAATGTCTGATAATCCTTGCTGTCTTCGGTAATAATATCATTTTCCGCCATGCCGTTTGCAAGCACCAGAACGGTATCATTTGTTGAAGTATCGCCGTCCACGGAAATCATATTAAAAGTATCGCTGACAATCGCTTTTGTCATTTTCTGCAAAGCATCTTTTTTAATGCACGCATCGGTTGTCACAAAACACAGCATGGTTGCCATGTTCGGATGAATCATGCCGGCTCCCTTACACATACCGCCGACTGTAACCGTCTTTCCGCCAACCTCAATCTGTACGGCAACCTGCTTATCCACGGTATCTGTCGTCATAATGGCTTCTGCCGCCAGTGTGCCATGCTCTAATGAACTGCCAAGCTTCTTTGGAAGTTCTTTAATTCCTGCACAGATTTTATCCATTGGAAGCTGTGCGCCGATAACACCGGTAGAGGCAACCAATACTGCACTTTCCGGAACCTGTAATGCTTCGGATACAGCCTTTGCTTCTGCCGCACACGCGTCATCGCCCTCTTTTCCGGTACAGGCATTAGCAACACCGCTGTTGACAACAACTGCCTGTGCAAATGGTGAATTTGCCACAATGTCCTTATCCCACTTTACCGGCGCTGCAAAAACCTTATTTGTTGTAAATGTTCCTGCTGTTACACATGGCTTTTCACTGTAAACCATCGCCATATCTTTTTTTTCGTTATTTTTTATTCCTGCGTTTAAACCTGCCGCACAAAATCCCTTTGCCGCAGTCACGCCGCCTTTAATGCTTTCCATATTACACTCCATTCCGCAGGCATTCTAATGCCGGAGGAATCGCGAACTGAATTAATTCAGTTCTGCGATAAGAGCAGCTTTGTGACGCCTGCGGCACAAAGTGCTATGCGAAAATCTTCAATTTAAGGATTTTCGCATTTCTCCTCATTCTGCAAATATTGTAACCTGATTCCGTTACAGGGAAATAAGCCGAAGTCAAGTAACACGTTGAGGCGTTTTCCCTGTAATGGAATCTTGTTCACACTTCTACGGGAACATCGGTGCTGCCATAAGCCCTTCTGTTTCCGGTAATCCAAATAATAAGTTCATATTCTGTACAGCCTGACCTGCCGCACCCTTTACAAGGTTATCAAGTGCACCCATCATAATCAGACGGTGGGTTCTCGGCTCAATCTTAAATCCGATGTCCACAAAGTTACTGCCTTCTACCCAGCGTGTTTCCGGGCAGATGTCCCTTTCCAGCACTCTGACAAATGTTTCTTCCTTATAATATTTATCGTAAACTGCTTTTACTTCTTCGTATGTAACGTCCTTTGCCAGATTTGCATATGCCGTTACTAAAATACCGCGGTTCATCGGAACAAGGTGTGGTGTGAAAATGAGTTTTAAATCATTTCTACCGCAGGCATAACCTAACTGTTCTTCAATCTCCGGTGTATGTCTGTGTGTGCCGACACCGTATGCTTTCATGCTTTCATTGACTTCGCAGAAAAGATTGGCAACCTTTGCGCCGCGTCCTGCGCCTGATGTACCGCTCTTTGCATCAATAATAATGGTATCCGGGTCAATCAGCCCTTCTTTTACCATTGGATATAAGGTAAGAATCGAGGTTGTTGTATAGCAGCCGGGATTTGCTACAATTCTTGTTTTTTCGGTAATCTGGTTTCTGTTGATTTCGCATAAGCCGTAAACCGCTTCATCAATGTACTGCGGTGCTTTATGCTCCAGCTTATACCACTGTTCATAAATACTCACATCTTTTAAACGGAAATCCGCACTCAGATCAACAATCTTTGTATTGGATAAAATTTCTTCATTTACTAAAGAAGCACATAAGCCCTGCGGTGTCGCTGTGAAAATGACATCAACCTGCTTTGCAAGTTCGTCCATGTTATCATCCATGCAGACCGCATCAACAATCTGAAACATATTTCTGTATACATCTGCATATTTCTGGTCAATATAACTTCTTGAACCATACCACACAATCTCTGCATCCTTATGTCCCAGTAACAGTCTTACCAGCTCATTTCCGGCATATCCTGTTGCACCAATAATTCCTACCTTAATCATATCTTTTACCTCGCTGTAAAATATTCGTTATGTTTCATTATAGCAATTTTTTTTGTCCTGTAAAGTGTTAATTTGAATTTTTTTATAAATATACATGATTTTTGTATATTTTTGCATATTATTCATTTTTACCTATTGCATTTTTACCTTATGTGGTTTATCATAAGACACAAGTTCGTTGCCAATTGCAACCATACAAATTCAATCAATTCGGAGGATATCAATTATGAAAGAAAAAGTAATTCTTGCCTACTCAGGCGGACTTGATACCACAGCTATTATCCCGTGGTTAAAGGAGAATTTTGACTATGAAGTAATCTGTGTATGCGCAGACTGCGGACAGGGCGAGGAGTTAGACGGTTTACAGGAAAGAGCGCTCTCATGCGGTGCTTCTAAATTATATATTGAAGATTTAACAGATGAATTCTGTGACGATTACATCGTACCTTGTGTACAGGCTCACGCCGTATATGAAAATAAGTATCTTTTAGGTACTTCCATGGCAAGACCTGTTATCGCAAAAAGACTGGTTGAAATTGCAAGAAAAGAAGGCGCTACAGCAATCTGCCACGGTGCTACCGGTAAAGGTAATGACCAGATTCGTTTTGAACTGGCAATCAAGGCTTTAGCTCCAGACATCAACATCATTGCTCCTTGGAGAAATGAAAAGTGGACACTGGATTCAAGAGAAGCAGAAATCGAATACTGCAAACAGCACGGTATCCATCTTCCATTCTCAGCAGATACCAGCTACAGCCGTGACCGTAACTTATGGCACATCAGCCATGAAGGTCTTGAACTGGAAGACCCTGCAAATGAACCGAACTACAAGCATCTGCTCGTTTTAGGAAACTCTCCAGAAGAAGCTCCTGAAGAAGGTGAATATGTAACCATGACATTTGAACACGGTGTACCAAAGTCTGTAAATGGCAAGGAAATGAAGGTTTCTGATATTATCCGCGAATTAAACAGATTAGGCGGCAAGCATGGTATCGGTATCGTTGATATCGTTGAAAACCGCGTTGTCGGCATGAAGTCCCGTGGTGTTTATGAAACTCCTGGCGGAACAATTCTTTACGAAGCACATCAGCAGTTAGAGGAACTGATTCTTGACCGTGATACAACAACAGTTAAAATGAATATGGCAAATAAATTTGCCCAGATTATTTACGAAGGAAAGTGGTTCACACCGCTTCGTGAAGCTGTTCAGGCATTTATTGAAAAGACACAGGAAAATGTAACAGGTGAAGTTAAGTTTAAGCTGTACAAAGGCAACATCATCAAAGCCGGTACAACTTCTCCATATTCACTCTACAACGAATCTATCGCTTCCTTTAAGACCGGTGACCTTTATGACCACCATGATGCAGATGGTTTCATCAATCTGTTTGGTCTTTCATTAAAGGTTCGTGCCATGAAGGAACAGGAATTAAGCAAGAAGAACAATAAGTAATTTATATAACATTTAAAAAAGGGACAGCCGGTAAAACATTTAAACCGGACTGTCCCATTTTTATGCCATCAGTCAATTTCCTTTTTATTTAAAATCCGTACACTGGCAAAGTAAGATACCAGCATAACTGCCAGCGCTGCTACGACTGCCACTATCGTCCATGTACCCTGCGAATACCGCTCTATTTTCTGTCCAATCCACGACAAATCCACATTCCACTTTTCTGTGAAATTTTTAAGAATATACAATCCGCCAAATACTGCGCCATAAGCTCCCAGCAGCATCATTCTGCCCTTTTCTGCGCCAAACCGTAACTGAAACGGCACCATCAAAGAAAATAAAATAAGTGCCAGCGGCATCATAATGAGAATGATAAAAAGCTGCTCTGCCATAAGCTGACTGCCTCTTACAACACTTGCAAGATAGACAAGTACCGTTACGATACATACTGCTGCCGCACTTCCTGCCACCGCCAGACCATATTTTTCTAAAACATATTCCTTTCTGCTGACCGGCAGTGTAAATAAGAATACCGTTCCATGGTCTGCTTCATCACAACCGATAGTGCTTGTTGCCGCCATTGTTACAACAAATACCATATATCCTGCCATAAATCCAATCATTTCTGTACCGTCCTGTATATTAAACAGTACAACTGCTGTCACTATACCAACAAGCATAAACAGCTTCTTCTGTGCTTTTAACAGCTTTAAATCTTTAATAAAAAGTCCTAACATTGTTCATCACCTCCGCTAAGCATTGTCACAATCTCATCAATCGCAGCTTTTTCTATGATTATCTGCGGATAGTTTTCTATATAAAACGCATTTTCATTTGTAAGACAGGCATATCCGTAATTTTCTTTCTGCACTTTTAAAATAAAACTTTTATCCAGCTTCTCATACTGTGCTTCATCTACTTTTAAAACAACATATTGGTCAAGCAGGACATCTGTTTCTTCATGAAAAATGATTTTTCCGTCCTTTAACATATAAAAATCATCACACAATGATTCTAAATCACTTGAAATATGAGAACTGATAAGAACAGCACGTTCTTCATCTTCTGCCATATAATCCCGTATTAAATCCAGTACCTCATTTCTTGCAACCACGTCCAGCCCGGCTGTCGGTTCGTCAAGCAGCAACAGTTTTGCCTGATGTGAAATTGCAATCAAAACCTTTAATTTCGCTTTCATGCCTGTTGAAAAATCCTTCAATTTCTTTTTATAAGGCAGACCGAAAATTTCCACCTGTTTCATAAAAAAATTCTTATTAAAATCATCATACAGTTTTTCCAGTACAGAAATAATATCCTGAATCGTCAGATTTCCACTAAACCCGGAATCGGATAATGCAGCCCCCAGTTTTTGTTTATCCTTCGCTGTTATTTCCTGACTGTCTTTTCCTAATACAGTAATTTTCCCGCTATCCGGTCTAATCAGTCCCAGTACTGCATGGAAAATTGTACTTTTGCCTGCTCCGTTTTTCCCCACAAGCCCTGTAATCTGTCCCGGCAGAACTTCCAACGAACAATCAAGGGAAAATGTATTATAATTTTTCACTAGATGGTCAATTTTTAACATCGGCTATCCCTCCAATATTAATTCTAATAAATTCTTTAGTTCTTCATCACTGATGCCGCATCTTCTGGCTTTAAAAACTGCTTTTTCTAAATCCGCTTCAATTTCTTTTTTCTGTTCTTCAAGCAAAAGCTCTGTATTTACAGCCGTGATGTATGTTCCTTTTCCATGTATTGTAATTGCAAATCCTTCTTCTTCCAGAGCATCATATGCTTTTTTTACCGTCAACGCACTGATTTTAAGTTCTTTTGCCAGCATACGCACAGAAGGAAGATTCTCATCTTCTTTAAGTTCTCCTTTGCGAATCTGTGTCTTCACCACATCTACAATTTGCTCATAAATCGGCACCATAGATGAATGATTGATAATGATATTCAATCTCACTTCCTCCTTTCCGTATAAACAGTGTATAACAGTATATAGCTGTTGTCAAGTGTTATATACTGTTTATTTCTATTTTTCTTTAAAAAAATTCACAATTCCCTATAACGCAAAAAAATCTCCTAAATGCCAAGACACATTTTGCCCTGCCTTTAGGAGATTTATTTTTATATTCAACGTTTTTTCTGACCAGACCCGCTGTCGCTACTCCATATCCATATTGGCAAGCTGCCGGATTTGATCACGCCTGCCATAGATAACCGCTGTCACCTGAACTCTGCTGTTATCATCATCTACCCAATAATAAATCAGGAAATTCTGAACTACCATCTTGCGTATTCCTTCAGTTCTCCAAGGTTCTTCCTCTATCAACGCATACTTCTTCGGTAAACTTGACAGTTTCAAAATCTCTGCTTTAAACCTATCAAGCAGATTATCCGCTGCAGCCGGTGACATCAGATCATATGAAATATAATGAACAATTTCTTTCATTTGCTCTAACGCCTGTCTTGTTACCCTTACCTCATACTCGTCCATACCTTACATCTCCGCTTTTAATTGCTCGAAAGCCTCATCGACAGATACAGAATCATTTCTTTTTGCCTGCGAAAGTCCCGTCTGCATCATGGTATCAAATTCAGCTTTTGTTATAGAATCTCTTGTAGCAAACTTATCGGGAATATCTAATGAAAATGGTACACCGTCACGCATAATAACCTGTCTGTAAGTCATATCTATAAATACAGATACAGGAATTCCAAGTCTGTCAAGAATAGCTTCTGCCTGCTCTTTTATATTCGGTTGAATACGTGCTGTTACATTTGCTGTTTTTACTGCCATAGTATGCACCTCCTTGTTTTTTATAGTGTACCACCATGTATAGCTTTTTACAACACAAATATATTTCTATTCCAAAAAGCTATTAATAAGGTTAAGGGAAAAGTACCTAAAATTTATAAAAGCTCATTTTCAATATTGGTCAATTAATTTTTATTGTATGGGAATATTTTTCACTTTAAAATATTTCCATAACTTTCTTCAACTTCGCTATAACTCTTTACTCATCCTTGTTACAATTGTTTCAACGTTATCAATTTCCTGTAACACTGTCGCATATGCAGAAGCTGCTCCCATATATTGAGTTAATCTATTCTTTAATATCATATAAACTTTTGGTAATGGCATATCTACTTCTTTTAATTTTTCTGCAAAAGCATATTTACTATATATTTCAGAAGGTAATTTTAATCCATAAACCAACGAAAAAGCATTTTGAATGGCTCTACGTGATGAATCATCAGCCATCACTGGTAACACCATTTTTGTTGAAGTCGCAATTGCTATTTGCGTATACATTGAAAAACTTGAATTTGCGTCTAAAAATACCATATCGTAATCTTTCTCGATTGGCTGTATGAAATCGTTTAACCAATTTATAATTGCAACCCATGTATTAGTTCCTGGTATTTGATTATTCGCTAATGTGGAAATAGCATTTGATTGTAATTCCAACATAGCATCTCCACAAAGCAAATCGATATTATCTTGTATATACTGATTATATTCATGCGGTTTTGTTAAATAATCTCTAGGATTAAACAAAGGCACACTATAAGGAGATGGCAAACGCAATTGAAAATATCCACCAATTGTTGCTCTTTGGATTGTACCTTGCCTCATTAATAAAACTTCACTACCTCCTTGATTTAACCCTCCCAATAAAAGTTCAGATAAATTTGCTTAAGGACAAACATCTATAGCTAATATTTTCTTTTCAGGATTTTGAAAAGCATATTCATTAATTATCTGAAATGTTAATGTAGTTTTGCCAGTTCCGCCTTTATTATTCCAAAATATAACTCTTTCCATTTTCAACCTCCAAATAGCATTTATAAATTTACTCAAATTATAAGTTACGTACTTTTATACTTTTGTCAAGTACTGTTTGTACTTTTATTATGTACTTTTTGTACTTATATCATATTTATTATTATTATAAAATAACCATATATCCATAATAATAGCCAATATGCATCTTAAATTAATTCTCACCTCATATATCTACTTTTGCAATAAAAAAGCTACCCTCCTCAAATCCACTTTAAGGAAGATAGCTAATACCTTTTATAAATTTCTTTCCTGTTACATTCCCCGGAAGCGCTGATACCGCTGTTGTGCCAGTTCTTCACCGCTCATCTGCTGATATTTTATCAGAAATCCCGCGATTTTGCGCTTCATATATAAAGTAACACGATTCATATTGTCACTGCTGACAACCGGAAATTCCGGCAGAATCTGTTCGATAATGCCCAGTTCCTTTAAATCCTGTGCTGTCAGTTTCATTACCTGCGCCGCTTTTTCTGCTTTGGATGCGTCCTTCCACAAAATTGATGCAAAGCCCTCCGGTGAGAGAATTGAATACACCGAATTTTCCAGCATCCAGACTTCATTTCCCGCCGCAAGTGCCAGCGCACCGCCGCTTCCGCCTTCTCCAATGACAATCGAAAGCACAGGCACTTTTAAATCTGCCATTTCAAACAGATTTTTTGCAATCGCTTCACCCTGTCCGCGTTCTTCCGCACCGATACCACAGTATGCACCCGGTGTATCCACAAGGCACAATACCGGACGGTGAAATTTTTCTGCCTGTTTCATCAGACGCAGTGCTTTACGGTATCCTTCCGGATACGGCATTCCGAAATTACGCACAATATTCTCTTTTGTCGTTGCACCTTTCTGCTGTCCAATCACCGTCACCGGCTGTTTTCCAAAAAACGCGATACCACCTACAACCGCGCCGTCATCACGGTACGCCCTGTCACCATGCAGTTCATAAAAATCTTTGGTGAGATAGCCGATATAGTCAAGCGCCGACGGACGTTTACCGCTTCTTGCAATCTGCACCTTTTCCCATGCCGACAACTGCTTCTTTTCATTTTTTGCCGCCAACAGTGCTTCTTCTTTTTTAATATCAATTTTTTTTGCATATATGTCATCTAAATACTGCTGATAGCGGCTCATTGTTTCTGCCTGTGGCTTTTTATGCAGCCGCAGCAGTGTCGATAAGGTCTGCTTTAAAAATCTGCGTTCCACGATATTATCAATCAATCCATGTTCCAGTAAAAATTCCGCCCGCTGAAATCCTTCCGGCAGTTCTTCCCCTATGGTCTGTCTGATAACACGCGGTCCTGCAAATCCGACCAGCGCCTGCGGTTCTGCAAGAATAATATCACCCAGCATGGCAAAGCTTGCCGTCACGCCGCCGGTTGTCGGATTGGTAAGCACGGTAATATAAAGTCCGCCTGCCGCATCAAATTTTTTCAGCGCAGCCGCCGTCTTTTCCATTTGCATGAGTGATACAATGCCCTCCTGCATTCTCGCGCCCCCGGAACAGGTAAATATTATCAGCGGAAGCTTTTCTACCGTTGCCCGCTCAATTGCCCTTGTCAGCTTCTCCCCCACGGCATATCCCATGCTTCCCATAAGAAATCGTGTATCGCACACTCCGACTGCCGCTTCCATGCCGTCTATTTTTCCTTTTCCGGTAATCACTGCTTCATTTAAACCGGTGTCTCTCTGTAAATCCCCAAGTTTTTCTTCATATCCTTTAAAATGACAGGGATTGCCGCCGGTAAATTCTTCGTCCCATTCTTCAAATGTCTGTGCATCAAACACCATTTTTATCCGCTCATACGCGCCTATTTTCATATAATGTCCGCATTTCGGGCAGACATAAGCATTCTGCGTAAAATCTTCCGTCAGAATCATTTCATGACAGCTTTCGCATTTTGTATACAATCCGTCCGGGACAATCGGCACTTCCGCCTGATTCTGATGCCGCACCGGCTGATTTTCCTTTTTAAATAATCCTTTTAAATGCACACTCTATCCCTGCCTTTTATTTTAAAATTAATCCCGTTTTAAGCGGTTTCTTCAAAATTTTTCTCAATAAAATCTGTATGAACCGCACCGCTTTCAAATTCCTTATTTTTTAAAATCTCATACTGAAAGTCCAGATTGGTCGTTACACCTTCAATAATAACTTCTCCTAAAGTACTTCTCATCTTTTTCAATGCTGATTCACGATCTTTATCATATACCATTACTTTCATAATCATCGAATCATAATACGGTGGTATTATATAGCCCGGATAAACTGCCGTATCAATCCGCACACCATTTCCGCCGGGAATATGCAGTTCCTGAATCGTACCCGGACACGGCGCAAAATTTTTTCCCGGATTTTCGGCATTAATCCGTACTTCCATTGCATGACCCGTCAGATGAATATCACTTTGACGCAGTCCGAGTTTCTCTCCCTCAGCAATCCGTATCTGCTCTTTTACAAGGTCAATGCCTGTGACAAGCTCTGTCACCCCATGCTCCACCTGAATTCTTGTGTTGATTTCCATAAAATAAAACTGTCTGTGGCTGTCTAAAAGAAATTCCACCGTCCCGGCATTGCGGTATCCGACCGCTTTTGCCGCCCGAACCGCCATTGCTCCCATTTGTTCCCGCAAATCCTCGTCCAGCGCGATACACGGTGATTCCTCAATCATTTTCTGATGTCTGCGCTGTACCGAACAGTCGCGTTCACCCAAATGAATCGTATTGCCCTCATTATCCGCCAGTATCTGAAACTCGATATGTTTTGGATGTTCAATATATTTTTCAATATACATGGAATTGTCGCCAAAACCATTTTCGGCTTCACGCTGTGCATTTTGAAAATTTTTCTCAAATTCTTCGCTGTTTCGTACCACACGCATACCTTTTCCACCACCGCCAAGTGCCGCTTTTATCATGACCGGATAACCGATTTCATCTGCAAATTTCCTGCCTGCTTCCGCCGTAAAAATGGGTTCTTTCGTACCCGGAATGACCGGAACACCCGCCCGCACCATTGCATTTCTGGCTTCCGATTTATTTCCGGTTTCTTCGATTGTCTTTGCAGACGGACCAATAAATGCAATGTTACATTTTTCACAAAGTTCAGCAAATTTGCTGTTTTCAGATAAAAACCCAAAACCCGGATGAATGGCATCAGCCCCCGATGCAATCGTTGCGCTTAAAATGCGTTCCATATTCAGATAACTGTCCTTTGCTTCTGCCTTTCCGATACAGATGCTTTCATCGGCAAGCTGGGTATGCAGTGCATCGGCATCCGCCTGTGAATACACGGCAACCGTTTTGATGCCCATTTCACGGCATGCCCGGATAATGCGCACCGCAATCTCCCCTCTGTTTGCAATCAATAACTTCTGAAACATTTCTTCTTTCCTTTCCGCAGACATTTTTACATGTTTAGCCAATCATAAAGGTCAATTCCGCGGTAAGTGCAGTTTCTCCATCTACGCTTGCCGTCACTTTTCCGATTCCGACAGGACCTTTGCTTTTAATAATTTCACATTCCATTTTCAGCTTGTCGCCCGGCACAACCTTTCTTTTAAAACGTGCGTTATTTACTGCGCCAAAGTATGCTGTCTTTCCTTTATTCTTTTCCAGTGACAGAATTGCCACCGCTCCGACCTGTGCGCAGGCTTCTATCTGTAAGACACCGGGCATCACCGGTTCTCCCGGAAAATGTCCCGCAAAATACGGTTCATCGTATGTCACACATTTATATCCGACTGCCCGCTGTCCCGGCTCACACTCTGTCACCGTATCCACCAGCAGAAACGGATGTCTGTGTGGAATAATCTCCATAATTTCCTTTGTTGTAAGCATATTTTTCTCCATTCCACAGATGATTTCTCATCTACTATTCGGGTTGTTTGCTTTCACCCGGAAGCAAACAACCATGTGAAAATGCTTTAATTTATGGCATTTTCACATTCCACAGATGATTTCTCAAGGCATCTTTGTGATGTCTGCATCACAAAGTGCCGTGTGAAAATGCTTTGATTTATGGCATTTTCACACTCCTACAATAAACAGCGGCTGTCCAAACTCGACCATTTCACCGTTTTCAACCAGCACTTCTTTGACAATTCCGTCACACTCGCTTTCAATTTCATTCATCAGCTTCATTGCTTCGATAACACCGAGTGTCTGTCCTTTTTTTACGGTATCGCCCACTGTAACAAATGGTTCGTCTTCCGGGGACGGCGCACTGTAGAAAATTCCGACCAGCGGCGAAGCAACAACTGTACCCTCTGCCTGCTTTTCATTTTTTTGCGTATCGGTCTGATATTCACCGCCCGCCGCCGTAAAGCTGTATCCGTCCATGGCTGCCGGATTTCCTGTCGTCATGCTCTGCGTTCTTTCCTCGGAAACACCGGACCGGTTTCCTGCCTGTGATGCCTGCATACAGCCGGACTGTATACCCGGCTCGCCTGTCTGCTGTACCGGATTGAATTCTTTTACGCGTTCTGCGGTAAGCGTAAGCTTCGTTTCTCCTTCTTCCAGTGAAAAACCTGTCAGCGCGCTTTTCGACACGGCATCTATCAGTTTTAAAATCTGCTCTAATTCCATAACTGCCTCATTTCTTTTATGAAAACTTTTTCACAAGAAGCGTTGCATTGTGTCCGCCAAATCCAAGGGAATTGGACAGCACCGTCTTCACCTCTGTTTCAATGCCTTTTCCTTTAATATACTGCAAATCCATTTCGTCTTCTGTTTCCGTAAGCCCCACATTCGGATGCAGATACCCATCTGTTACCGACTTGATACAGGCAATCAGCTCTACCGCACCTGCCGCACCCAGAAGGTGTCCGACCATGGATTTGGTGGAGCTGACCGGTACATTTTCTGCCGCTTCGCCAAATGCCAGCTTAATTGCCCTCGTTTCAAACAAATCGTTGTGATGTGTACCGGTTCCGTGTGCATTGATATAATCCACTTCCTGCGGTAATACGCCTGCTTCCTGCATGGCATTTGTCATGGCACGTGCCGCGCCGCTTCCGTCTTCCGCCGGAGAGGTGATATGATACGCATCGCTTGAACAGCCGTATCCGGCAATTTCCGCATAGATGTGCGCGCCGCGCTTCTTGGCATGTTCTAAGGATTCCAGTACCAGAACGCCTGCGCCTTCTCCCATAACAAAACCACTTCTGTTCTTATCAAACGGCAGGGATGCCCTAAGTGGATCTGTGCTTGTAGAAAGTGCCGTAAGTGCCGTAAATCCGCCGATTCCAATCGGTGTGATACTGCTTTCCGTACCGCCGCAGACCATAACGTCTGCATCACCGCACTGGATAGAGCGGTATGCCTCCCCGATAGAATTTGTTCCTGTCGCACAGGCTGTTACCACATTGATGTTTTTTCCTTTTAATCCGTATGCAATGGATACATTTCCTGCCGCCATATTGGTAATCATAAGCGGAACTAACAGTGGATTAATCCTTCCCGGTCCACGCTCCAGCAGCTTTTTATGCTCACGCTCCATGGCATCTAAGCTGCCGATTCCGGAACCGATAGACGTTCCGACGCGGTATGCGTCTTCTTTTTCCATATCCAGTCCGGCATCTTTAATTGCCTGTCCTGCCGCAGCTACTGCATACTGGCTAAATAATTCCATGCGCTTTGCCTGCTTAAAATCCATATATGCCTGTGCATCAAAGTCTTTTACTTCTGCCGCAAGCTTTACCTTAAAATCCGTTGTATCAAATTTTGTAATTGCACCGATACCGACCTTTTGTGCTTTTACATTTTCCCAGAATTCCTCTACGGTCAAACCAATCGGTGTAATTGCACCCATTCCCGTCACAACTACTCTGCTTTTCTGCATTTCTTCCTCCAATCTGCTCATCTGCCCCTCAAAACTGCTTTGCTTTCGTTTAGAAATAATATCGCCTATACCATGCCGCCGTTGACTGACAGCACCTGTCCGGTAATATACGATGCCTTACCCGAAGCCAGAAATACCGCTGCCTGTGCTATATCCTGCGCCGTTCCCATGCGTTTTAAAGGAATTGATGACTGTACGCTTTCCTTTACACTGTCAGAAAGCACAGCTGTCATATCTGTGTCAATATACCCCGGTGCAATCGCATTAACTGTAATCTGTCTGGATGCCAGTTCTTTTGCCGCAGATTTTGTAAGCCCGATAACACCGGCTTTGGATGCCGCGTAATTTGCCTGTCCTGCATTTCCTGTCAGACCGACAACCGATGCCAGATTGATAATCCTGCCGCTTCTTTGCTTTATCATATATTTTGCCGCATGGCGGATACAGTGAAATGTTCCTCCAAGATTGACTGCAAGCACCTGTTCAAAATCCTGTTCTGACATTCTAAGAAGCAGTCCATCCTTTGTTATTCCTGCATTATTTACTAAAATGTCGATTTTTTCATATTTTTGTACGACATATTTTATCATTTCCTCGACAGCCGCAAAGTCTGACACATCACACTGATATTTTTCCGCACTGCCGCCGTTTTTTAAAATACTATCTACCGTATCCTGTGCCGCCTGCGCATTTCCTGCATAATTTACAATCACAGTTGCACCTTCTTTGGCAAGGCTTTTCGCAATCGCACTGCCGATTCCCCTGCCTGCGCCTGTTACCAGCGCAATTTGTCCGTTCATTTCCTGCATGATGCCCTCCTGACTATTCTGTGATAAGCTGTGATAAATCTTCTTCCTTTTCAATATTGATACAGGTGATTCCTTCACACTGCATTTCCTTTGCCGTCTTTTTTACAAATCCGGTCAGTGTCCTTCCCGGTCCGATTTCTATAAATGTGTCAAAGCCGTCCGTGATTAGCTTGCGTAACGTCTGTTCAAAGCGTACCGGTGAATAAACCTGCTTTCTTAACAGTTCCGGAATTTCTTTGCTGTCTGTTACATATTCCGCTGTCAGATTGGCAATATACGGAATCTGAATTTTGTTAAATGTGATCTTTCCGAGTTCTTTTTGGAGCTGTTCTCCCGCGCCGTAAAGCAATGGAGAATGAAACGGCCCGCTGACTCTTAACGGCACCACTCTTTTTGCGCCTGCCTGCTTTAAAACTTCTGCCGCCCGTTCCACTTCGCCTTTTTCGCCGGAAATGACAATCTGCCCCGGACAATTATAATTGGCAATGCCGATTTTTGCAGTGTCCAGTGATGTTTTTAATACTTCTTCCGTCTGTTTTGCACTAAGTCCCAACACTGCCGCCATACTTCCCTGACCTTCCGGTACTGCCTGTTCCATATAAATGCCGCGTCTGCGGATTACGTGACAGCCGTCTTTAAAAGATAATGCCCCTGCCGCCGTCAGCGCCGCATATTCTCCCAGTGAAAGCCCTGCCGCCGCCTCGTACGAAATCCTTTTTTCCTGTAAAACGTGCAGTATCGCACATTCTGTTGTATACATGGCAATCTGCGTGTATTCGGTCTGATTTAAAGCTTCATTTTCCTCAAAACAAAGTGCCGCAACATCAATGCCTGTCACTTCCTGTGCCGTTTTAAAATACTGTCTGACGGCATCATATTTTTCATAAAAAGAACGTCCCATTCCGACATTCTGTGCGCCCTGTCCCGGAAAGAGAAATGCTGTTTTACGCATGTTCTGCCTCATTTCCGCACGAATCTTCCGCAAAGATACTGCATTTTTTTATCGTTTCTTTTGCTTCCTGCACAATTTCCTGAATAATTTCTGCACAGGTCTGTTCTTTTTTTATCATGCCTGCAATCTGACCAGCCATGACCGTTCCCATGGCAACATCACCGTCTACAACTGCTTTGCGCAATGCACCCAGTGTCAGGTGTTCCAATTCTTCAAAGGATACATTGTTTTTTTCCATTTCAAGGTACTGGCGTGTCATTGTATTTCTAAGGGAGCGCACCGGATGTCCCGTGCTTCTTCCCGTAACGACGGAATCAATATCCTTTGCGCCAATCACACGGTCTTTGTACGCCTGACTGACGGTGGATTCCTTTGCAACGATAAAACGCGTTCCTAGCTGTACCGCTTCCGCACCCAGCATCAATGCCGCTGCCATGCCTCTGCCATCACCAATGCCGCCCGCACCGATAACCGGAACCGATACCGCATCGACAACCTGTGGGAGCAGGGACATTGTTGTCTGCTCACCGATATGACCGCCGGACTCCATGCCCTCTGCAACAATCGCATCTGCGCCCGCACGTTCCATCATTCTTGCCATTGCAACAGAAGCAACCACAGGAATCACACGAATTCCCGCTTCTTTCCACTGTTTCATGTATTTTGCAGGATTACCGGCTCCTGTCGTTACGGCTTTTACACCTTCTTCGGCTACAACCTGTGCCACTTCGTCTACATGCTCACTTAACAGCATAACATTCACGCCGATTGGCTTATCTGTAATCTCTTTTGCCCTGCGGATTTCACTCCGTACCCATTCTGCCGGTGCATTTGCCGCCCCGATAAATCCGATGCCGCCCGCTTTTGAAACATTTGCCGCAAGCGCTGCATTTGCGACCCATGCCATACCACCCTGAATGACCGGGTATTCAATTTCAAGCAGTTTTGTAATTCTTGTCTGCATATTTTCTCATCTCCGAACATCTTTATAAACGTTGTCTGCCTTTTTACCTCACTGCTTTTTAAGCTTCTACACCGTGACTTTTTAAATAATCACAGACATCCTGTACCGTTAATAACTTCTCAAGTTCTTCTGACGGAATTTCTACGGAATATTCGTCTTCCAGTGCCATTACCAGTTCAAATAAATCCAGTGAATCTGCATTTAAGTCTTCCTTGAAGCGTGATTCCGGCTTTACATCCTCTGCGTTTACATTTAACTGTCCTGCGATAATTTCTTTCATTTTTTCTAACATCTTTTTAATCTCCATTCTACTACAATATATTTTTGATATTCTCTTGTAATCTACGCATATTCTGCCTGTCATTTGTGCCATTCCAGCAATGCACTGCCCCAGCTTAATCCGCCGCCAAAGCCGGACAGGATCAACACATCGCCCGGTATCAGGCGGTTTTGTCTGTTTAATTCGTCTAAAAGAACCGGTATGCTTGCCGCTGAAGTATTTCCGTGGGTTTCCAGATTCATCGGAAATTTTTCAACCGGTACATCCAGCCGCTTTGCAATACTTTCAATCATTCTTGCATTTGCCTGATGTAAAATAAAATATTTTACCTGTTCCTTTGCCGTTTCCGATTCTTCTAGCACTTCTTTAACAGACTCCGGTACTTTCCGAACTGCAAAAGAGAAAATTTCCCGTCCGTTCATATGCATCGCATTTTCTTTTCCCAGTGTCAAAGCCTGTGCACTGCCGCTGTCGCTGTGCAGTCTGAAAATGCTTTTTCCGCTGCTGTCTTCACCTAAAACAACCGCACCTGCGCCGTCACCAAACAGCACACAGACACTTCTGTCTTTCCAGTCCACCACCTGCGACATCACTTCCGCACCGATAACCAGTACCTTTTTGTACATGCCCGCTTTAATATAGGCATCTGCCACACTCATTGCATACAAAAACCCTGTACAGGCGGCGCTTAAATCAAAACATGCCGCGCGCTCTGCCCCAATCTCCTGTTGGACAAGATTTGCTGTACTCGGAAATATGTAATCAGGCGTTGAAGTCGCAACGATAATGGCTTCTATCTGCTCTGCCGCTATCCCGGCATCTGCTATCGCCTTTTTCGCGGCTTGTGCCGCAAGCGCTGATGCAGTCTGACCTTCCTGTGCGATATGACGGCTTCGGATTCCGGTTCTGGTGCGAATCCACTCATCACTGGTATCCAAAAATGTTGAAAGTTCTGCATTGTCAAGCACCCTTGACGGAACAGCACTTCCCGTTCCTATTATTTTCGTATTCATATCTGCCTCTGTGCCGCGTTTTCTTTTTCCCGGAAAATGTCCCGCAGCTTTGACATTTTCCTTCTTTAAATTTCTGTTCCGTTTCTTCAGATTTTCGTTTTGAATATCTTACTTTTTGATAATCAAAATATTAATCTAAAAATTTAAGAGTCAAACGAAATCCGTAAAAGCTTTTTGTTTGACTCTCAAACTAGTTGTTACTATACAGGAAAACTTTTCCTTTGTCAATAGTATTTTGATATTCAAATTATTTTTTAGAAATTAAAATCAATTTTAATTCCCTTTAAGTCTTCTGCCAGCAGATTATTATCCTCAAGAATATTGCGGATATTCTGTTGTGCAGCTTCGACATTGTTTGTTGTCTTGCGCTGGAGGGATAAATCCTGCTGGACACTGTCTGCCTCCGCCTGACCCTTGATGAGTTCTTCCTGCTCTTTCCTCTCCTGCTTTGCCTCATCAATGCGCTCCTGCTGTTCGTCACGCTTCTCTTTCTGCTCCTCGGCTTTCTTCTGCGCTTCTTCCTGCTCTTTGTCGATATGCTCTTTTCCGTCCTGAATGAGCAGCCCCATGATTTCTTTGTTGGAAGCTTCCAAAATATCATCTGCTGCACTGCCTGCTTTTAACATATCCTGTGACTTTGCCTGATCGGTCTTTGCCTTTGCGATTGTATCTGTCAGCTCAATCAGCTTATCCTTCGCATTGGAAGCAGTTACTTTCATTGAACCGGCAATCTGGTTTAACCGGAGTGCCTTTTCCTGATATTCTGTACGCGGAAGATTCTGCAATTCCTTTAACCGGTCAACGTCTTCCTTTGTAAAGCTTTCATCATGTGAGCCGTTCTTATAATTCTGGAATTTTTCGAGTAATTCCAAATCCTTCTGCTCCTGTGAATCATCAGCTACACCGTATTGCTCCTGAAGCTCCTTTTTGCTCTTTTCAAAGGTTTTCTCATGCTCTTTGGCTTCCTGCATCTGCTCTACATAGTCTGCTTTCTGCTGTTCCATATCTTTTATGCTCTGGGAAGCCAATTCATCCCTGCCCCACGCATCTGTAATCAGTTTCATTGCCTGACGTCTTGCGGTCTGCTTTTTCTGCTCAATCTGATTTCCCTGTCCGAGCATTAAATCGCCAGCAAATACAGTGCTTCTCGTCTTGGTATCCTGTGTTTTGTTTCGTCCCGCTGTTGTACCGCTCATCTGGATTCCGGTATTGCCCTGATTCATCTTAATCGTTATAGACATTTTTCAACTCCTTTTACTTTCCCCTTAGCTTTTGTTTAAATGTTAAATACTGATATCGACACTCACACCTGCGAAAGCCGCTGTTTTTCCTGCCATCTTTACCGTGCCTGTATGACCGCTGTTACCGCTGTCTGCAATCACCGTGACTGTTCCGGCTTTTGTTTTTTCCGGCTGTGCTTCTGCCGTGCTTTCGGTATCCGTACTGTCTGCCGCGTTTTGCTTTGGTGCTTCAAGTACGGTTCCGTTTGCCGCGATTGCCTGACGGATTGTTTCTAACGGGTCTTCATCATCTGTCGTTACCTCTCCCTTTGTCCTGCTGTTATCCTCTGAGGATATGGTATCGGTGCTGTTATCGGTCTTTTTGGACTTTGTATCTTCATCTTCATCCGGCAGAATTGCATACTGGGCTGATTCCACAAATTCCTGATGTTCTTCCTGTATGCCCATTACTTCCCGCAGCAGCTTTTTTAACATTGCACATTTCTGGTCTTTTGGAATATAAGGACTGGAGGCAATGCTTTTGCAAGAAGACAAAAACTCGCCCATTTTGGCTGTCTTAACACGCTCCACTTCTTCCTTTGAGCGGCAGTTTCTAAGCTGCCTTTTATAGTTTTCGCGCTCTCTTTGTTCTTCCTCGTAATCCTTTAAAGCCTGCGGATTATGCTTTTTTAAATATTCGATTTCCTCGGCGTTTAATCTGCTGCCTGATGCCAGTTTAATATCAATTGCTGCCGGCTTCTGACCCTCACGTATATCGTCTGCCTGCGACTGATACATCTGCAATTCCCGTTGTTCGGGTGTCAGTTCATTTGTCTTTCCGGCATTAATGTCATTTTTCTTTTTCTGCCACTGGTTCTGCATAGCCGACAGCGCCACCATGCTTTGAATTGTCCCGGCTCCCATAGGCCGCTCCTAACCGCAAAAGTCGATGTTCTGTCCGACCTTTTTTTCGGCGTCCGTCAGAACCGTATCGCTTTTTGCCAGCTGCATATAATCCTGTATCTTTTGCAGCAATTCTTCCACAGAAGATGCCGTAATCGTCACTGTACCGCTGTCTGTATCCGTCTTATCTGACACATCTGTTTTTTCCGTCTTTTCGCTTCTTGCTTCTTCAAGCTTTTCTTTCTGGTGCTTTTTCTCGGCTTTCTTTTCGGCAGCTTTTTTCTCTGCCTTTTTTTCTGCTGCTTTCTTTTCTATGCGTTCCCGCTGTGCCGCAGAGGATTCTTCCAATACCGCAAAATAAGTTGCCGTTCCGCCGTCATTGACCTGCATGCCGAATCCCTTGACGTTGGCACCGCTGGATTGCAGACTGCTCTTTAACTGGGAAATACCGCTTGCTGCATTGGCAATAATAGCTTCATACTGCTTGCGGTAATTCTCGTCTTCTGCCATCCGCTCCACTTTGTCCTCGTCAATTAAAACAACCATTTTACTGGCATTGGCATAACTGGAAGCCTGCGCCTTTGCCTGCTCTTTCTTGTCTTCACTGACAAGTATAAAATCCATGTTGGAATATTTTTTCTTTAATGACTCATAATAATCCGCCGCTTTTTTACTAAGCTTCGGACTGCCTATGGTTTTTCCTGAAACACTGCCGCTCTTTTCATTTTGTGTCTGCTCTGTCTTCTTTTTTGCTTCCACTGCGGCAGCACTTGTAGATGCTGCGTTTTCTACTACGCCGGTATAACTTGATATCATATTCATTTCCTCCCTGACTATTGCTAAATACACCGGTCAAAATCCGTTTCGACCGTTTTTCCCTTTGTTTAATAGATATATCGGAAGAAATTGTAAATGATTTAATTTTTTAGTTCTCTTTTCTGTCTTCTGTCACGACTGCTCCTTCTTCCCTTTATCCCATTTTTACATCTGCCCTATCTGACTTTTTAACTTAGCAATAACTTTAATCAAATAAATATGTGATCTCATTACCATATTTATTAATGACTGCCTTTTTTTCTGCATCTGAAAATGCAGAGAGTATATTCACCCCCAGCTCCTGATGCAAAAGGGAAAAGAAATTTATAAACCGTTCTGAAGCCGTACTGCTTTCTGTTTCATTGAAAGAATCATGTGCATTTGAAAAAACAGCCTGTAAACTGTTCCAGTAATCCGGCTGTACCTCCCGCAGCCTGCATATCAAAAGGTATAAGAAACCGTCTGAACTGTAAATACCGTTTTTTAAGGTATTACCGGCCGAATATTTTAAATATGCATCTGCTCCTTTTTCACTGCTGTCCTGAAAGGATAATCCGTTGTTCTCCATTACATAAAGCATTTTTAAATTTGCAAAAAGCTCGGAATCAAAATTCCATGTATTCCCGATGTATGAACCTTCAATCCCGTCAAATGTATGGCTCATTTCATGGATATATTTCCATATACATACACTTTTATCTGTAGACAAATCTTTTGTAAGATTGCTGCTGTTCATAAAAATCGGATTGCCTGCCAGACCATAATAGTCTATTTGTTCTGTAAAATCAAAAATTGTCTTTCCGTCATACGGCTGCCGCTCACCGATTAATTGATACAGCTGCTGTCTGTAAAGCTGTAAGTCCTCTGACCACACAGAAAGTTTGTCTGTTTCTTCTTTGGAAAAATCATCTGCTTTTATAATAAATTCAACCGTTTTATCCGGGCTTGTCACAAGCTTATATTCTTTTGACTTACTGACCGGGATGACTTTTATGGAAGAATATCCGATAAAACCGCTGACATTTTCTTTATACTGCGTTGTGACCGAAAAATGAAGCTGCCGGTTCTTCGGATACACGACCCTTTTCATTACCGAATCGTCTGCGTTATATTTTACCGCCGTCTGCGCTGTATTCATTGCCACATTCTCATCTTTAATTTCCCTGTATTCCGGCAGCTGTGAATCACGGACTGTCAATTCTATGATATAGGGTTCATCTGTAGACACCTCTGCGGTAAACGCTGTATCTATGACCGCCGTATCTGTAAATGAAACACTACATTTCTTCTTATCCTGTTCAACCGTATACGTATCCACAGAATGATTTCTGCTGTCTGCTGCTGAAACACCGGTTATTTTACATTCATTTGATGTACCATGAAAAAGGACCGGTAAAGCCATACATAAAACCGCAATTACTGCAATACCGCATACAATGAGTTTTGACCGCTTATTCATTTTCGCCCGCCTTTTTCATAAATACCAGCATCATAATTCCAAAAAAAGCAAAGAAAACAGCACCCGCTTTTGCAGTTTGTATTTTAAATTCATCTCTGACTTGGTTGGGATTTGAAGAAGAATAATAGATGGTTTTATGGCTTCCGATTTTAGGTTGAAATAAGATGTACGTTCTATATTGACATGTGTATTCCTGCTGATTGACCTGATATTGATACACTTTATTCCTGATTATGCTTACCTGAGTATTGCTTTCTGTTCCCCAGTCTATACTCCTGTCAATTGATACCAGTGTTCCATCTGCCTTGGAATAATCTGCTGTGGCACGAATTTCCGATACGCAGTCTGCGATACAGATTGCAACCGCCAGCACGCAGATTGAAAATATTATTTTAAGTGTTTTTTTATCTACCGATACTGTCATGCATACTCCCTCCAATTATATTTTAAAAAACAATCAGGAAAAATGAGCCGTTACAGCCCATTTTTCCTGCAAGTAACTACGAACTAGTTTGAATAGCTCATTGCATTAACCGGTGTTAATGCATCCGTTGCCGGATCATAGTCAAATACATGCCACCATGTACCGCCTTCATTTGGTACATTAAATGTAAAGTAGCATACATTTCCTGCATACACCTGAACCTTTGCGCCGGATGCAGCCATTGCCGTACTGCTTGATGAATATCCGTTGGTAAAATCATGAACATAATAACTATATTTCATGTTATCATTTAATTCATAAATCGTTGTTGTTTCCGGACCGTAGCTTGTTGTATCATCAACATCCAGTTTTGCAATTGCTGTTGAACCTTCATAGTAATTCTTTGCCCAGTAACAGGTATGGAATACATCAGAATTTGTCAGCTTATCTTTTCCGTATAAGTGTGAATCCAGATCCCATGGGTATTCGCCCCATGTTAATACAATTCTTAAATTGTCGGTATCAATTGAACTGTTCTCCGGTGACAATGTCACATTATATGTCTTTGTTTCATCTAAAACAACCGCAATATTAATGTGGTTTGTGATGTAGTTTTCCTTGATAATCTCTAATGTATAGTTACCAGGGTTTAAAGACAATTCGTAAGTTGAAGCATCAAATGTACCTGTTTCAAGAACTGCTCCGGTTGTATTGTTCCAGTCCTCGCGGATATTGTATGTCATATCCTGAATCGGTAAACCGGTAAGCGCATCTTTTAATTCACCGGTAACTGTTCCGACACCGTCTTCACCGTTTCTGCTAATCATTAACAGGGTTTCATTGTATGCCGTTGCATTTTCAGTGATTTCTACCTGCATATCATACTTCTTATAACCTGTTGCAGCGATTTCAATACTGTATGTTCCTGCTGTTAAATTATCAACTGAATAATTACCTGTTTCATCCGTATAAATTGTTCTGACTAAATTCTCACCAAGTGTTTCACCGCTGTATATACGGATTCTGGCACCTGCTATCGGTTCATTTCCGTCGGCTGATGCGATAAGACCTTTCAGTTCTCCTGTTCCAAATGTACATTCCGGTACAACGCGGCCGTTTTCCACATGGTATTTTGCTTTAAACGGATTATTTGAATCATTGTCTAAGTGTTGGAATTCTAATGTGTAATGGCACACATCTTTTAAGAATTTACCAACAACTGTTTCCTGATCAATTCCCGATTTTGCATATGCATATAAGGTCATATCTCCACAGTATAAAGTATCCGTTGCAAGAATGTGCGGTGTAAATGAACCGTTAAAACCGATACCGGCTTCTCCTGCATATCCTGCTAAATCAATCAGGTTGAATGCACAAAGAACACCTGATAAACCAAGACCGGCTGTTCCGCTAGCCTTGATTTCGATGAAATCTAATGAATCATAAAAATCAAAGATTCGGCGGGAAGCTCCGTTCTTATACTGGTATCCCTGTGTGCTGTTAATGGTGTATGTAATGCTTGCTGTACCCTTTGCTGATACATTGCAGAAAAATACAATATCAAATGAAAGTCCTGTCGCACCGATACGGATTGGCAGACGTCCGATTTCGATTCTTCCTGATTCAAAACGGGTTGCGCCGTTGCTGTTGGTTAATTCATAGCCTGATTCTGCAAGTGTCAGTTCTAACTGACTGGCAATCTTAATCTTTTCTGATATTGATAATGTAAATTCATCAACATCAACACCTCTCCAGCCGACATTTGCCTTTGCGATACAGGTTATGTCCGGGATTTCAACTTCAACAGAACCGGAAACCTTCAGATTATCTGTAATTTCCTTTTCTGCAATTGTAAACTCCAGTGTTCCCGGTATCTGTGTACCTCCGCCTGCATTGATAGAAAGCGGATACAAGCCGGAGTCATCTGCTGTAATTGAACCATTGCTGTTATATTCACAGGTTACGCCTTCTGCTGCCACAAAACTGTCAACTGCCGGCAAACCAAGCTCTGCAAGGTCTAATTTTGAATAAATCTCTGCCAGTTCAGGAACTGTGCAGACTAATTTTACCGAATCGCCGGACTGGCTGATTTGAGCGACTTTCAACATTAAACCGGTTGCATATTCAGTACTCTCCGGTAAACGAATGACATCATCGACTTTGATGCCGTCTGTTGTCTTCTTGTTTGGCAGTGTTACTTCGTAATCATCACCATTTTTTACAACGGAATAATCCGCTGCCTGATCTGCTGCCACATTCACAACAGAATCCAGAATTTCTGAATGGTCATAAGTCTGGTCTTTGCTCAGCTTAATGGAATCATTCAAATCATCAATTGCATAGAAAATACTCTTTACATCCGCTCCGGTAATGGTTTTCTGCGGATAGAATGTGTTATCTGTTAAGTATAAGAAGTTATTTACAAGTGCAATTTTAATTTCATCTTTATACTTCACCTGATTTGCATCAGACCAGTCATCCATTGCAATTGTATTCTCGCCGTTAAAGCCCATTGCATGAACCGCCGTGTAAGCTGCAAATTCTCTTGTACACGGTTCATCCGGATAAAACAGTGGAATATCCTGTTCTAAATCTTCAACATCAGGAACCGGTAAAAATCCGTATGCATTCGCTGTTTCTACTGCTGTTCCCGTTGCTGAGTTTAAGCTGTCTAAATAGTAATAATCAATCTGATCTGCTGACATCAGCGGAGCATTTAATTTATCCAGAAGAAGTGTAACCCATTCACCTCTTGTATAGGTCTTGCTTTCATCAAATACAGTATTTGTGTCTTCATTAACTGCATTAAAACGAATCTGCGCATTTAATTCCAGTTCATTGCCATCAACTGTAATCGTCTGGTTAAGATTCATCGTGGATTCTGCAACGGTGTCTGCTTTGACGTTTACCGCTGATAAATCCAGCATTGAGAATACCATGAAAAAGCAGAAGAAAACAGATAATACCTTTCTGAGCTTTTTATTCTTTACAGCACCAACTGCCAAGACAGAACCACTCAGTATAAATAACACCATGAATAATACATACATATGGCTGTCAAATGTATTGGCTGCTGTACCATTATCCTGTGTCACATCTACATTTTCAACTGTTTCCGTATTCTGGGCCGGCTGGGAATTGTCCGGAGCCGGAGTCACTGTTACAACATTTGACTTCTTAATCTGACCGGTTAATTTCACCGTATCACCGTGTGCAACGGATTCAAATGTATCTTCATTTTTTGAACCGTTTGTCAGTTCATATTTTTCCGGAATATCGTATTGAATATGAACATTTTTCAAAACATTTGTTCCATTATTTGTTACTGTAACTGTTGTTGTAATGGTTTCGTCTGCTTCATAGCTGGTTTTATCCGTCACTAAATTCGCAACAACACCCTGCTGGTTCTGGCTGACCGCAAAAACAGGCATTGCAAAAAAAGAAACCAGGAATACAGACAGTAACAAAATCCTTAATGCTTTCGCTTCTTTTAGTACCTTTTTCATCTTTCCTCCTAATAGTTTATCAATTTTATTACTATTTTATAGTATCATAATAAATTATTAATATCAATTTAATATATGTACAAAATTTTATACATTGTGAAAAGTAAGCTTTTTTAACAGTATTAGACGGCTCATTACTGTCCGCTTTTGATGCCAAAAGATATTTAAGCACATCAGCACCATCACTATGAAAATAGATTGAAAAATTAAACAGTGTTACCAACAGATTCACACAAATAACTATCTCAAACTTCGCACATAAATTTTAGCTATGCACCTTGAAGTAAGTTAGATACAGAACATTTCTGTTATCAAATATTGCCCGCCCACCATTGGCGACTTATAAATGATTGGCTCGAAAATATTGT
>OGXP01000743.1_pt1 | contig 33942 bp, 49 predicted proteins | sample 1576351 | NCBI WGS metagenome assembly OGXP01 (sample SAMEA3541517, study PRJEB24748) | human gut metagenome | biome: human gut; feature: human-associated habitat; material: faeces | place: China | collected 2012
GCGTTCCCCCGAAACTTCCAAGCAAAGTGCCAAGCAGAGATATAATTGCTACTATAACTGTATCTGTCATTTTCTCACTGCCTTCCATTTAATTTATGCATAAAAATAAGACCATTACGGTCTTGCTCTTATCTCCATATTTGCTCCTTTAATCAATCATCTGTAATCCACGTGAACGTTGCGTGACGTTCTGTAAATGCGGCATTCTCCACATAAATCTTGATTCCCCCATCTTTTCCTATGCCGTATCTTCCCGTTCCAAATATGTTAGGTCCTGAAACTTCACTATAGGGAGCAAAGAAATCCATAACCGGTCGATATCCTACTGGAATTTTCACTTCGTTGAATGGCCCGTATTCGCCACTTCCCGGAAATTGTGCAATCATTGTGATCTTGCATGTTACCATACATCCTCTTCTTTTTAGTTCCACACGGATGTTATTAGCGGAGTTTGTACTTGTATATGGACCTTTCACGGTGCCGGAATCGTAAGAGATAGATTTTGTAAGCTGCTTAATTGTCCTAATAAGCCATATGCTATCTCCATTTATGTTTGTCACCGAAAAGTCACGCATCTCCTCATCTCCGCGAATAGAGCATACCATAGATCCATTCGCGATATCATCTGCCATGCTACTGCCGCCGGAATAAAATTCTAATCCAGAGTAGTTTAATCGACTCCCCCAGTACCTAGACGCTGTAAACGATCTTACCATGTCAATATTCTCTTTTTTTACAAAAACGGAAATTGTACCGTCACTGCTTTTAGACACGATCTCTCCGGTGTCTACATTTATGTAAAAGTGTCCACCCTTACTCTTAATAAGTCCGGCTGTTACAGTTCCAAGGTTGGCAACGATCGCACTGAGCGTTTGCACGTCCAGATTCTCGACTGCGATATAATGGATCACCCACCTACTTCCATCCCACCGCTTGATCGGCTGACCGGATGCTGTCTGCCATAACTGGCCAACTTTAGGATTTGACGGAGCCGTAGAAGATACAATTATGCCACTTGGTCCCGTTGCTCCTTGTGGTCCTGTCGCACCTTGTTCTCCTTTAATCTTCGCCCACTTATAAGATCCAACACTTGCAGGATCGGACTGATTGTAATCCACGCAAGTACCAATATACGTTCCTACATCTTCTCCGCTGTTTCCGGTAAATGTTTTCCCTCCATCGTTGGAATATTTAATGTGCAGATAGCTTGTCTTGCCGTTTGTACCGTTCGTCCCCGGAATCCCCTGTGTTCCCTGCGGTCCTTGAAGTCCTTGGAAACGTGACCAGGTATATTTCTTTGGATCCGTGCTATCTTCCTGTGTGAAGTCTACGTAAGTACCAATATATGTGTTAGGTATCTCTGTCATCTGGTTAGAGGTGGTTGGATTCGATACTGCGGAATACTTGATGTGAAAATAGGTGCTCTTCCCTTTAATATTGGTTCCGCTTGGTACAGGTCTGCTATCTAAGACAGGTGCTGTCTGCTTATAATTTCCTTCCTGCCATGTATATCCTGTTGGCTTAGGTGTCCAGTTGACCACAAAATCAGTCTTTACAAAATATTTACCGCCACCTCTTAAATATAATACAGGGATTGATCCATAAGTCAGTTGTGTATAGCTGGCAGGCGACACTGAACAGAATGAATACGTGTCTGCATAAATAATACATTCGCCAGAAGTAGTTCCCCACCCAGATCCAATGGAAGCCAGATCTAAATTCACCGAGAATCCGCTATCATGTGTACTCCAGGATGGTTTTGTTCCACTATTTAAAGACACATTAACCAAAATACGATTATAAACACTCGTTGGAAGCTGACTCCCCACAACGGGATACCATTTATTTACATCGTAAGTTTTGGTATCAGATAAGTCTATCGTTGCTGATGATCTCCAGTAGTTTACACCTGCAGCTCCAGTATCTCCTTTGGGACCCTGTATCCCCTGTTCACCCTGGGGACCTTGTACCCCTTGCAGACCGGGAACTCCCTGTGGACCACGTTCCCCCTGTTCGCCTTTGATCTTTGTCCATGTATACTTCGCAGCATCTGTACTATCTGCCTGTGTATAATCTGTATACTGCCCGATATAGAGCTTATTTGTACCATCCGTGGTGGAAAATCCCGTCTTGCCATCTGCGCTGTTTGCATAGGCGATATGTAGATATGGGGTCTTTCCATCAGCTCCCGGCTTTCCGGGTGTTCCAATCGCCCCATCTGCGCCTTTGATCTTACTCCATGCATATTTTGTCGGGTCTGCGCTGTCATTTTGCGTAAAATCAACATACATTCCGATATATTCCCGATTACTGTCGGATACAGAAAAATCTTTAGACCCATCTGCGCTGTTTGCATAAGCAATGTGGGTGTACTGTGTTTTTCCGTCCTTCCCATCTTTTCCCGGGATTCCCTGATCCCCTTTTGGACCCTGTATACCATCCAATCCCGGAGCGCCTTGTGGACCAGGAGGTCCCTGTTCGCCTTGCTCTCCTTTCTCGCCCTGAGGACCCTGTTCCCCGTCTTTTCCATCCTCTCCGTCCATTACATCCGTGATTGTGACCTCGTAATATCCACGTTTTATCCCATTTTCCAGAGCCTCAAACGAGTACACCGCCTTTGTATCCACGTCCGTAGCATTTACCGTAACGCTCTTACCAACATAAAACTCATGTCCATCCTTGCTCCATCGGAATTGTAGCTTGTCTGCCACATCCACGCCGTTATCGTAAGCGTAAGCGGTCAGAGTAGTGCTACCGATGCCATTTTTAAAGATAATGCCGTTGTTTGTTGAGATAGAGCAAGTATAAACCTTATTTTTATTAATAAGGTCTTGCATCCTCTGTAATAAGCTGTCCGAAATTTCCGATGTCAGCTCTTTGTAGTTTGTAAATACCGTCTTTGCAGTTTTTGGATTGGTAAGACTCCTGATCTGTTCTGATACTCTTGCCTGTAGATAAAGGACTGGTGTCCACTCCTGATCCTGCATCCTTACCGTATCCCCGATGTTGGTGTCAAAATATCCGTCCACCTCGTAAGTCACCACCGGTTCAGATGCTGTTTTAAGATCAGACAGAGCCATGCTATAGAGCTTGTCCTTGCTGTCTGTATCGTACTCTTTACGCATCAGGATATAAGCATCAGCCTTATTTACGATGTTGGATGGGAACCGGTCCCTTGCCTGTGGTGCGCGGATGATCGCACCGTCTGTAAAGTACTCGATATTGCCGTTTTCATCGTATTCTTTCTTGTCAAGACCATTGATTGTCAGACCGTCCTTTCCGGTCGGCTGGATGCAGGTGTAAAGCTTCTCGGCATCTGTGGTTTTTCGAATTCCGGTAATTCCTTTCCCGTACCGCAGTACAATGTCATTCCGGTATTCTCCGACTCCGCTGTCTGTATCGGAGTGTTTCCGATATACATTTAGGACAATCTCTTTTAAAGAGTAGTCTCTGTTCAGTACTGTCTCAAATTCGATCTCCGCAGAAAAGACATTAGCCAGGGAGAATAATCTCTTTAATACGGACGTTGTACCTGTCCATTCGTTGGTGATCCGCTTATCTGATACCTCGTTAAGTCCTAATTTTAGTGTTCTCTCGGCGTCAAATACGGTAAGGTACTCTTCAAAGCTCATTGCTTTTCCAGCTTTGTATTCTCCAGCATCCTCGTTAATAAGCTCAAACGACAGTGACCATGCCGTAGCAGTAATCGTCTGTTCCGTTTTATCGGTATTTACAATGTTTAAGTAATATGATTTCCCCTTGTAAGTAAATGCCACCTTATTCCCAGCTTTGATATGCTGTGCGTCTGGATGCTTTGCATTTACCGTAAAAGTGTAAGCATTCGCCGTACCCTGTAAGTATTCGTGTAGCTTATCATTCCAGTAGTGCATGGACTTTTTATGCCCGTTGTCCATGTACGCTACTGGCGTGTTATTTGTGCTTAGAATCGCAATTCTGATGTTATCCATTACAAATATACCTCCCGTATTTTTGCTTTAATATGCGGCGGTGGAGATGAAAAGGAAGAATAGCAGAACTGGACTTCCGTTGTCCCCGGTGGAACTTTTGGATAATTGGATCCATTAATCTCATCTCCTTTTGCCGGCATCCCGTTTACATAGACCTTTGTACTCTCTCCGTCTATAGACACCACATCTCCGGCACGATACCGGTTCGGCACATCCTTATACTTATCGACATTGTCCTTTCTGAATCGGATGCTTTTTAAATAATTGTGCGTAACGTACTGGTTTGTGAGGTTTCTGTCTCCCCACTGCCCGATCCAGACCTGTATCTTCTCACACGCCATGTCCTTAATTTCCGGGATAGTAAAGTAATAATACTGACCGTACCAAAAAATCCGTAGCCGGTCACCCTCTTTTAAGAAATCATTATGCCCGCCACCCATCTTTAAATTAAATGGGTTTCCCTCATAAGCTGTCGGCTGGAAATCCAGTGTCTTGATCTTCTTGTTTTGTGGTGCGAACCAGTCCACATGTGCCGTATTACCAACAGAATCGCTTTTATTTATGGACATAGAGCAGATCACTTCATTTTTCCCTGTAAGAAACGCAATAGTCTGTGCTCCCGTCTCTCCCATCAATCCAGTCTCGAACCAGTGCTGCGTGTAACAGTAAAAGTTTTTCGCTCCACGTCTGCCCTCGCTGTCCACCGGGATAGTAAGTGTTTTCATTCCACCGTTCCAGTATCCGGATGTGGATTGTCCACCTTTTAATGCCATTACGTTGTATCCGGCAACGTCCTTGACTTCGATCGTTCCCTGTGTTGTGTTTTCCGGATTCTGATAAGAGGTGCCATGATCATCTTGAAACAGGCTGTATCCATCAAATAAGTTTTCAGACGCTTTGTAATTCTCTCCGTCTGCTTCTTCCTCTTTCCCTAGCTGGATCACTCCGTACTGGCTTACCAGTCCGATAAAGCCGTTTTCGTGCTGGTGCGTGATCTCGTAGTCCACATCCGCCCATTCGGTGCCGTTGTTTTGGATGGTGATGGTCTGGTAGCCGTCTTCTTGTACTCCGTCAAATGCAAATTCTGTAGTGGAGTATGCTACCCCGTCAGGGATTAGCCATGTGATTGTTCCCTCTCCCAGAAATTCCGTTTCTTCACTGAATTCTAAAGTACCACTTGGAATCGCATAAAAGCATTTGTTCGGAACATTTCCGAACACTAACTTTTTTGGTTCATCTACTTTTAATGCTTTCTGTAAAGCATCGTACTTCTCTTCCAGATTACCCTCAATCGTAAACGGCATCACAATTTGTTTGTTCTCGTATGACGTGTAAGCAAAATCACTTCCATTCTGTTTTTCTGCCTTCACAAACGATGGATTCCAGTCAGCACCGACAAACGGTGTAAATCCCTGTAGTACTTTGATGTACTTTCCTAATTCGATGTCATTGAACTTCACAGAAAGTGTCATGTACGTTCTCCTTTCAGTAATTTCTTAAAATCTGTAATTCTTTGCTGTTCTGTCAGCATTGGAGCTGCTGTTTCTTTAATCAATTCTCTTCCATTCAGTGTTGTGCTTACTTCGATCGGACGTTTTGCCAGATCAGAAAGTCCTGCCACTGCACTCATAATCGCCTGATTCTGCTGCTGAAGCTTTCTGATTTCTGCGTTATCCATCTTGTACTGCATAACAGATGTTACTGGACGATTTGCCACTCTGGATGCATTAAAAGCCATGACCTCTCGCATCCGTGCTGAAACAGCGGACAGATCAATAGATTCCAGTGCTGCGTTTGAAATATTTCGGGAAGATTTTACAACTGACTTTTCTTCATCCTTAATACCCAACGCCAGACCTTTACTGAAGAATTGACCAAATTCCCTTGTCTTTTTGGATGGGGAATTTATGTTAAGTGCTTTCTTAGCTGCCGATAATGCATTTGCTGCCAAATTTGCCGCTGCATCTATTGCACTTCCAATCCAGTCAGAAATACCGGCAACAAATCCCTCTCCAAATCCAGAACCTGCATCGCGTCCACTTTTTGACCTTGCTCCTGAATCCGCTGCATCTGAAAGATCCTTTCCTTCTGATCTGGACTGTCCTGCTTGGCTTTTTATCCCTGATGAGTACTGCTTCCCAAATTGAGCACCGGTACTTGTAGGATTTACCGACCGTGATCCGTCATTTGCTTTATTTGCCAAATCACTTCCTTGTCCAAATAAAGCTCCCATCATACTAGAAATTCCGCTTTTTAAGATACTTGCAAAACTCATTCCTGTACTGAAAGGATTTACCGATGCAGCTCCCTCATTTGCTGCATCCGCATTGGATTTTCCTTGAAGTCTGGAATTTTCTTTTTGATCTCCAACTCCAAGGCCAAAGAAATTCATAATACTTGCGCCTATTCCACGCGCTTTTTCGCCGATGCTTTCTCCACCCATTGCATTTAGAAAGTCAGAAACAACACTTTTTCCTTTTTCTAAAAGACTCTCCTTTCCTTCCTCTAATCCCTCTATAGCTCCAGGATTAACTTGAGCAAAAATTGCCTTTACCTCACGAGAAGGGGAATGTACTCCGAGCGCTTCTTTTATCTTATTTAAGAAATTATCAGATGTATTCTGTGCCTGCGTCAGTAATTCTGGCTCATCTTCCCTGAATCCATCAACAGCACCTTGCAACGCATTTTTGAAAATCTCTTTTTGCTTTTTGGGCAAATTATCAAAATTGTCAATCAGTGAATCGACAATAGCTTGAGAAGATGCATCCAACTCTCCACCATACAAAGATGTTTCCGCAATCATTGCAAGCCATGCGCTAGCCTGCTCTGCTTGTGCATCCGTCAAACTGTCTGCAAGACCTGAACGTATTTCAGCTAATCTCTGCTTATGTTCTTCATTTATTCTTTCTACTTCTACAAAATATTCGTATTCCGCAGAAGCTGAGTCTTGATGTAACTCCTCCATTTTCCGCTTCTTTTCAGCTTCTGCATTTGCAAGTTCATCATTATGACGTTTTTGTTCTTCTAGTTCTCTCTTGTTTGAAGCTTCTACATTAGCAAAATACTCATTTGCAGCATCCATTCTCTGTGCAAATCCTTGTTGAATAATATTTAAAGTATCTGCTGATTCTCTATTCGCATCTGTCACTGCTTGTTGATATCTTTGTTGAGCTGCCTGAGCCTGTTGGTTGTACCATTCCTGAGTATATTGTTCTGACGTTCCTACCAACTGCTTATTGATAGCATTTGTCTCTATCATTTGAGAATATGCTTTTTCAACAACTGCATCTCTTGTCTGGACAGCACTGTTGATGATCTTTTGCGCCGAAGTTGCGTATTCTTCTGCCGTTCCTGAATGCGTGGATGCCAATGTCTCTGCTGAACTTTTCACCGCATCTTGGTATGCCTGTTGATATGCAAGTTCTTGTTCAGTAAGCTGCCGCATTTGCGTAAACAGATCTTGTAACCTCTGTATTTCTGTTTCTGTGAGTTGGCGCCTTTCTTCCGTTGCGGTTCTTGCAATTTCTGTAATTTCGCTCTGCACCGCATCCATTTTCCCAGAAAGTTCACCTTGTACCTCTGATGAAACGATAATAGAATCATTAAAGTCATCAAATATACTTCCAGCTTTTGATACTTCTGATAAATATCCAGTAATACCTTCCCCTATTTTTCCATAGGAATCTCCCAGTTTATCATTTGCACTCTCTAATTCTTTACTTGCATCTACCTGAGTTGCACATGCTAATGCCAACCCTGTTGTTGCAGCCGCTATCCCAGCAATAACCAAACCTGTTGGACTGGCAGACATTGCCACAGAAAATGCTTTTTGAGCTTTAGTTGCAAGATTCGTAGCCACTGTTGTTGCCTTTATCGTTGCGTTATAAGCTGTGTATGCGGCTGTTGCACTTCCTGCAACAACTACCAGCCTATCTAAATTCTCACCTGCAAAATCCAACGCCTTTGTCAATGGCGGAAGAGCTGTTGAAGCCAATTTGCCAACGACTTTAATCAGAGAATCAAATGTTTTCTCTGCAGTCTTTCCAGCTTTTTTCAATCCTCCGTCACTCAATGACTCTGCCACTGCATCAATTGCATCCTCAACCGGCTCTTGCAGTTTGGATGGTAACAGCTCTGCCAAGCCGGATGCCATAGACTCCGCCATCTCTCCAGCCGCACCGAGAATTCTTCCTTTGTTCAAAGCAATTCCAGAGGCAAATGCTTCTATAAAATCAACTGCTGTGTCTACCATTTCTGGGGCATGGGATGCTGCTTCTACTGCAAGATTTGCAAATTCATCACCTGCTGTCTGGATCGCTTCATTCAAACCACCGTTATTAAAAGAATCCGTGATATTGTTGATGCTCTCCGTTGCCGTCTTTGCTGCATTTTTTAGATTGTCTGCAACACTGTTATAAAACGCCAGCCCTAAGGTTTGTGCTGATCCACCAAGCTGCTCCAATGCACCGGATAGATTGTCCTGCATTGTTTCTGCTGCCTTTTGAGCTGCACCATCACAGTTCTTATAGGCATTCGTCAGTTCTCCGAGAGAACCTTCTCCCTCATTGATCAATGCCAGCATACCGGACAATGCTTCTTGTCCATACAGGGTGACCAGATAATTATTTTTCTGCTCATCCGTCATTCCCTCTGTTGCCTGTCTGAGCATTCCAACCTGTTCAGTCAGAGACTTCATTTTACCGTTGGAATCGTAGAATGAAATTCCAAGTTCATCCATAGCCTCAGACATGTCTTTCGTTGGCTTTGAAAGCCGTGATAACGCTCCTCTTAAAGAAGTACCAGCCTGACTGCCATTCACTCCGGCATTCGCCATGATTCCGATTGCCGCTGCTGTCTCTTCCAAACTAAGTCCTGCTGCCCTTGCAAGAGGAGCTATATACTTCATTGCCTCTCCGGTATCTGCTACAGAGGAATTCGTACGGTTTGCATTCGCCGCCAGAACATCCGCAACGTGTGCTGCATCGTATGCCGCCAGTCCAAATCCTCTTAACGTTGATGCTGCAATATCCGAACTGCTCGCCAGATCTTCACCGGATGCCGCTGCCAGATTTAAAAGTCCCGGCATTGCATTCATGATCTCGGATGTGGTAAAACCAGCTGCTGCCAGATTCTCCATTCCCTCTGCTGCCTGACTAGCAGAAAATGAGGTATCAGCACCTAACTGCATTGCCTGTGCCTTTAATTGCTCGAATTCTTCTCCTGTTGCTCCGGAGATAGCCTTAACTCTAGACATCTGAGATTCAAAATCAGAACCCACCTTGATTGCCGCTGCTGCAACTCCACCAAGTGCTGCTGCAGTTCCCGTGATCGCTACCGTTGCCGCTTTCATCCCTTTTGCTGTTATACTCCCAAGCTTTGAAAGTCCTTTTTCTATCCCGGAAGAATCCAGATCTGTTTCAATTACAACTTTTCCATCTGCCATTTACTCACCACCTCGTGTTAAAAATTTGTATAAAAAGAGCACCTACCATTTCTGATAGATGCCCTGATTACTGTATTTAGTTATTTGACCGGATTTCCAGTACAGCCTTGCATAAAGGCATATACGCGATTTATATGACATTCGTCCATTTCTTTCAGCTTGCTGATAATGAAGTTCTTCTTATATTTAGCCGCTGTGCTTAATTTCTCTCTATTCTCTTTCATTACGCCACCTCACTACTTGCCAGATTTTTAGCGAACCGTTCTACAAGTTCCAAACACTCTTCATTTTCCATATTCTCCACAATCTTCACAATGGATTTCTTACGATCACACTGCTCTGTATCTGGAAGTCTGTCACGTTTATCCAAATACCTGTATAAGATTGCTTCTATCTGGCGTTTAATTCTATAATCTTCCGGTCTTAACTGCGACAAGAGGCTCTGAAACTGATTATTTTCCGCTTTAGTATTGTTCGCTTTTTCTGCTCTCTGCCCTTGCATATAGCCAAATCTAAATGATGATAACGCAAGCTCAAAGTCGCCGGGAGCATGGTTCAACAAATCTTCTGCCTGTTCAAATTTCATTCTAAATGCAACAGGGATCATCAAGTTTTCTCTCTTAATTTTTTCATATAAATTCATCTTACGCCACCTCCTGATAAACAACTTTGCATTTATTTGTATTACCATTTGATAACTGATACTCAATGAGTGTTGGATACCCATTTTCCTTCAGCCATTCTTTTACTTTCTGGAAAACGGAATCTTTGTATTGAACAGTAACGCCGTCATGTCCATTCCTGCTATAAGCTGTCTTTACAATTTCGTCCTCTGAAACATCCAACTTCTGAATGATAGCACTTACTGCCTTATCGTGTGGTCTGCCACTTTCCGATAAAATACCAAACTCTTTCGCCATCGTGGTGCAATCCCACAAGACCGGAACTTCTGAAATCAGCGGCACTTTCACTGGATACCCGTTGTCTGAATAAATGCGGATAATTTCAGCAGCTATGTACTTAGAGTCTACTCCTGCATCATTGAGAGCACCTTTGATGTTCTTAACCATCTGGTTGACAGATGGGAGTTTTTCTTTGTGAGTAGGTTTCTTCTTTAACGGAATACCTTCTCGAATCGTATCTTCCATATCGTGAAAACGGTTGATGTACTTCGCTGTGAACTCTGTACCTTTTAATCCGGTCAACTTGTGAGCGATAAATTCACAACCTTTCTTAGTGACATTGTAGCAAGGATACTTTTTTCCTCTACCATTTACATAAGTTGATTCTGTGAAAAAATCTGACTGAGGAATTTTCCCCAGTGAAAGTTGTTCGCAATATCTACGAATATCTTTCATCAAGTCATTGTGTGCTTTTCCTACCATTTCTGCTACTTCCATACTGCTGATTGTCTGTTCAATTCTTTTTTCCATGATCGATTCCTCCTACTTATTTAAAACTACACTAAACAATTTTCTCAATCTTCTTTTCGGCTTCTGAGCTTTATATCTCTCACCTGTTTCGTTATTCACCAGATAATTTCCTTCCTTATGATAGGTGGGAATAGAAATACCTTGTTCTTCCATAAATTCTACGAAAATATCACGTCCACCATTTAGACGGTGCATCTGATTGATGATTCCCATCCAATGAATTGCGTATTCCATAATGTGAGGATTCCAGTACTCCAGTAAAAACTCGCTGGCTTTTTCCTCTCCGATAGGTGCATCATATCCCAAACGTGCCATATAATCTTTGGTGTAGAAATAATCTTTACACCCATATTTTTCACCATCATAGTCCTTGGCAATAGGAAATATCTCCATGAACTGTCTCGGTGTGATTTTTGCAACCATCTGATTGATAAATTCTACAATGAAGAACCACGATTGTGTTTCCTCTTGAGAGCAGTCAGAATTATTGTCAAAAACATGTTCAATAAATTTAATGGACAGATATAATATTTGTTTGAATTGATCCGGTCTTTCCTGCCAGAGTCTTTCTAAATCGTAACTGCCATTTGCATCTGTAATTCGCTCCAACGCTCTTGCATAGTGTTCTCTTTTCGGCTTGTAATCGATCAGTTTCTTTCCATCTAATACATAGAAATTGTACATAAAATTCTCCTTTCAATATTTAATTCTTGAAAGAAGCTTCATTCTGCATTATAATATTTACAGAAGGAAACTTCTTTGTGTGAACAACCGTTGATACTGTGGTAGGTGCGACGGTTGTTTTATTTTTTGTCCAATTCAGCTTGTACTAAATCAATTCCACGATTTATAACATCCGTCTTGCTTACTGACATTTTGTCTGCGCAATATTGAAGCTTTTCAGCTTCTTGTGGTGTCAGACGTATTTCAAGACGCTCTGTCTTTTTATTCGCTGTTGGACGTCCTGTTCTTGGGGACATTATCTTCACCTCACTTTCGCCCGTACATAAGTTACAACATATGTACGTACAAAAGTAAAGAGGTTTTTCAAAATTTTTCCACCCTACCTTATGGAATTAAAATAAGACACAGCATTTCGCCATGTCTTTCTGTTCTTTCCAGGGAGATCAGGAGCATACCCTGAAAGGGCTCCTCCCCGATATTCAATTAACTTCATTTATGTTCTCCTTAAAATTTGGTATAAGAAAACCACCTACTTATGTAGGTGGCATCGTTCGTATTTTGTATTTCATAAATTATTATGATGTTTTTGGAGCTATACTAAATAACGGACTTGGAAAAGATACTTGCTTAATTTTGTAATCACCTATTTCTAACTCCGTAATTTCATTTGACACCATACTGGCTATCTGCTCTATTTCATCATCAGAAAACTTAAATTCTGACAGATATACAATCCCTGTAAGCAATTCTGCATATTCATCAAGTTCCCCTTCTCCTACTGATAAGGATAACCTCTTCATTTTTTCTTTATCCAGATCATATGTAAAGGCTAATTCCACTCCAGTAGTACTATTGTACGATACAGTGAAAATATTTTCATCTGCTTTTGCATCCTTGAGTTGAAGTTCCGGGGTCTCGGAAACACCTGCCCTCACCATATTTTCTGGCAGCTGCGTAGTTACAACCTCTGCAATATTGCTTGTAATCTCTGCTTGATTATCAAGTCTTTTCTGATCTGATTCTTCTTTCTCCGCACTTTCAGCTTTCTTGGACTCTTCTTTCCCCTCTTTCTTCTCCCCGCATCCTGTCAGCATCCCCACACAAAGAACTGCTGCCAGCAAGACACTTAGTACTCTCTTCATAACCTTCCTCCTACCCTATACGCTTTACCACATACTCATTATACCGTGATGGTTGTGGAATCGCAAGGATGGAATATGGTGGAGAGATCGTCACCTCGTGCCTTATTTCATGATAACGTGGTAATCTCATCACTACGTTTAAAGTAAAATACCGCCGGACATCCAGCGGTTAAATCATTCATATTCAAGGATAAGAAGATATTCGGTGGGTGTGCCCCTTCCCACATCTCTTTTGACCACTTGGGTGCGTAGCAGCACAATCTCTACTTCAAATATCTTGTCATATTTCTTTACAAAGCAAGAAGTTATCCGGCAGGCGTCGCCTCTCCTGCATCTCTTTTGACCACTTGGGTGCGTGGTTGCAACGAATTTTACCACCTCGAATAACTTCCTGCTTATTGTATTCAAATTATACAACATCTATTCCTTTTTGTAAAGAATTGTTTTGTTCCTCAAATAGTTTTGCAGTCTTTTTTCACTAATCTCCCAACATGAAATTACTGAATTTTTATAATTCGGATCATCATTTGAAGTACATATTCTCAATACCATTTGAGCATATTCATTTCCTGTTTTGATCTTCTTTACAACTAACCCCGTATTTTTATGCTTATCCTTTATAATAAGATCCGGTTCCTGTATAATATCTGACAAATAATCAATCACTTCTTTATAGGCCTCAGGGTGCCTATCCAATATATGTTGCATTTGATTCTCTGTAATAATGACATCATCTGTAACAATATCTTCTGTGATACACCTATAAATATTACGATTTATTTTTCCTACTAAATGCACTTCAACAGCCTCTTTCGTCTTGAATACATTCATTATATCAGAATTTAGGGTTTACGCAATATTCTTTTCTACGGCAGGTAATAATCTGAGTAGCGCCGAATTTTCGGCTCTATTCAAAACTCTTCCGCCATCTTCCTTACTTCCCGATAAATCTCTTTATACGGAATTTTCTTATCCATCAGTTTCCGAATTTTCATCTTAACCAATGTTTCTAGCGATTTTAACTCTAAAAGTGTTTCTTGTGAGATATCATCACGTTGACCGCCATGCAATCCAACTTTGCTATTTATCAATTTTGTAAAGATCATGTAGTATAGATCTGCATTCTTACTTCCCTGCTCTTTTGCATACTCCACAAAGAGTTTAATCTGGTCTGTTTCATATCGTCTTGCTTGCTTAGATTCATTGCGAACTCCAAGCCACTTGTTATCTTTTTCAGAAGCTATGTAATAGCCATTCTTTTTAATTGATTGAATAATGTCGTACACCCAATCAAAGTATTGGTCAGCTACCTCTGTTGTTGACCACCTTATTACATCTAAAATGCCTCTTTCGTCATACATAAAAATACTTGTCTTCTTTCCTAAATCTCTTGGCCTCGGGGACAAATTGTCACCCACCACTTCTACATAGCGTTGCTGTAATTTTTCGTAATGTCTTAAATGAATTTTCTTTATCGCATCTTGTGGATTTTTATACTGTAGCGCATATCCAATCTGTGTCCTGCTCATATAGATGTTGTTTTCCTCATCCACATAAAAATCACATCTAGTCCCTAAAAATTCTCCATGTTTCACAAGTTTTAGTTTCATACTATTTCGTATCCTTTCCACTTAAATTTTTACATTGATGATGAATCCAAGCAAAAATAGAGCGGAATTTTCCGCTGCACTTATTATGTACTCTATATATGTGGACTCCTCAAAATTTAGGAGTTGAAATTCAATACTCTCTGCCGACTAGCAATTTCAAGTATCAAAATAAGGTGCGGCACTTCGCCACACCTTTACACACACTCTCTACGTTCGTACGTTTTTCGGACGAAGCAATTCACTCACATCACCGCCGTTGAGAAGCGCATCTTCAATCTGCCTTGTCTGATCATCTATAACCGGCGCCTGTTCCAGACCGTAATACTTCTGCATTGCCCTGTAGAACTCTCTTTCCTCTTTTGAGAGATTCTTATTCGACACATCCATTGTCCGGTACTCAATGACCTTTGACAGCCTTGTATCTTCTCCCAGATTCTCTAGAAGCAGCATAAACTTCCACCAGTGCATCTCTTCTGCCTGCAAGTCAATTCCGTACTGCTGGATGAAACCGGCATAGATCAGTCCCGCATCCTCTTGAAAGTCAAACGGTTGCTTATCATTGACCCCTGCGATCTTCCGCGGGAATTTCTTCTTTGACTGCTCCTTGCCACAGGAAAAGAACCAAAACATCTGATCCACATGTTCTTCCGTGAAATAATCACAATCTCTGTAAAACAACAGCAGCACTTTCAGTAAAGAATCTCCCGTCAATTCTTCTACGCTTTCTATGATTTCATTGCATTTTAAAACGGTGCGGAAGTCCCAATTTACAGACCACTCCGCACCATTCACGATCAAAAACTCTGGAAATTTTTCTATTAAGAGATTCATCATTTTTCTACAGGAGCATTTTCCATTGATAACATTTTCAATCTTCCCATGATCTCGTTGTACTGATTATCCTGTCTGATCTGCTCTGTGACCAACTGCTCATAAACTGCCATGCAAGTAAGCAGGTCATTTCCTTTTCCGCATACACAATCACCCGTACCCTCTCCAAATACAACATCAAACATCTGCTTCACTCTGCCACACAGAAATCTATTCTGCTCCAGTTCTGTTCCTTCTGGCAGCTCTTCTGCAACATGCTTCATCTTCTCTAACTCAGCTCTATATCGTTCTTTCAACTCTGGATTCTCCAGATCATACAGGTTGAATTCCAATTCTACTCCATTGATAATCATTGCTTTGCACTCCTTCCTTTTCCAATTCTTGCCTTACCTACTACTCCCACGCCAACCAAGGCATTATCGGCGGGGATTATACTTCCCCCACCGTAAATTTCTTTGTAGATGTATCAAACTGTCCATCTTCCCAATCCGATACACCAAGTAAATTTCCAGATCCCTGAATCTCACCATCGTTGTCCGAGAAATCTGACACCTCGATGGCTACTTTTCTTCTCTTTGCATAAAACTTATTCTGCTGTTCTGCCACAGGCTTTTCCATGAACACCTTCACATAATAAGTTTCTGCATCTGACCCGGTCTTTTCATTTTCTCCGATATCCGCAATAAATTCGATCGCTTTTTCAGAACGGATCAGGTCGAACTCCAATGGTGCCGTCCATTCATAAGAGCCAATTCTCTGTGTTGCTGATTTCTGATTAACATATCTTTTGGAAGATGTCTGTGCAGATGGAGAATCGTCCAACTGAGTCACTCCAAATCCAAGAAGCTCATAAGTTTCACTCAGATTTTTTGAAACATCCAGATATCCCGGATGCTGCCATCTTCCTACGACACCAGTCTCGCCTGCTGCTGCAAAAAACTGAATATTCATTTTCATACCTTTGTTACCTCCGTTTATAATAAATAAATTGACATTGTATCCTATATTGGCACTTCGTCTCCTGTGCGTCATACAGATATCCGTCTGTTGTTGCCCGAATAGATTTGCTTTGCAGTTTCCCCGTCAGATTCGGAAGAGCACCTGCTTTTGTACACTCATCCAACCAGTCTGCAAATTTCTCATAGAATTCCGATGTGTCCCTGTTTTCTTCGTCTCCGTAAAGCACTCTGGAACATAACGAAAACACATACTGCCGAACAGTATCACCGTTCGCATACCGCTTTAAGATTGGTTCTGCTGGCGTACTTTCAATACTGTATGCAGTCACATCTTCCTCCAACATATCTACATTCACAACAGGGAACATCTCCTGAAACTCCTGCAGAAACGGGCACCCGGCAATAAACTCTGCCACTTGGTTTGTTATACTCATTTCGCCTTCCCTCCGCAATATTTCGCAACAGACTGTACGATTTCTTTCCCACGATCCGCCCACATACGCTCTGTCCAGTGACTACCAGCGCGAGCATGTACAGATCTGTTCTTTCCTTTATTCTTGTAGTACTGCCGCCTTGCGTAAGGGGTGTCATAGATAATAGAGGATGCTGTTTCCGTCACACTATCCATTGACAGGTTTCCGCTTAATCTCGGCACATAAGGTGTGGACAGCTGTCTTACTTTATGGGTGAAGAACTTCTGCCCTGCTCCGTTCTTATTTAGATTTCTCTTCAGTAGAATTTTATCTACCGGAGCTATATCCAGCCTGATCTTCGCCATTAAGAACCACCACCTATCCTGATATGCTTAGAAGAACCAAAAAAGTTCTCGGAATGACTGAGCACTTTCCCAATCGTTCCAGAGAACCTTTTCCTGATATCTTCTATTCCGGTGACATTTCCTCCATCCCATTCTCCCAGGATAAAGAAATCACCATTCCGCACAGTCCATTTCCCATACACTGCTGTTAATCGGTTGAACGCATCCGGCGTGATCCAGTCAGCACATTCTGAATATGGAATCCGGATCTGGTATTCATCTGCGCTTCTTAATCCATTTTCTCCTACGGTGCTTTTCTGGTTCGTGTGAAACCAGACCTTATGGATGACATGAGGAATAAACACCATCTTCCTGTTCTCCCGATCTGGCCACTGATTAAAAATCGTAATCTTAGCATTCGTAAGCATTGACATTCACCCCCAGATAAAGCAGTCCTGTATGAGCCAGATATCGGCGGATGACCGCATAGATCTTTGTTTGCAGAGCGTCTACTGCAATCTTTCCCGCTTCTGCTTCTGTCGCGTAATTCACAGAATATCCGTCTGTATTCTCCGACTGCACCTCTCTTCCTCCATGTTCCATTCGGTTCATATCATCCTGATAGATCATGTCAGAAAGTTCACACAGGCAAAGCTTCACCAACTCCATCTCATCCTCAGTCGGCTGCAAATGCATAATCTGATTCAGATAAGTATTGGCTTTCAAGATCGGCTGTTTCAATGACCGTTCGTCCTCGATTATAATTCCATTGTATTCTTCTACATAAAACTGAAAATCTACACGTATCAACGCCTATTCCTCCTTACGAATTCGCCATGATACCCTGTTTTTTCATTTCAGCAAGAATTGCATTGATTTTATTTTTTAAATCAGCCCCTGTTTCTGTGGACAAATCTGCAATCAAAGCCATCTGTTTTACGCCACCAAGCGTTGTCTTGTTTGCTGCTGGAAGAGTGTAACTTGTTCCAGCAGGTCCCTGCGCACCCGGATCGCCTTTTGCCCCTGCTGGTCCTGCTGGTCCTGCTGGTCCTGCTGGTCCTGCTGGTCCAACCTGCTCGTTCTTCACGCCCTGCTCTAACTTATTCAGTTTATCCGCTGTAATAACGTCTCCATCACTCCATGTTGTTGGTGTATATGCCATATCTACTACCTCCGTTATATTATTTCGCTTTTCCTACTTTTGCCTTGCCAACTTTCGCAGTTCCTACTTGTGCCAAATCGTCATCTAGGCCTTTTTTTTTACAACTGCGTAGTTCTTATCTCCAAGACGGTATCCGGTACAGATTTCCACCTGTGCAAGAGTTCCGTTGAAGTTCTCAGAGTCTTTCAGTCTTGCCATAGACAGCAAATCAATGATATGCAATCCTCTCCAGTCATACATGATATACTCTACCTTTGACAGATCTTCTGTCTGAAGCGTTTCTGTATAATCGTAGTATTTTGCTACCGATGTCAGATCAAGCATATTACATTCTACCCACAGCATTCCGAGGTAATATCCCATCTGTCCGGTACGGATGATCTCGTCATTCTTTACCGGAGTAAATTTGTCCCCTGCAACTTCCAGCATCGTACTGTATGTCTCTACAGATGCCATGACCACATTCGCGGACGCTTTCTGTTTACGGATTGTTTTTCTTCCTGCGATTATCTTACTGATAATGTTGGACGTTGTAATTGCTTCTGTGTCTTCCATTGCAGTTCCTTCGTGCACCAGACATGCAAGACCAGACTGCTGCCACCCTTCTTTGCAAACCTGTGTAGACTGTGCGAGATGAGCATCCGCTGTATCGAATGGTACGGCACTCGCCTGTACATTGTAGATTTTTGTTGATTCCTGCTGTGAATTGTTCATCAATACTGAAATCAGTTCATTTCCTGCAGTTCCATGCTCAAAGTCAGATGCTGGCTTTTTCGGATCTTTTGCAGCCTTAGCAGCCAGACGGAATACTTTTACTGCTCCCGCTCCTTCCGCATCTCCCTGATACTGATCGTTAAATGTCATTCCCGGCTGAAAAATTGCATCAAAATAAAAATTTGGTGCAACGATTGAACTGTATTTTTCACTTACATTATATCCGCCATATTTCATACTCTGTCATTCTCCTTTTCTATTTCGCATATTTGTTGTTTCCATATTTTCTTGAGAGGTAAGCTTCTTCTTCGGATTTTGTTTCGGGTCTGTAGGTTCCATGAGTACCTCTTACCCATGTCTTTTTTCCGCCATCTGGTTCTTCCTGTTCGAACTCATCTGGATACTTCTCTTTGACACCTTTCATGTACTCATCTGCACCAACAAAAGCACCGTCTTTAAACTCCATCTTCTGATCCAGAAACTCATGTAAGATTGTCTTTCTGGATAAAGGAGATTTAATCTTCTGCGTGTCCAAAAACCGCTCTGCTGCAAACATCTTGCGGTCTGATTCAATCTGGTCATTCAGTGCTTTTGTGTCTTCGTTGTACTTTTTCTCCCAGTCATCGGCAGACTGCTTGATTCCATCAATGTCCATTTCCTTGTAAGACTTGATCGTATCGTTTGCTTCTCCAAGCTGTGTCTCCAGTCCATTCGCTTTCGTCTCAAGGCTCTGATACTTTTCCTTGCTGATGTAGCCACCCTCTGACAAGTCTACAAACCGGACATGCTGTAATTTATCCTCGATCCCGTTGTTGTGTTCCTGAATCTTTGCGTCTACCTGTCCGAAAAGTTCTTCTCCTAATACGTCTCTTAACTGCATCTTTATTCCTTTCCTTGACCACTGTTTATTATCGCGGTGTCTCCGCTGGCCGTGGCAGTTATTCTCCCATGCCACAGGGGATATTTCCCGCAGTTTAAATGTCTTGAGGGTTGATCGGACAAATACTATCCCCAAAATTGAGGAAAGCGTATAAAAATAGCACCTACCACTCTGGATAGATGCTGATTTATTATTTTGATATAAAAAATACCACTCACTCAATTAAGAATAAATGGTATTACTCTTTTACAATTTCCCAACGTCCACCTGGACTGCTACCATCAAGTGGTGCCGGATTCTCTTTTGAATACAAATAATCTTCTCCGCTGTCATCAATGACACGATACATTCCAGACTCTTCACTTGCTTCATATATTTTTCCATTCGTTAAAGAATCTACTCCAAATGATTCCCCTATATATCTCAGCTTCATAATTTTTCCTTTCTTACCTTTAACTTCGCCTCGTACTGTTTGCCGCCCTTTTCATACCAGTGAATATCGAATATATACTTTCCGCTTTCTATTTTTCCTGCACATTTGCTCCAATCGCTTGCAACTCCACCATATCTCTCTGCCAGCCGCCCCGCAACTCTTAATTCCGTTTTGCTTCCTGTTCCAGCTATAATTTTCACGTTTTGAAACACTGTATTTGCCGGTATGAACTGTTTTTCTCCATTATACATATACGACAACTGTTCGTGCAAGAACTTTTTATCGGATGCCCTAGATCCAAACCATCTTCCCGGCAACACTCTTCCGAGCCCATCCATATACACTCTCTGCATCTGTTCTGGAAGCTCCATCTTTTTAGAAAACCCCTGATATTCCCGGAGTGTGTTCAGATACTTTGCTTGGGCTGCCTGTATGTCCAATTGACTGGCTTTTCCCTTTTTTAGAAGATCAATGTCACTTCTCTGCTTTCTCATTCTGGTTTCAAGTGTTCTCTGCCGCTGCTGTGCTTCATAGGCGTTGTATATTTTTCCCTGATAAGACCTTGCGACCTGTTCATTTGCTTCCATTTCCCGCAATTGTTCCGATGTGTACGTTCTGACAGACACACCGTCTACGAACGCGAAGTAACTATGCTTACAATTAGCTCCGCACAGACCATCTACCTCTCCCAAACGACAGATCGAGATCAATTCCTGCTTTGTGTACACATTCCCTCCCCACCAGTGAGAAGGTCTATGTCCGGCATGCCACGTTACTTCATAGGTGTCTGTCCCCAAATCCTTTGCCACCTGCTCATTAATCTGTGCAGCAAGTTGATGTACACCAGTCATGACAGCTCGTCTGACCGCCACAGGGGCCCGATTTCCATATCCTGACGCATAATTTACTGTCCGTATCCCACTGGCTGTCATTTCCTTTACTACACGCCTGAGAACGGTATTGTAATCGAACGCTCCGGTTACAATGTCCATACATGCACGATCAAGATACTTCTGATAGTACTCCGAAAATGGAGTGAATACTTTCTTTCCTCCGTAATCCAAAGCAAATCCCATTGATCGTGTGATATTCTGGATTTCATGTTTTGTCTGGCTTAGAATTGCTTTCGCCCATGTCTGCATCTGCTCATTATCTTCATAAGGTGTAAAATGGGCATTTACCTGTTCGTAGATTTCTTTTGTTCTGGTGTAATCCTTTTCAATCACTGTATCATAAATTTCCCACAGTTCTGGATCAGTAAGCCCTGAAAGACGTTTGATTTCCGATTCAATGAACTCCGTGGAATTTCCAATGATCTGTATTCGGTTCAGCTGATAATCTGCTGTAGAAGTAATCCCACCTGTCTTTTTAATTCTCCTGACCACATCCCTCATAATCCGGTTTTGCAGTTCAAGAAACATCTTCTCAAGCTGCAGTGGCAGGTGTTCCATTTCCTTTGGCTGCATATCTTCACGCCCTATTCCATTGTATCTTCCAGGTTAAATTGTGACGCCTTCTGCAACATAATAATTGCCTGTTCCTCTGTTTCTCCAAAACGCTTCATTCGATATTCCACGGGACCAACAACCCCAAGACTATAATCTGCCCGAAGCTGTTCCGTCTCATATTTCTTGTCTGTTACAAGGGAATCATCCCAACTGCAGGATACTTCTACCTTTCCGTCTGCAGAAATGCTACCAAGCGACATCCATACTTCCACTGCTGCCACAAGATTCTCAAGTGCGTTCCCAAGGCTATTCTGAATAGATTTTACCGTTGCGTAAGAGCGTTGCTTACTGGCCTTAATTTCTTCTGCTGTCTTATCCACTACCTGTGGATCTGAAAGAGTTCCATAAGCCAGACCACAGTTAAACTCTACTTTCTGTATGATCCTGTTGTACCCGTTGAAGAAACTCTCATCCCGAATCTCCGGCGAATACGCATTAAAAAAAGGATTTCCATCCCTGCTCATCACATTCGGTCCCATTGCCCGGTAAAGCCGTTCTTTCCCTTTTGGCAGGATAACTTCTCCCTGCCGGTTCTTCCGGAAAAATTCATCCGCTGCCTGAATTGCCGTTTCCTTTGATTTGTATTCCCACAGCACTGCTCCATACTGCTCATCAGCATCCCGAATCTGATTCACGGCTCTTGCATAGATTGATACACCAAGAGGAGAATGGATGTCTGTATTGTTTGCCAATGGAATCTTGAAGTAAGAAAACAGCATCCTGTCCGCTTTCTGAAACTCGACATAAGGGGCAATATCTGACCATTCCGGTACTTCTTCCAGATTGATCTCCTGTCCGAGATTTACGATATCATCCGTTTTTACCATTGCTTTCTTGCTGATAAACGCTTTGTTTACAATGCTATACCTGCTTCCATACAATGCATGATATTCAAGCCTTGTATAAAGATTCTTTCCAACACGCTTAAACTCTGGGAAGATAGCCGCTGTAATCTCTCCTGCGCTGTTAAATTCTACCGGATAGAAGTCACCGGCTCTCACCACATCTATTTCAATCCCTTTCTGGGATAAATACGGTTTAAAGACCACACCGCCTGTACTGCAGGCAAACTCTGTGTAGTTTGAAATCTCATTTAGAAACGGCTGTATCCCCTCTTTAATCATTTCAGCTTTGCTTCCGCCCGTAATATTGATGCTGGATTCCATTGTCACCAGTCTTGCCATTTCGGAGCAGATTGCTGCCGGGAGGTTCAGTCCCTTTACATCATCATTCAACCAGGGGGATTCGTTGATATACATCTTTGACCACCGATAGATTCCCTGTGCCATTCTCTGGGATACCGCAACATCCACTCCCATTGCCTGTTTCATAGTTTCATACTGTATCAACGTTCCTCACCTCTTTCTGATATTGGCAACATAAATTTAATCCGGTTCCACATTCCAACGCATAAATAGCGTGTTCCATCAAGTGCATGATCGTTCTCTTTCACCGGTATCTCAACGCCTTTTTTAATTCCATCTGTATTGTATTGATAAAGCCCAAACTCCTTAATCAGCATCTTCTGTTTCTCGCTGACGATCATTCTTCCGAAAGACAACAACTTCTGCACACGGCTGATCCCCAACTTGACATCATTCTGCGCCGGTATAACCGATATATGGGGAATCACTCTCCGTATTTCTTCAATCAGACCTGCTGCCGATGGATCCACAAATATGTAGCTGACTACACGGTCATACTCCTGTTCTATCTTGTCACAGAATGTTTTCATATCCCGTGCATACTCCGAAGGAGATTTCTGCGTTCCACTTTTTCTCCCAGAATAGTAATACTCATCAATTCCACGCAGGACCTGATTTTGATAATCAATGCCGAACGCTTCATAGACTGTTGCATTCTGCTGACCGTAGTCCACTCCAATTCCAATCTCCCCAATGCTTCGTTTCTCTTCCTCAATGTAATCTTCCGGCTGATAAATATGCTTCTCTGCTGAAAACATATAGTAGATCAGATCATCAACTCCCGTAGGCTCTCCTAACCATGTCCATCGGTACATCTTGATATCCGCTCGCATCATAGCTTCTGCAGAATCAATCAGATCCTGTCCCAACCAATCAACCGGAACATCCTTATAGCTTGTGTGAATATGGATGCAGTCTTCCCGTTCTTCCATCTTCTTGCACCAGAGGTTGATCGGAGCATTCGGATTCTTCGGCGGATTGTAAAGATAGATCATCTGGAAACCAGCTTTGTTTCCACGGACGAACGTTGCTTCTATATTCGCCAGTTCATCTTCCCCTTCCCCGTCATCAAAGAACTCTGTCAGCTCATCCAATACTACAAGCTTTATCGGCTTGTCCTCATCGATGATACCTTTTGTATCGTCAATTCCATCAGAACCGGAGAAATACATCGTTGTATTGTGTTTTTTATACGTGATCTCCATCGGTGATTTTCCGATCTTGAAATATGACTTGGGGATTTCTAGCCGGTTAATGCCCCGAAGCATTTCTTTGTACACTGTTTTCCGCAGCTTATTGTGATGCTTGCGAAGAACTACTGCTGAACCATTCGCATCATCCACCAACTGGAAGATTCCTCTGACTCCTGCATAACTGGATTTTGTACCGGCACGGCCAGATGTCAGGATAATATGTTTATGCTGCTTATCGTTAAATAAAGACAGATATTTCGGAATGATCAGATCTGATATTCTAACCTGTTTCTTTGTCTGCATCATTGATAATCTCTACTCCTTCCGTTTCATCCTCATTACTGCAATCTCTGTTCAGCTTATCTGCGTTTGCCCGTTTCAATTCTGTATCTGCTTCTCGGTTGCGTCTGTTCTCATCCGGTTCCGGCGATTGCCCTGCATACTTCGCTACGAATGTAGCTGCCTGTGTATTTCCGCCCAACGCTTCTTTGATCTGTGCCATCAAAAGAGCCGATTCCAGAGTGCACTCAACTCCAAGTGACTCCAGAACCGGCTTCCATTCAGGACTATCTATTTCAGCAGTAAGCAGCATGTTCAATGTCTTTCGGAAATCCGCTTTTCTTCTCCTTGCTTCTCCGCTTGCTTTACCACCTTTAGAAGTAATTATTCGTAGTTCCTCCGTTGTTCGTTTATCAAATCCATAATCTTTTATGTTATCATAACCTGCCACTTCACCACCTTCCAATCTGTTAATTTTTAAATAAATAAAAGCACCCATCTCTGGATGCCAAGAATTTAGGACTACTGCTATGAAAGAATTATAACAGCAACAAAACCAAAATAACCAAATACACAATCGAAAATTATATAAGCAAAAGAGGAACCTTGCAGTAGTCCACAGCGGGTATAGCAGGATTCGAACCTGCGACACATCGGTTAACAGCCGATCGCTCTACCAACTGAGCTATACACCCGTAGGATGCCTTTTATTGACATCCTTTACCCTATCCGCACTCGGGTACGCTGATTACACTAAATATAGATTGCTGAATCTATATTTGTTTGTTTCGCAGATCTGCGGATATCTGCGTTTTGGTACCATTGCAATGTAAGTCCGGTGTGCACTCCCAGAACAGACCTCAGCTGTGCAGCCTGTATACTCGCATCACAAAACCGCGTGCAGGGATCGAACCTGCTTGTCCCAACTGACCACGGCATAAAAACACCGCCAGACGAGAAAGGGCAGAAGTCCGACGGTGTTCCGAATGTTGTTTGGAAAGCTTTTGGAGTCTTTCTTCTAACTCCATGTTATACTATATATTATTTAAAGCGGACAATGTGGACAAAACGGACAAACTTCTATTTTTCTTTCATCCACCTCTGAAATTCTTTCCTTGCGCTTTCCCCTGTGCAATTTCCTTTCATCTTCGCAGCTACTTCATCCCATGTCAGTCCTTGCATCACCTTGAACCGGATAATCCTCTGCATCCTTACCGGAGCTTTATTGATTACACGTTCCGCTTTTACTTTAATCCGCTTTGCGTTCAGCTTTCGTTCTTCCAACAACCGTTCCTCTTCGTCTATGTCCACTGCGCTCTCTATACATCCAGAGATATTAAAGCTCTGTGGTTGGTACGGGAACTCTGGATTACTGCCTGTCACTTTATCCTGCACAAACGTCTTTCTTCTGTGCCGTCTGATATCTTCCTCTGTCTCTTTCACAAGTGCTTTCGCATCCATGTACTCATAGATTATATTCTTATCCACCTCAATCACCTCCCGGAATTGGCTTTTTGATGTTGTACTTGCTTGCTATGTATTCCAGAGTGTCCGTATTTGTTCTGTCAGCCCTTTTAAAATCACAGGCAAAGGCTTTATGCCCCTTTTGCTTTAAAGCTGTCTCACAGGGCTTTCTCGTTGCCATCTTGTGTGCTTCTATCTTTCTCACGGTGTCTGCTGTCTCCCTTCTGCGTTTCATGCTCTCTCTGGTCATGCCGTCACCTCAATTTCCTCTCCGGTCAGCTCTTCCAGCTTCTGTTTCATTTCTTCCACAGTCATTTTCTTCGATTCGGTGCGTTCCCAAATGAGTTCTAAGTTATAGTCCGAAAGCATATCTGCAAAGTTGTTATATTCTTGGATTGCGTAGACACCAACAATATCGAGATCTTTAAAATATCTGTGTGTCAAATCTTCTCGAAAGCAGTTTTGATCCGCATATCCATTTTCTCCGATTAATGCTTCGCTTATCACCATTCTCTTGTCACCATTTCGATGTTTCACTACCATCCCATCTTTCAGATCTGCCTTGGTAAATTCTTTCTGCATGTAATCACTCCATTCTAAAATATTGCATCTATACTTCCTGAAGTAGTCACAACTCTGATATCCGCCAATACTGTAACACGTTTTATTCTTATGTACCTCATAGTATGTGTAACTCAAATAACTATTCCCAGACTCCCACGTCATCCCATGCTCGTGCATCTGCAGGCAAAAGTCTTCCGCTTCTTTCTTTGTCTTGCAATGTACCACTATTTTTCCTTCTTTAAATGATTCCAAATCAAAATTTTTCATCTTCCTACCTCACTATCTTCCGCACAATCCAATCCAAAAACACCACAAATAACAGTATCGGGAATCCCGCAGCCATCAGGTAATCCGCACCTTCTAGTTTTACATCCTCTTCCAATCCTGTCTTTAAAGTAATCACGGTTCCTAGCCCCAATATGTAGTAAAGGGCTAGGAATGCGATTGTGATTAAAATGTCCATGTTATTCCTCCCGCCTATTATTCCATCCTTGTCTTGCTGCTTCCTGCGCAATCATCTTGTCATCCCGACACGCCTTAATTGCCACATAAGGCCCAGATGCTCCGCAAGCACCGCACACTACCCTATATCCTTTGCCTCCCATTCTCCGGATTCCGACTCTTCTGTCACGGCATCCGCAAAATGGACACGCTTTAATTTTCATTCCGTTTCCTCCTTGTCCACATACTTCTCCACAACATCTATTGCACAGGTCAATCCAAAAAGATAGCTCTCTAAGCTCTCCGCTGTTTCGCTTGCGCCATGTCGTTTTCTTTCTTCTTTCAGTGTTTCATAGGCATCATTTTTCATGGATTCGATTTCTTCCACGATTTTCTCTAATGCGTTCATCACTCCACCTCCAACAGCTCTGGATTGTCAAATGCATTTTTAACCACCTCATATTCGCATCGCTTAATGTAAAAATCAGTTAACGGCATTGGCAGACAAAACGGTTCGCATTTGCTTAATACATCCGTTTCAATTACTTTCGTGTGCCAGCCGATAACACGATCTACTTTTTCGTGTGTCTCAACATCAATTACATTAAATTCCCCGAATACAACTTTTGCTAAGTCGTCATCGTTTCCATGACCTCGTAAAATATCATTCTCCCAAATCTTCTTACCGTCCCTGTCTGTCAGTCCGGTGTACTGGCATACAGTCTCAGGAACTACTTCATATGCAGCTACAATCAAAGGCTCATCGGAATCCCCCTCTAAAAACGAAGTAGCGATATAAGCACCATTGCAGGCAGGCAACACAGCGCCCTCTACCCATTCTCCATTATCTTTTCTCTTTGCTTTAAAAAGGATTTCTCTGTTCATAATTACTCTTTCTCCCATGACCAATTAACCTGTTCCATAACCATATCTCTCATAGCTTCTTCGATTTCCTCATCAGTTACATCATCACCAAACTCTTCTTCAAATTCCATATTTGTTCCAGCAAAACCATAATTTGCTTTCGCTTTTACTTTTATCATCATTCCGCCTCCAATAATCCCTCTTCCATAAATACACCTTCCAATAACTCGCTCATTCTATCATTATCAACTGTAATTGGCTCACGCGGAAACTCTTCCTGATTTCCACAGCACGCATACAATTTTGCAATTAAAATATCATATTTTTTCATCACTACTCCTCCTCATATTCCGGACACTCCACACAATACTCATACCGGTCCATTCTTGCGCACTGCTCTTTGCGCACTTCGTTTTCTGGGCATTCTATGCAGCAACGATCGGATCCGCATATACTTGTTAATTTACATCTTCCCATCATGATTATTCCTCGCTCCTTCCAATTACCTTATCTTTCTAAAATCACTTGTTGGTGCGTGGAATAACCGCCCGTCATTGCATTTAATCATTGTCTGCTGTGCGCATGCTGTCGGACGATACTGTTTAACCACTATTCCGCATGGATTGCCTGGATATTCAACGCACACCACTATGTCTCCGACTCTAATTTCTTCCATGTTACTCACTCCGTATTTTTTCGGTTTCTTCGCCGTATCACGCTCTTCCAGCTCATGCATCTGCTCCAACAGCTTCGCACACTGGCTGTTTGTAAAATCATTCACCTTGTTATATTGGTTCAAAATATCGCACACAAACCGTCTCGTCTTACATTCTGCGCATTTATCTTCCAGTTCCATTTCACTTAGCTGACCTGGATACTTGCACAGGTTGTCGCAGATATGCTCCATCATTTCCGTTGTGATCCCGTCCATCCATGTTTCTTCTGTTTTCGTCATTAGTCATTCCTCCTAATCGCCATCTCAATCCCGATCTCATCCTTAATCATCTTTGTATACTCATCCCATGTTGCCATATCATCCACCAGGCACTCTGCTTTCAGATTCATCCGGTCAATAAATCTCTTGCACCGTTTCCCGGCAAAACCGAATTCATCGTGCAGTGTTGCAACTGTGATCACCATCATTGTGTCCAGTGTCATGTTTTTGATTTTCTCACAGGCAATGTTTAGTTCTTTTCTGGTTAATGCTGTATTTATTCCTGTGATATTCCGGAACTGGATTTCTTTTTCCAGCCCCTCGATACCGTCTTTTTTTACAATCTCCCTTGCCAGCACCAACCCCTGCGCTCTACCAGTTGTATAATCATCAACTTTTCCCATTTTTTCTCCTTAACTGCTTGCAAAGCTCTTCCCACTCAACCTCTTTGCTCCGCGTCCATCTTTTGGCTGATTTCCTCTTTCGAATCCCGTTTTCATCCATGTACCGGATAAGATCATCTCTCGTAAATTCCACTTTCTGAATGTCATGCAAGACTTTATGGATATGCTCATCCGAGCATCCGAGTTTTACCATCTCTTCGATTTGGAACTGGTACGGATCCAGAAAGTGTGCTTGTCTACTCATTTTCCTCTCACCCTTTTCTTTCTCTTGCGCTTGGAGCTAACTTTTGTGTAAAAATCCATGTTTCCGTGTCTTTTCTTGCAAATCTTAAACCCGTATCTTTTCATGTTCATGCCTGTTCACCCTTTAAACTCCACCATGCTTTCACATTCTTTCCGTACCCTGTAGTCTGGATTCTTACTCCAAGTTCTGCCTTTGCTTTCATGATGTCTGACCTTTTAATTCCTGCCGCTTCTGATTCCATGAGCAACTTCGCCCCGTCATAGCGTCCACCTTCCATCTTGTCTTTTAGCCACTCTAATGCTTTGTCGTAGTCGGTCTTTGACATCGTGTTGACCTTGTCTTTGATCTTTTCCAGTTGGATGGTGTTGGTGTTCATCTTATTCCAGATCTTCTCAAAATTCTCCTGCATGATTCTGCGGTTCTCTAAAATCTCATCTCTGATTACTGTAAGCGCCTGCGCCGCAGTCATTCCTTTCTTCTCCGGTTCTTTTACCAGACTTCCCGGCTCAAGTCCGAGAAGCAAGCACATGGTTCTTTCAAAATCTTCTGTCTGTTCCGGGTTCTTTGCCATATTGCAGACAAAAGACTTGCTTCTCCCGAGTTCTGCCGAGAATTTTTCTTTCGTCTTGCCCTGCTTCTCCAATTCCTTGCAGAGCAGAGCGTAGTTTATTGTTACTTTCTTCGGTTCCATAATTCCTCCTTAATTCGAATTCAACAGCTGCTCTTCCAGAGAGTCCATGTCGTAATCCCTGCGATTAAAGTTGTTATTATTTTTATGCACCGGCTCTGATCTCACTGGGATTCTGCCCTTATCCTGCTCTTTGGATAGCCAATTATTTATAAATCTTGCGATTCCTCTCTTTGTTTTTCTTCTTGTTTTGTTGCTGTCCAACCAAGATTTCATTTTTCTAAGTTCCTGCATCACATCGACGGCAGGGAATAATTCGCTCCACTCTGATACATTATCTTCGTAGATCCAATGCTCTGTATCATCATTTAACGAGAGCGATATGATTTTTTTTCGGTCTGGAGCTTCTGGCTCCGGACAAGTAGTATTTATACTACTCTTATCTATACTATCCTTACCTAACCTAACCTGGGTTTCCAGAGCGTCAACCGTATGGGTGTCACTTGGTTGGCAAATGGTTGATAACTGGTTGGCAGATGGTTGACAAGTGGTTGCAAGAACATATTTACCGTTCAAATTCTCCAGTTTATTCAATTCATCCAAACATCTTGTCTGTGTGTATCTGTCTTTTCTAATCGAATTGTTGATTTTCCAGTCAGAAATGACGATAACTCCACTTTCAAATGGAATGATAAACCCTTTTGCGACCAGTATTTTCAAGTCATCCTCCGCCGCGCCAACCATTCTTACGATTTGCTTTGGTGATGATACAAAACCATCATCATCAGCTTTCATTCCGAATTGCAAGTACAGCGCTTGGGTTGACGAAGGCATCTCAACAAACCTGTCTGTGCATACCACGTCCGCCGAAAACATTCTTCTGTTTGCCATCACTCATCCTCCGCAATATAGACCACCACGCAAGGCTCATCAGAATACACTTTTTCGATTTCCATACTGGTCACCTGCTTATCATCCGTATATGCAACTCCATTCAGTCCATCCAAAATGATTTTTGCGATATTATCTAAGTCTGGCTTTTTATTTGGCTTTATTTCGCCTTTTAAAGCTTTCTCCTTATTCTTCTTAGACCAGCTCTCTGGAATCGGAAATTTCGCTAAAATTCGAACCCTCAGAGGGATGTCTGTGTAAAGCACGCCTATGCTCTGCTTGTAAATCCTTGCAACTTCCTTTTCGTATTTTTTGCTTTCGTCTGGCGTATATGTAATGACTTTAAATCCGGCTCTGTGGAATCTCGGTCTTGCTTTTCCAACCGGTTTGCCCGGAATTGTAATTACCATTTATTCTCCTTTCTGCTCCCGGAATTACCGGGAGACAATGAATCTGGCTTACTTAAGGTATTTGTGACGTACTGTGCAGCAGCCATGAACGGGTTACAATTTATAGCAAAGGTTTAACCCTTACTAACATAGTGAAATTCTTGACGGAACTGCTCTTCTGTTCCGTAGTGCTGCAAATAATACTCCTTGCAGCGTTTTCTTAATTCTCCGTCAACTTTCGCTGCATTCTTCCCCGCTTTCGTTCCGTTTGGATGCAGGTCTGGTCTCAACGGAGCTATGAATCCGTAATCTTCCGAAAGTTCAATTTCTTTCGATGTGTGGCTAAAAATATGATGACGCTCCACTCCGTAAACTCCGGTGTACATGCAATGATCCATGTCCTCTGTAAATATGCTCCACAGCTTCTTTGGTCTGCCGGATGCTCTTTGATGACCTTTTTTCTTTTTCTTTCGCTTCGGCTTCGGGAATGCCATGTCACTGTAATCAATACTCACAGTTCAATCCCCCATTTTTGTCTAAGCTCTTCTTTTTCATCTGGGGTCAAAAGGTCTGCATCTGGTATTCCAACCTCTCTGCAATCTTCCAACACACCCTTGATGAGCCGGCTCATTTCCTTGGTGTTATACTTGCTTGACCCTTTGTAGCATTGCAGAGTGTGTAATGTTTCAGCTCTCCCTTTAAGGTCTTTTACTTCCTGTGCTCCACGATCTATCACAATCCGGAACACTGACTGCGCCAAATAGATGTCTTTTTCCCGGAGCGGTATGTACTCGAAAGCGCCGTGGGATTTTAATTCGTTTAGGTACGCTTGCCATCTGGTAATATCCAGCTTGTCTGCTAATTTATCCAGCAACACCCACAAATAAGAGTTTGCATCAAGGCTTCTCTTTGCTCTGTACGGCTTTATTTCAAGTGTTAATTTTTTATAATCTTTCAGTTCATCATAGGCTTGTCGGAAGTCCTCTTCGGATTCGAATAGGATGGTGTGGCAATCTATCAAACGGCCTTTTAATCTTCCTGTGAACCTCATTATTCTTCTCCCATATTTCTCATAAGCTTTTTAAATTGCTCCACTGTCAGTTCTCGCAAACCCGACACCTTATAATGCCGACATACATTCGCTATTGTCTGCTTATGCTTCGGAATGCAAATTTCCAGTGTTTTTACCTGCGATTCGGTCACATAGTTTTCGAGAGGTTCTTCTTGATTAGCAGGATTATAATTTCCGACATTTCTACCAAGCGAAAATACTACTTTTCCGGTTTTCTCATTTTCGATTTTCAGGGCATCTATGTTTCTTTCTTTGTCATAGCCAACATAACTTACTCGGAAACGATCATAACAAGTGCTTCCGTTACCATTCTGTTTCGCGGAAATTTCGCATTTATCAGATGGGATCCAAATAAACGGAGCGGTATATAACTCTCTTCCAATTCCCCAATTAAAGCAAGCTCTCTTAAAGCTGTCAGATGCAAGACCCTTTTCTTTTTCGGTAAAGCTTTCTGTTCCTGTGTCTTCTTTTGGAACCCAGATGCCTTTATCGTTATCCCATATACTCACGGTGCAGTTTGCGTTGTCTCTGCTGTGTTCTCTTTTCCAATTTAACTTTCCTACAGTTTCATCCAAGATATTCATGTCGCACCTTGCGTCTTTATATAGTAGCAGCGATATCCCATTACTCTTCACCGTTGCGATACGGCATTCAATCTCATTCGCTTTTAATGTCCTAAATTCCATATTTCCACCCTACCGAATCTGAATATTATTATTCTGCACCAATACAACGCCAGAGAGTTCAACCCCATCTTTCAGGGCTTTTTTCACCTTGGTCTTGTCCACTTCTGGATCAGTGAACTTCAAGTATTCTTCATCCAGCTTTGAAACGTCTTGCACCTCTACACTCTCTGATTTTCGATAAGAAATGCTGACTCTTGGTGTCTTAAATTTTTCACCGCATAAATAACCAGACAGGTATTCTTTCAAGTTTCTTGCCTTGTTTTCACATGTTTTCTGGCGGTCAGCCAGTTTGTTTTTCTCTGCTTTGATTGCTTCTGCATCAGACAAAAGATTCTTGATCCAGAGAGCAATCCCCTCCACCTTTTTGTCAAAATCAAGCTGCAACTGAGCCAGTTTTTTCGGATCAATAATTTCTCCAGTTTCCTGATCTACACAATTTAAAATCTCTTCATCAATCTCGTATAATGTTGCCATTTGTTATTTCCTCCATAAAATCACAATAATTCTGATAGTGCCTTTTGCGCACCCTAAAATATCTATCTTTTTCAGTCGCTTCTTGATCTGTTATTTCTTCCAGTTCTTCTGTATATCCGTACATATTATTCGCCCACCATATCCACTGCTTTTTCCAGTAATACTTTCGCAAAAACGATTGCATCATCTAGTTGCTTATCTGTTTCAATCCAGTCAAACAAATCGTAACCTCTATTCGCGACAAATCCGTTTTCTTGCGCGGACAAAAGTATTCTGCCACCGTAATTCAAGAATTCAATGTTTACATAAGGGTACCCATCCTTACCTTCTCCGCGTTCCTGGATCTCGAGAATTAAGTCTAAAAGTTCATGTATTTTCTTTCTATCCATTGCTTATCCTCCTACTCATCCTTGGACAATCTAAACTCCATCAAATCTGCCAGCATCAAATATTCCTTTGCAGTCCGGCTGTCTCCGTGCCGTTCTTTTACCTTTTCTCTGAATTCCGCCAGTGTTCCGTAAAAACATCCACATCTCACGCCGACGCCGCCGTCTTTCGTGCGGAAAAATGTTGTCGTCCTATTTTCCGATCCGAAGCAGCTTGTAGCAGAATAATCACGGCAGTTTTGAACCCAAGCGTTACCGTATACCCGAGCGTTACCGTATACCTGAGCGTTACCGTATACC
>OGXP01000744.1_pt1 | contig 33929 bp, 28 predicted proteins | sample 1576351 | NCBI WGS metagenome assembly OGXP01 (sample SAMEA3541517, study PRJEB24748) | human gut metagenome | biome: human gut; feature: human-associated habitat; material: faeces | place: China | collected 2012
ATGGCGTCCGCTACATCCATTGAATCAACTCTTGTGAAAGCTCCGTATACAATTTTCTGAGCTACACCTTTCTTACCATCTAACATGATGTTGTTGATAAGTTTGGTAACCACTTTATTGTTGTATAACGGATCTGCTAATACGTCTCTTTTCTGAGTATGTCCTTTACGTGGCACGGTTCTTCCCTCCTTAATCATAATTTACTATACAGAAATATTTTCTGCATTTACTGAGTGCGGCAATGCCGCCATTTACAGCCTTACTACCTGACAGCATACCGCTATCGGCAGGCTGTTTCAGTGAACTTCATTTCGATTAATTCAACGGTACTCACAATGTGTAAAATATCGGTCAAAGACCATCTATTTCGCCATAATGTTCGTGCGGAAATCTATCGTTTGTGATAATAATCCCAACACCAACCTATAGTCCATCCGGCAAAATATGCCAGATACAACAAATGTGATACTATGGTTCGCTAAATTATCAAGCAACTTCGGTCCAATACCTAAAATTACTTAGAAGCCTTTGGTCTCTTAGCGCCGTATTTGGAACGAGCCTGCTTTCTGTTAGCAACTCCTGCTGTATCAAGTGTACCACGGATAATGTGATATCTTGTACCTGGTAAGTCCTTAACACGACCACCACGGATCAGAACAACGCTGTGCTCCTGTAAGTTGTGTCCCTCACCTGGAATGTAGCTTGTTACCTCGATTCCGTTGGACAGACGCACTCTGGCAATCTTTCTAAGAGCTGAGTTTGGCTTCTTAGGTGTAGCAGTCTTAACTGCTGTACAAACACCTCTCTTCTGAGGAGCAGATACGTTTGTAGCTCTCTTCTGTAAAGAGTTGTATCCCTTCTGCAGAGCCGGTGCTGTGGATTTCTTCTCAGATGTCTGTCTTCCCTTTCTTACTAACTGGTTAAATGTAGGCATCCTTTTCACCTCCTGTGATATTGTCTGTTGGTTGCGGCTTCTTCTATTCTAAAGCCTTGATTTTGCGCACAAAAATACTGCATGAGAATTTTGCACGCTTACTCATTATATCAGATTGTCGGCTTCTGTCAAGGCTTCCGGAAGATTTTTTTCACGGATTTTCCTTGTTTTTATAGAAAAAAATAAAAGGCTGTGTATAGCCCTTCTCTGGACTATACACAGCCTTTTTCTAAATCATCCAACGACATTATTCTTCATAACAAATGTCCATGTCCGTGTGGAACCCATTTTTAAATTTGTTGTTCAACTAGCTCCACATATTCCTCCCATTTCAGGTAAAATATACCCATTAAATCCTGTATCAACGCTGAAATTATTGCCAACTGCTTTTTCCCCATTCTGGGAATGTCCTGTATCCGAACACCCATAAGACACAGATGCATTTGTTACCGACACTCTGGAATCCAGCATTTCCCAGTTTCCCGTCACTCTCGTTAAAAGATACTCACTATTTTTTCCATTAGGCTGTGTTTTATAATGTATGTTCAAATATACTTTTATTGATTCAGAACCGTCCGTTTGATTACCAGATAAAACATACTCTGGATTGCCATACAATGTAAATTCATATGTGGTAATCTCTTCATCTAATGAATATCTAAATGGAGTTTCTACACGAATTCCTTTTACAAAAACAGTTTCACCTGTATCACTTATAAGATACCCCTCAGAACTGCTTGCCACTTCCTCTGTGGATGCATAAGCCTGAGTCGAAAAAGCTAATGCAAAAATCATTATTAAAATACTTATTATTTTTTTATATACTAGTCTCCTTTCTCTGATTAATAACCCAGTGCTACAAAAAAACCTGGAATAATGAATATCCACGGATTATTGATAAGAAAAATAAAACCAAAAGGATAGCTATTAGTAATAAAAAAATATGTTAGCATTACTATATAGATTACTAATAAGAGTATACCTATGCTCTTAAATTTTTTCATAGCAACATTATACTTTTTTTGAATCAAATAATATTTTGCAAAGTTTGTTATTATTAATGCTAATGTAAAATAAAATATTGGAAATATTATGATATATGTAATATTAAAATAGAATGCCGAGTAATTCTCACTATCTATATTTTTTAAAAATGCAAAATAAAGGTATAAATAACACACAGCTATAAAACATACCACTGTTTCAAAAAAAAGCTGTTTATTTTTTATTACAATCACCCCCTTTAGCTTTTCCTTATCTCCTTTTAACCCATCTGCATCTACCCCCTTTCTTAATTTTCTCATTCTTCTCAATTTTCTCTTGAATTAAGTGTAATATTTTTTCATTTATTCGTCAATATTTTTTCTTATTTTAACATTATCCATTTTTTTCTTATATTTTTTCTATATATATGTTATATTCTTAATTTTCGATGATGTAATTTGTGCTAAGCTATTCTTATATTACAATTATGGCGTATCTACCAAAAACAATCATTATTAAGAAAGAAGGAAAGTAAAATCTATGAAGCTTGTTATTATCGAACCTTTAGGCGTGGAGCAGGAAAAGCTCCTTTCCATGGCGGCAGAGCAGCTGCCGGAGTCTGTGGAGGTGGTTTACTATGACACCCGCGTCACAGACACTGAAACACTGATTGAGCGGGGAAAGGACGCCGATATCATCGCGGTGTCCAATCTTCCATTAAATGCTGATGTCATTGACGGCTGTAAGAACCTGAAAATGCTGTCCGTGGCCTTTACCGGGGTGGATCACATCGCTCTGGACGCCTGCAGACGAAACGGCGTTCTGGTGAGCAACTGTGCCGGTTACTCCACCGCCGCTGTGACGGATCTGGTATTCGGCCTTCTGATCTCTTTATATAGGAACATTCCCGCCTGCAATGAGGTGGTGAGAAGAGAGGGAACCAAGGACGGACTGGTGGGATTTGAGCTGGAAGGCAAGAAATTCGGCGTAGTGGGAACAGGCGCTATCGGTCTTCGGGTTGCAGCCATTGCCCAGGCCTTTGGATGTGAGGTTCTGGCATACAGCAGGACGAAAAAGGACGTTCCCGGCATTGCCTACACAGATCTGGACACTCTCCTTTCCCAGTGCGATATCGTATCCCTCCACACGCCTTTGAACGACTCCACCAGAGGGTTAATCGGCAAAGAACAGCTGGCCCTGATGAAGAAAAACGCGGTTCTCATCAATACAGCCCGCGGCCCGGTAGTGGACAGTCAGGCGCTGGCAGAGGCATTAAATGAGGAACGGATTGCCGGAGCCTGCATTGATGTCTTTGAGACAGAGCCTCCTGTTAAAAAGGAACACCCCCTGTTAAATGCCAAGCATGTCATCGCCACTCCCCACGCGGCCTTTGCTACTAAGGAAGCCCTGGTAAAGCGGGCAGTCATCGTTTTTGACAATATCACCGCATGGCTGAACAATGCTCCCCAGAATGTGATGTAAGCCTGATATAAATTGTATCAAATTAATATGTAATTCCAAAAGCTTACACATATTTGTCTTACATAGCTGCTAAAAAGAATGTTTTTCTGCTTTGCAATATGCACGGCTGTTAAAAACATTCTTTTTTTGCCCTGACGTCTTGCATTTCCTATGATTCCCTGTTATAATGTTCAATATCTTTTATTTTAAATCAAAAATGAACATCCAGCAGATATACGCACTGCTTAATAAAACCGAGGAGGTACCTTTTCATGAATGAAACGCATTCAGATAACAAAAAGCTGGCCGCACGGCTGGATATTATGCCGATGGCCGTTTCCCTGGCCCTGATTCTGGCCCTGTGCCTGGCCTTTTTCCTGGCTCCGGAGCAGTCTAAACACGTTCTGGACTCTTTCCGCTTCTTTATTGGGGAGGAATTCGGCGTCTACTATCTGGCCGTAGGCCTGGGCATTTTCCTGCTGTCGCTCTATCTGGCCTTCTCCCCCTTCGGAACCATCCAGCTGGGGGCGCCGGGACAAAAGCCTCAGTATTCTGCCTTTTCCTGGGGCGCTATGATGTTCACCTCCGGTCTGGCGGCCGATATCCTCTTCTATTCTCTGTGCGAGTGGATTCTCTATGCCAATGATCCCCACATGGCAGAAATGGGATCTATCCAGGACTGGTCCAGCGTCTATCCCCTGTTTCACTGGGGCCCCATTCCGTGGAGCTTCTATGTGGTGCTGGCCTGCGCCTTCGGCTTTATGCTTCATGTGAGAAAATGCAGAAAACAGAAATATTCCGAGGCCTGCCGCCCGATTCTGGGCTCCCTGACAGACAAGGCTCCCGGGCGTCTCATTGACCTTTTGGCTGTCTTCGCTCTGTTAGCCGGAACCGCCACCACCTTCAGTCTGGCCACCCCGCTGATGAGCCAGACGGCTGCCAGCCTGCTCCACGTGGGAAGCTCCAAATGGATTACCATTGGAATTTTGATCGTCACCTGCATTGTATACACGTTCTCTGTCGTCCGCGGCATGAAGGGCGTCATGAAGCTGGCCTCCTCCTGTGTGTATCTCTTTTTTGCTCTGCTTGCCTATGTGTTCCTGGCCGGCGGAGAGACCCGTTACATTGTGGAAACGGGCTTTTCGGCAGTCGGAACCCTGATTCAGAATTTCTTTACTCTGGCTACCTTTACGGATCCTCAGAGAACCACCTCCTTCCCTCAGACCTGGACCATGTTCTACTGGGCCTACTGGATGGTGTGGGCGGTGGCCGCTCCATTCTTTATTGGAAGTATCTCTAAGGGACGCACCGTAAAACAGACGATTCTGGGCGGTTATGTGTTCGGCCTGGGCGGCACCTTCACCAGCTTCATTATTCTGGGCAATTACAGCCTGGGACTGCAGGTTTCCGGACGGCTGGACGTTATGGGAATCTACAATGCCGGTCAGGATCTCTATGCAACCATCATCGCTGTTATCAACACCCTGCCTATGGCGCAGATCGTGCTGGTTCTTCTGGCTCTGGCCATGGTCACCTTCTACGCCACCAGCTTTGATGCCATCGCTCTGGTTGCCTCCGCCTACTCCTACAAGGAGATTCCAGACGGGGAGGAGCCCCACATGGGAGTGAAGGTTTTCTGGTCCCTGATGCTGATTCTGCTGCCCATCGCCCTTGTCTTTTCAGACAGTTCCATGGCGAATCTCCAGACCGTGTCCATCATCGCGGCATTTCCTCTGGCAGCTGTGATTCTTCTGATCGTGGCCAGCTTTTTAAAGGATGGGAAGAAGTATCTGGAGGAAAATCGGAAATAGGATTATTAGAAAGAGGAAGAGTTTCCTTGTTCCACTTAAAGTCACCGGAAACTCTTCCTCTTTCTTCCTCTATTTTCTCTTTTCTCTGAAGCTAAGTCGCTGAAAAACTTTCCCTCTTCTTTTTTCGTTTTCTTGTTCCACCTAGAGCCACCGGAAACTTTCCCTCTTTCTTCCTCTATTTTCTCTTTTCTCTGAAGCTGAGTCACCGGAAACTTTCTCTCTTCTTTTTTCTTCCACCTGGTCTATGCAAGAGAAAAGGACGTATTTTTGGTGACTTTTGTGGAACAAAAAAATACGTCCTTTTCTCTTATTTTACCTTATTTTATTTTCATGGTCAGCCCAATCCGCTTCTTTTCCTGGTCTACTTCCAGTACCTGGACTTCCACGATATCGCCTACGCTGACTGCCTCCAGCGGGTGCTTGATGTAGCGCTCGGTCATCTGTGAGATGTGAACCAGGCCGTCCTGGTGGACGCCGATATCCACGAAAGCGCCGAAATCAATGACGTTTCGCACGGTGCCCTTTAAAATCATGCCTGGCTTTAAATCCTTGATGTCCAGCACGTCGGTTCTCAGAATCGGCTTCGGCATCTCGTCTCTCGGATCTCTGCCTGGCTTCTCCAGCTCTTTTACAATATCCCGCAGCGTAATTTCGCCGATGGAAAGCTCAGACGACAGGCGGCTGTAATCGCCGATTTTCCGTCCGATTCCAGCAAATCCGTCCTTGGAAAGCTCCTTCACATTGTAGCCCAGACGTGCAAGCAGCGTCTCGGCGGCCTGGTAGCTCTCAGGATGTACGCTGGTAGCATCCAGAGGATTCTTCCCTCCCTGAATGCGCAGGAATCCGGCGCACTGCTCGAAGGCCTTCGGCCCCAGCTTCGGCACCTTTAAAAGCTCTCTTCTTGTCTTAAATACGCCGTTTTCCTCCCGGTAAGCCACAATATTTTTCGCTACAGTCTTACTGATTCCTGAAATGTAGCTTAAGAGGGAGGCAGACGCTGTGTTCAGATCCACGCCCACGCTGTTGACGCAGTCCTCCACCACGCCCTGCAGAGCCTCGCTCAAATTTTTCTGGTTCATATCGTGCTGATACTGTCCCACTCCGATGGATTTAGGGTCAATCTTCACCAGCTCAGACAGGGGATCCTGAAGCCGTCTGGCAATAGACACTGCGCTTCTCTGTCCCACGTCAAACTTCGGGAACTCCTCTGTGGCCAGCTTGCTGGCAGAGTAGACAGACGCTCCCGCCTCATTGACAATCACATACTGCACCTGCTCCGGAATTTCCTTCAAAAGCTCCACAATCACCTGCTCCGATTCTCTGGACGCCGTTCCGTTTCCCACAGAAATCAGAGAAATATGGTACTTCTTAATTAAATCCTTTAAGATCCGCTTGGACTCCTCCACCTTATTCTGGGGCGCGGTAGGGTAAATCACAACGGTGTGGAGAACCTTTCCCGTCTCGTCCACCACCGCCAGCTTGCAGCCGGTGCGGAAAGCCGGATCCCAGCCCAGCACAACTCTGCCTGCCACCGGCGGCTGCATAAGCAGCTGCTTTAAATTTTTGCCGAACACCTGGACAGCGCCTGCCTCCGCCTTCTCAGTCAGACTTCCTCTGACCTCGCGCTCGATGGCCGGGCCAATCAGGCGGCTGAAGCTGTCTGCTGCCGCTTCCCTGAGTACAGGTTCAGAATATTCATTATTTTTTGTAATAATCTGTTTTTCCAGATATCTGAGAATTTTCTCCTCTGGAACAACAATCTTCACTGTGAGAAGTTTCTCCTTCTCTCCCCGGTTCAGAGCCAGAATCCTGTGCCCCGCCGCCTTTTTCACCGGCTCGGAGAAATGATAATACATCTCGTAGACGGATTTTTCCTTCTCATTTTTAGCGGAGGATTCGATCACTCCCTCCTGAAGGACTGCCTTTCTAATGTAGGTTCGGAACTCGGCTGTCTCAGCAATTCTTTCCGCCAGGATATCTCTGGCACCGTTCAGGGCCTCCTTAGCGTCGGCCACTCCCTTTTCCTCCGAAATGAACTGCTCCGCCTCGGCAAGCGCCGGCTGCGTCAGGCTCTGATCCCAAATCTTATCTGACAGAGAAAGAAGTCCCTTCTCTCTGGCCGTCCCGGCCCTCGTCTTTCTCTTAGGCCTGTAGGGGAGATAGAGATCCTCCACAGCTACCAGCGTCGCGGCGTCTGAAATCTGCTTCTCCAGTTCCGGTGTCAGCTTCTCCTGTTCTCTAATAGAGGCAATGACCTGATTTTTCCGGTCTTCCAGATTTCTGAGATATTTTAACCTCTCGTCCAGATTTCTGAGAATCTCGTCGTTTAACGATCCGGTCGCCTCTTTTCTGTACCTGGCAATAAACGGAATCGTATTTCCCTCGTCAATCAGCCTGACGGCAGCCTCCGCCTGGTGTCTTCCAATCTGAAGCTCCGATGCAAGCGCCTGTATCATATCCATAATAATTTCCTCATTTCCAAACATAATAGACGTATCGCCAAACTGCTGCGGACAGATTCTGCCGATACATCTTCTGCATTGCTTATTATAATAGATTTTAAGAGAGGGCGCAACTGAAACGCCCTGGCAGAAAACAGATTGAAAACAGATGAAAAAAACAGGCAGGGAAGCGATCCCTGCCTGACTTTCAAAGATTTTTCCATCTTTTCGGACTTTCCAGTATCAATTAATCTCCCAGAGAAAACGCGTCGTGAACCACCCGCATGGCCCGGTTCGTATCCTTCTCGTCAATGAGGACCGTAATACGGATCTCCGAGGTGGCAATCATGCGGATGTTGATATTTGCGCTGTAAAGGGCCTCGAACATCCTGGCCGCAACTCCCGGATTGCTGGTCATACCGGCTCCGATGATGGAAATTTTAGCCACGTCCGCAGCACATTCTACCGACTGAGCGGTCAGGGACTCCCTGTTCTCGTTTAAGACAGTCATGGCCTCCTGAAGGTCGGTTCTCGCCACAGTGAAGGAAATGTTTTTCCTCCCCTCCTGGCCCACAGACTGGATAATAATATCCACATTGATATGGTGTCTGGCCAGAAGATTGAACACCTTAAAGGCGATTCCCGGCTCGTCCAGCACTCCTATCACGGAAATTCTGGCGGTATTCTTGTCGGCCGCCACACCGCTGACTAACATTTTCTCCATCTTCGTACTCTCCTTCACAACCGTTCCCTCAGTCCGGACAAGACTTGACAGAACTACTAACTGCACATTATAACGCTTGGCCATCTCCACAGAACGGTTGTGCAGCACCTTAGCCCCCAGGGACGCAAACTCCAGCATCTCGTCGTAGGATATCTCCGGAAGCTTCCTAGCATTTGGAACAATTCTGGGATCCGCCGTGTACACTCCGTCAACATCCGTGAAAATCTCACAGGTGTCTGCATGAAGGACAGCTGCCAGAGCCACCGCCGTAGTGTCGGAACCGCCTCTGCCCAGAGTCGTCATATCGTCGAATTTATTAATCCCCTGAAATCCTGTGATAACCACAATCTTTCTGGCATCCAGCTCATTTTTAATGCGCTCTGTATCAATCCGCTTCAGCTTCGCCTGCCCATAGGCGGATGTGGTTTTCATACGGATCTGGGCCGCGTTCAGCGAAACAGCCGGTACTCCCAGAGACTGAATCGCCATGGCCATCAGAGCCACAGAAACCTGCTCTCCCGTTGTCAGAAGCATATCCAGCTCCCGTTTCGGCGGATGATCGGAGATTTCATGGGCCCTGGCTATCAGCCCGTCCGTCGTCTTCCCCATGGCGGAGAGAACCACCACCACGTCATTTCCTCTATTGTAATCCTCTATGCAGCGCCTTGCCACATTGAAAATCCTCTCCGTATCGGCAACGGAACTGCCGCCGAATTTCTTTACGACTAACATGCCTTTTCCTCCATGGTATCCTTGCCATCCGGCCTGGCGCACTGTGGCTGCCGCGCTAAATCTGCGCCCGGATCATCTGCCTGATGTCGCCAAACGCCGCAGATACCTTTCTGTAATGCTCTTCTGTCATTTTGCCGGTGAGCACGGCAAATTCATCCATGCCGGGAAGCTCCACGAACCTTGCCGGGCCAAATGCCGCCTCAATCTCCGCTTTCTTCTCCTGGGCGCTTCCCTCAAACCGCAGGAAATAGGAAAATTCCGTCTTCTCCACCGGAGTCAGAGTCTGGCGCTCCTGTCCCCAGCCAAACGGAAGATTCCGATCCATATTCATGGCAGTTTCCATAATATCCGCCACCACCGCGCTGGCTGTAGGCCGCTTTCCGGCGCCGCTTCCGTAGAACATCAGAGTCCCGGCCATGTTTCCCTTCACCATCACGGCGTTGAACACATCGCTGACGCTGGAGAGAGGATTCTCCTGAGGAATCATCATAGGGCACACGAAGACGGATACTCTGCCATCCTCCATCCGGCTGCTGCCGAACAGCTTGACACAGGTTCCAAGGGCGGCCGCATACCTGAAATCTGTATCTGTCACAGCCGTAATTCCTTCTGTATACACATCCTCATAATTGACCTCTCTGCCTGTGGCGAGGGCTGTCAGAATGGAAATCTTCCGGCAGGTGTCATAGCCCTCCACATCTGACTCCGGATTGCGCTCTGCGTATCCCAGCTCCTGGGCCTTTCTCAGCGCTTCCTCGAAGGTCTGTCCCTCCTTCGCCATCTTGGTGAGAATGTAGTTGGTTGTCCCATTTAAAATTCCGCTGATTTCCACAATTCTCTCGCCTGCCAGAGCCCCTGTCAGCGGCCGGATTAACGGAATTCCGCCTCCCACGCTGGCCTCAAAAAGGAAATTTAATCCCTTATCTCTGGCAATCTGCAGAAGCTCTGTTCCGCAGGCAGCCACCAGGGCCTTGTTGGACGTCACCACATGCTTGCCCGCCAGCAGGCTGGCCTTGACAAAGTCGTAAGCCGGGCGGACGCCTCCCATCGTCTCCACCACAATTTTTACGTCCTCGTCCTGCTCAATGACGGAAAAATCATGGATCACCTTATCTTCATTGGGATCTCCCGGAAATTCCCGGAGATCTAAAATGTATTTTACCTGTATCTCTTCCCCGGTTCTGGACGTAATAACGTCCTGGTTCTTTTCCAGAACCTCCGCCACTCCAGAACCGATTGTCCCATACCCCATAACTGCTGCATAAATCATAATCTATCACTCCCTGGCAATAATTTTCACATAGTGAATTCCCTTCTGCGCTTCCATCTCCTCCACCATTCTGGAAATGTCCCCTGTATCCGGCCTTACCTCCACGCTCAGCGTCAGAGACGCCAGATTTCCCACAGGGATACTCTGATGAATTGTCAAAATATTAGCTTTATAGACCGCTACGATATGGAGGATGTCAGAGAGCAGTCCTCTTTCATCGTCCATCTGAAGAACCAGGGTGATTGTTCGTCCCTTCGCATTATCGTGAAAGGGAAAAATATCGTCCTTGTACTTGTAAAAGGAGCTTCTGCTGATTCCAACCCTGTCCGAAGCCTCCTGAACTGTCATAGCCTTCTCTGATTCGAGCAGGCGTTTTGCCTCCACTACCTTTAACAGCACCTCCGGCACCGCCTTCTGCTTCAAAACGAAATATTTTGTCCGCTCTTCCATTCCCATTCCTCTTTCGCTCAGCTGCATACAGTCTGCCTGCAGCAGCTTATTTTACCGCGCTCTGTGATTCGGATCAAAAACGGCCGAAGGCTCTGCCTGGAATCCGCCGGCTTTCCAGCTGAACGGATCCCTGCTTTCTGCCTTCAGCCGCCATTTTTTCCAGCCACCGTACCAATGGCTGCCGAATCAAAATGTATGCGTGTGAAAAACACTTGTACTCACAGGAAAGATATTATCATATTTATCCAGTATATTCAATCACTTTTTGCTGTCCAGGTTGATCCATTTTAAATAAGCGCTGATAAAGGAGTCAATATCGCCGTCCAGAACTGCGTTCACATTTCCGCTCTCCGCCCCGGTCCGGTGATCCTTTACCATAGTATAAGGCTGCATCACATAGGAACGGATCTGGTTTCCGAAATTAATGTCCTTTACGTCTCCGCGGATATCGGAAAGCTTCTCTGCGTTCTCCTCCTGCTTCATCAGGTAGAGCTTCGCCTTCAGCATCTGCATCGCCACTTCCTTATTCTGGAACTGGGATCTCTCATTCTGGCACTGCACCACGATTCCCGTAGGAATATGGGTAATCCGGATGGCGGAAGAGGTCTTATTGATATGCTGTCCGCCTGCGCCGCTGGAACGGTAGGTATCGATTCTCAAATCGTCCAGATTGATCTCCACGTCCAGATCCTCCTTGATATCCGGCATCACATCGCAGGATACGAAAGACGTCTGCCTCTTTCCGGCAGAGTTGAAGGGGGAAATTCTTACCAGACGGTGGACGCCTCTCTCTGACTTCAGAAAACCGTAGGCATTTTCTCCGGCAACCTTGAGGGTAATGGATTTAATGCCGGCCTCCTCGCCGTCCAGATAGTCGATAACAGAGGTGGCAAAGCCCTTTCTGTCCGCCCATCTCTGGTACATCCGGTACAGCATGCTGCACCAGTCGCAGGCCTCTGTGCCGCCCGCTCCTGCGTTCAGCTTCAAAATCGCGTCGTTATTATCGTATTCGCCGGACAGAAGCGTCTGAATCCGGATGGTCTCCAGCTTTTCCACGAAATCATCCATCATATCCCGGATCTCAGGCACCAGGGCCGGATCATTCTCCTCATAGCCCATCTCAATCATGACCTGAATGTCCTCGTACTCCTGCTCCAGCTTATTATAGCTTTCCACGGTATCCTTGAGATTCTTGGACTCCCGCATCAGTCTCGTCGACGTCTCCGGATCGTCCCAGAAGCCCGGCTCCTCCATGGATTTATCTAATTCGTCAATTCGTTTCACCTTGCCGTCCAGGTCAAAGTGAATCCCTCACTTCCACCAGGGTATCCTCATACGTTGACAGTGTGTACTTAAACTGATCAAGTTCAACCATAGCTTCACCCACTTTCTTATTTTATATTTCCCCTTATTCTAACATGAGCAGGGGAGATTGCGCAAGATTGTGAATGAGAAAGAGAAACTGTTTTCTTGTTCCACTTAAAGTCACCGAAAACAGTTTCTCTCTCTGCTGCACTTCCGCACTAAAAAAGGAAGCAGAGCAATGTTCCGGTGGCTTCCCGCTGGAATAAGGAACATTTCTCTGCTTCCATCGATTTTACTCTTCTAAATTCTCTTCGCTATTTGCTGCTTTCTGCGCTAACCGCTCTGCCTTTCTCTCCTGATACTCGGCTCTCCGGGCAGCCTTCTCTGCCTGGTGCTCCTTGCGGCGCTCGTCCCGGCGTTCTTTCTTCTGCTGCTCTTTTTCCTTGCGCTCCTGCATATCCGCCAGCATCTGGCGTCCGCAGCACTGCTTGAATTTCTTTCCGGAACCGCATGGACACGGATCGTTCGGATAAATCTTTCTGGTTTCTCTCTTCTGCGGAGCCTGAGGAGACGCATCCTTATTGGTTCCCGTCACCTTGGCTGCCGGCTCTCTCTCCACCTTCTGCTCTACGCGGATGTGGTAAAGGGTTCTCACTGTATCCTCGCGGATGGAGGCCGTCATGGCGTCGAACATCTCGTAGCCGCTCATCTTGTACTCAACCAGCGGATCCTTCTGGCCGTATGCCTGGAGGCCGATTCCCTCCCGGAGCTGATCCATGTCGTCGATATGAGCCATCCACTTGTTGTCAATTACCTTCAGAAGAACCACGCGCTCCAGCTCACGGATCTGCTCTGCCTGCGGGAACTCAGCTTCCTTCGCCTCGTAGAGCTTGGTCGCGGACTCCTTCAGCATATGCTTTAACTCATTCTTCTTCATCTTCTTCTGATCCTCATTCAGAGTGATCGGAGGAAGCGGGATGATGGAGAGAAGCAGGGAATTCAGCTCTGTCAGATTCCACTCCTCAGGCGTCTGCTCGTCGGAGATGGACAGATCCACTGCATTTTCCACAATATCCGTGATCATCTTCATAATCACGTTTCTCATGTTCTCGCCGTCCAGAACGCGGCGGCGCTCCTCGTAGATAACCTCGCGCTGCTCGTTCATAACCTCGTCGTATTTTAACAGGTTCTCACGGATTCCGTAGTTGTTTGTCTCGATCTTCATCTGAGCATTCTCGATAGCCTTGGAAAGCATCTTGTGCTCAATCTGCTCGTTCTCCGGCACGCCCAGCGCGTTAAACATGCCCATCAGCTTCTCAGAACCGAAGAGGCGCATCAGATCGTCCTCCAGAGAAATGTAGAAGCGTGACTCGCCCGGGTCTCCCTGACGTCCAGCACGTCCGCGCAGCTGGTTGTCAATACGTCTGGACTCGTGGCGCTCTGTACCGATGATCTTCAATCCGCCGAGAGCCTTGGACTCGTCGTCCAGCTTAATATCCGTACCACGGCCAGCCATGTTGGTGGCGATGGTAACGGCGCCGTGGATACCTGCGTCCGCTACAATCTCAGCCTCCAGCTCGTGGAATTTAGCGTTCAGAACCTTATGCGAAATGCCCCTCTTCTTCAGCATCTTGCTTAAAAGCTCAGAGGTCTCGATGGTGATCGTTCCCACCAGAACCGGCTGTCCCTTCTCGTGGGCCGCGCATACCTCCTCCACAACTGCGTGGAATTTCTCTTTCTTCGTCTTGTAAACGGCGTCGTTCTTATCAATACGGAGCACAGGGCGGTTGGTCGGAATCACGATAACGTCCATCTGGTAGATATTTCTGAACTCCTTCTCCTCCGTCTGAGCCGTACCGGTCATGCCGGCCTTCTTAGTGAATTTATTGAAGAAGTTCTGGAAGGTGATGGTAGCCAGCGTGCGGCTCTCTCTCTTAACCTCCACATGCTCCTTCGCCTCGATGGCCTGGTGCAGTCCGTCCGAATAGCGGCGGCCCGGCATAATACGTCCCGTAAACTCGTCGACAATGAGAATTTCGTTGTCCTTTACCACATAGTCCTTGTCGCGGAACATCAGATAGTTGGCCCGCAGAGCCATGATCATGTTGTGCTGGATCTCCAGGTTCTCCGGATCTGCCAGGTTCTCGATATTGAAATACTTCTCTACCTTCTTAACGCCCTCTAACGTCAGGTTGACTACCTTGTCCTTCTCATTGACAACAAAGTCGCCCGTCTCCTCGATCTCCTCGCCCATGATGGCGGAGAGCTTGGTAAACTCTGCGGAAGCCTCGCCCTGCTCCAGCTGCTTGGCTAAAATGTCGCAGACCTCGTAAAGCTTTGTGGACTTTCCGCTCTGGCCTGAAATAATCAGAGGCGTTCTGGCCTCGTCGATCAACACAGAGTCCACCTCGTCAATGATGGCGTAATCCAGATTTCTTAAAACCATCTGCTCCTTGTAGATGGCCATATTATCTCTCAGATAGTCAAAGCCCAGCTCGTTGTTCGTCACATAGGTGATGTCGCAGCCATAGGCGGCCTTTCTCTCCTGAGGAGTCATGGCATTTAATACCACACCGACGGTCAGGCCCAGGAAGCGGTGCACCTCGCCCATCCACTCAGCGTCTCGCTTTGCCAGGTAATCGTTGACCGTAACGATAAATACGCCTTTTCCGGCCAGGGCGTTCAAATACGCCGGACAGGTGGAAACGAGAGTCTTTCCCTCACCGGTCTTCATCTCTGCGATACGTCCCTGGTGAAGGACAATGCCGCCGATCAGCTGCACCGGATAGTGCTCCATCTTCAGCACTCGCTTCGCCGCCTCGCGGACAGTGGCAAAAGCCTCTGGAAGCAAATCGTCCAAAGTCTCTCCGTTTGCCAGACGCTCCTTAAACTTTCTTGTGTTGTCCCGCAGCTCCTCGTCTGTCAGCTTCTCCATCTCCGGCTTCAAAGCTACGATTTTATCTACGATGGGATAAATCAGCTTTAACTCTCTGTCGCTGTGAGTTCCAAACACTTTCTCTATAAGATTCATGCTTTAATCTCCTATTTCCTGCTTTCTTTTTTATAATTCCATTCTGCTTCATTCTGTTTTGTCTTTGTTCTGCTCTGATCCACCTGTAAAAAACAGATGTATAATCTTATTTATTCTATCATTATCCGCCCTATCTTTCAAGAAGTTCATAATTTTTTTACAGTTTGCCTGGGGGAACCTTATCCGCCTTCATCTCCTCAGTATAATTTACATAATTCTCCACATTATTGTAAACCCAGCAGGTTGCACAAAAAATATGTTCTGTTTTTCACTTATGCACATTATCCACAATATTCCCACTGGCCATACACACGATTTATGCACACCATTTTTTATCTATTTTTCAGCAAAAAGCAGTTATACACCGATTTATCCACATTATCCACAATTTTTTTCTGTTTCTCACTGCCGTTCGGCCTTCTTCTCTCATCCTGCCATTTTTTGTATACTTGTAATAAATTTCACAATTTCGGTAAAAAATACACCGTTTCTTCTTGACAAAAAAATGCCAAAGAGTTTCGTTGGATAATGCTTCCTCTTCCTATATAAATGAAAACCTTTTATGAAAAAATTCACAATAATTTTCTTAATACTCTCATTTTTTAATTGAATTTTTCTGATAAACGTGGTATACTAAGGACATCCCAATAAAAAAGGAGCGATGACTTATGCGTTATACAATTACCGGAAGAAATATTGATGTTACGCCTGGACTTAGGGAAGCAGTTATTGAGAAGATCGGAAAACTGGAGAGATATTTTAACCAGGATACAGAGGCCATCATCACTCTGAGCGTCACCAAGGACCGCCAGAAGATTGAGGTTACCATCCCGGTGAAAGGCCACATTATCCGTGCGGAAGAGCAGAGCACAGACATGTATGTATCCATTGACCTGGTAGAGGAGATCATCGAGCGCCAGCTCAAGAAATATAAGACGAAACTCATCGACAAAAAGCAGTCCCATATCGATTTCAGCGAATTCTATGTTCAGGAGGAGACAGAGGCTGACGACGAGATTAAGATTGAAAAGGTAAAGAAATTTGCCATGAAGCCGATGGATCCGGAAGAGGCCTGCGTACAGATGGAGCTTCTCGGACATTCCTTCTACGTATTCTTAAACGCAGAGACCGAGGAGGTCAATGTGGTTTATAAGAGAAAGGGACAGACCTACGGTCTGATTGAACCGGAATTCTAATATCTTTTACGAATAAATAAAGAAACCGGGCGCTGCGCCGTCATCTGCATGGAGAGACCGTTTCAAGTTGGACCTGTCGACAAACTCACTTTTTCAGTGTTTATTTCCGCATATTTTTTGAAATGCTCTAAAAAGCTATAAAAAGGCTGGTAAATTCGGTTATCTAAACCGCTTTTACCAACCTTTTTAGATTTAATGCCGTTGCTGATAAGAGGCATTCTTCGATTGCTTTCTGAAGGCCTCTTTTCTGGATTTTATTTCATTTATGTTCTCGTTTTAAAACTGCAAATGTCCCTTCTGCCCATATCTTTCTAAGGCGCATGACCCTCAGATAATTACTGGTCCCTACTTTCTTGCTGTTTCGATAAAATGAGGGATAATAAGCACTTGCATTGATCCTGACTGTACCGAGATCTGTGGCACAAGATGAAAAATGAGGGCAGTTTTTACATTGTTTCTTTGAACGGCTATATAAACGATAATAGTTCTGTGTTGACTTTTTATAAATTAATTTCTGAAATGCTAAATATTCTCCCTGTCTACATACAAAGCGATCGGTTTCTTCCTCATAACAGAATCCTTTTTTCATTGCATTGTTCTGATATTCACGGATAGCTGTATAACCTTGAATCCCTAATAACTCCAGCCCTCTGTGTACCACTCCTATATCATATCCGCCATCTAATCCAATTTCCTGATATTTACAAGGCTGTCCTTTTAAATATTCCAGGATCATATCACTTTCCCTCCGGTTAGCAGGATAACAATCCACACCGGTAATAATTCCATGACTGGTATCCACTGTCATCTCCGTCAGATACCCCAGCCTCTTTTTACAAGCCTGATGGATATAGCCACACTCTGGATCGGTCCGGCTTTTTAAAAACTCTTTCTCTCTTTTTACATGTTCCGGTTCTTTATATCCAGGCATGGATGAAAGCTCTGCTTCCAGTTCTTCCATATATTTTACAGTGGATTGCTGAACCGTTTCAACTGCCTCATAGCGGCTGTCCCAGGATACATTGGACGGAAGAAATGAACCATCCGCAACACCGGTTTCGCCCGATACGATCCCAAATTCGATACATTTCAGTACAATCTCATTAAAAATTTCCCGGAATATGCCGGCCTCCTGAAAACGTCTTCTTCTATTCTGGCTGAATGTGGAATGATCTGGTACTTTATGCATCAAATCAATTCCACAAAACCAGCGGTAAGCAAGATTAAGAGATACTTCCTCCTCAAGTCTCCGTTCTGACTTGATCCCATAAAGATAACCAATCAGCAGCATTTTTATCAGAACAACGGGATCAATCGATTTTCTGCCAACAGGAGAATAATAGGGAGCTGCCTTTTCGTATATAAAATCAAAATTTACACAGTTTTTAATCCGTCTCAGAAGATGAGTATCTGGAATCATAGAATCTATGTCAAGGATTACCATCTGGATTTGTTCGCTTTGTTTTCCCATCATAAAAAATGACCTCCTGCAATTGGTATAATAAGTATACCATACAGAAAGCCATTTTTCTTTCGTTTGTCAACAGATCCACTTTGGGATACTCCCTTTTATTTTTTTAATTGTCTACTTGACGGGAAGCAGTTCATCAACTGATTATCGGTCTTTTTTATTAGATTAATTCTTTTCTTTTTCCATCACATTTTAATACTATATTTTTTACCGCTTGCTGTAATGATTGTACAAGTACATTGTAATCTAAAGCACGCATCCGTTCAACAGGACCGGAATAGCTTAATGTATAAATACATTCTGGCATAGGTAACGGAACAGCAACTGCAGCCACTCCATCATCTACTTCACCTTCTGAAATACAGTAGCCCTTCTGACGAATCTCATTTATCTGATTCCACAACCCTTCCTCTTCGCTTGAGTAATCTTTAATTAAATTCGCAACCAAGTCATCTGATTGTGCAGCTAACAAAGCTTTTCCGGTTGCGCCTTTATTTAACGGTACAATATAGCCATTTTCTCCAGAAATTCCCAAATTATGACGGCTTTTAACTAAATCAACACAAATTCCTGTATTTCCACGCAGAGAAGATAATACTACCGTTTCATTATGCAGTTCGCATAAGTTACGCATTTCTTCGCTGATTAATTGACGGGTTGTATAATGCACCGATACCGCTGATGCAATCATCAAAATACCACTACCTAAGCGGTATTGCCCATTAATACTGGATTGCTCAATCCAGCCAACCGATTGTAAGGTACGCAAAATACGATACACCGTTGTTTTATGCAATCCAATCGCACGACTAATTTCAGTCAGACTCAAATATTCCCGACGCTGAGAAGCATAATAATCTAAAATTTTGGTCGCATGCAAAACAGAATTTACCATTGGAGTAGAAGATTCAACAAAATTTGTCTCGCCCATAAAGATTGCTCCTTTATATTTATATATCGCGTTTCATTATAGTAAACAATTATTGAAAAGTCAATCATATAAGCCTTGTAAAATTACTGTTAAAATGTATTCTGTTTCATTATTGTGTCTTTATTTCAATATTGATAACAAAAGGTTGACTTAATCGTACTTTTATAGTTATAATGTCAACATAAGGACACAGAAATAAAACACGTTTCAAAATTGTGACTAATAGGAGGATTATTATGGATACTTTTACTATTCAAGATGCACCACTGAATATGGCACCTACCGGCATTGCAACTTTCGCTAAAGTACCGATTTGCTACGATTTACGTCAAGCAAATGCAGATGTAGCTATTTTAGGTGCACCGTTTGATATGTGCATTCAGGGAAAAACCGGATGTAGACTTGGACCGCGTGGCATCCGCAATGCTTCTACTCGTTTTCGTATGAAAAAAGGCGGAAATTACGATCCGGAGCGTAACACAAGTTACCTGGATACCGACTTATGGCGTGTAGTTGATTGCGGTGACTGCGATTACGTTCCAGGCGATCCGACTGCTACTAATAAGAACTTGGAAGAAGCTGTTCGCATCCTTGCAAAACAGGGTGTTATGCCAATTATTTTAGGTGGTGATTGTTCTGTCGGACATCAGGCTGTAAAAGGATTAGATTGTTTTGAAGAACTGGATATCATTCATTTTGATTCTCATCTTGATTGGACAAAACCATTAAATGGTCAGCCTTATTTCAACGGATCACCGATGCGTTGCAATTCTACTCTTCCTTATGTAAAAAACATGATTCATCTTGGAATTAGAGGTATCGGTAGTAGTGGACCGGCTGATTTTGAAGAAGCTCGTGCTAATGGTGATAAAATTTATTCTGTTAAAGATTATCGCCGTGTAGGTATTGAAGAAATTCTGAAAAATGTAAAACCTGGCCGTAATACATTCATTCACTTTGATATTGACGCTATGGACTATCCGCTCTCTAAAGGAACTGGTTCTCCAATGCTTGGTGGCTTTACATATGATGAAGCTACTGAAATGCTAGAAGCAATCGCTAAACATTGTAATGTAGTTGGTATGCTTATGGCTGAAGTTGCTCCTCAGTATGACGATGAAGGTGATACCACCTGTTATACAGCAGCACGTTTAACCTGTGATCTCATGGGTTTTGCCACAAAAGCACGCGAAAAATAAGCTAATTGCTTATTCCCCAAGAAGGAGGTCTTCATATGTCGTTCGAAGTTATCGATTCCATATTTACCATTAAAGCTGATAGCATTATGACAGTTGCTATGGCGGCTGTACTTTTGCTGATTGGCTTTTTCATCAAAAGCAAGGTTAAGTTTCTGGACAAATACTGTATTCCAGCTCCAGTTGTCGGCGGATTCCTGTTCATGTTTATTACCTTTATCGGTCATATAACCGGAACATTCTCGTTTTCGTTTGACAGCATGTATCAAGCTCCATTCATGTTGGCTTTCTTTACAACCGTTGGATTAGGTGCCAGCATCAGTTTACTTAAAAAAGGTGGAGTATTACTCTTCTTTTACTGGTTAATCGCAGGTGTTGTTTCTGTTTTTCAGAATATCATCGGTGTTGGTGTAGGTAAGTTAGTTGGATTGGATGCTCCATTTGCATTGCTTTCCAGTGCTATTTCAATGTGTGGCGGTCATGGCGCTGCAGCTGCTTACGGCAGTACTTTTGCTGATATGGGATATTCTGCAGCTCCTCTCGTAGGTGCCGCAGCTGCTACATTCGGCCTGATTAGTGCAGTTATGGTTGGTGGACCGGTTGGTCGCCGTCTAATTGTTAAATACAATTTAAAATCAGACGAATCTGAAATCATTGATAGCGAAATTAACAACATCAATGCAGCCAGTGCTACTAAGCTTGATGGCATGGATGTAATTAAAAATGTAACTTCCTTACTTGTCTGTATGGCTCTTGGTACTATGGTTTCCGGTTGGATCGGCAAACTTATTGGTATGAGTTTCCCAACTTATGTTGGTGCTATGTTCGTTGCGGTGATTGTTCGAAACCTGAATGAAAAGTTCCACTTCTATAACTTCGACTTCGCACTGGTTGACGGTATCGGTGATGTTATGCTTTCCCTTTACCTCTCCATTGCACTGATGACTCTGAAACTGTGGGAGTTATCCGGTTTAATTGGTGGTGTTCTTGTAGTTCTTATTTGCCAGGTAGTATTCATGATTTTGGTTAGCTATTTTGTGGTTTTCCGTCTCCTTGGCAAAAACTACGATGCAGCTGTTATGTGTGCCGGTCTGTGTGGTCACGGCTTAGGTGCTACACCATCTGCTATTGTTAACATGACCGCAGTAAATGAACGCTATGGAATGTCACGTCGGGCAATGATGATTGTTCCTATCGTTGGAGCATTCCTGGTTGATATCATTTATCAGCCTCAGACAATTTGGTTCATCAAGACCTTCGTTCAGGGCTTCGTTGGCTAATTCCATTCCCTATAAATACAAGAAATCCCAATTTTCCGAAACTCCCCCTCGGAAATTGGGATTTTCTGTACCATAATTGTACATATCAATCATCATTTTCTTTTGCAAAACGATGGCAGCCATGCAAAAATTAACCATTTTATGATACTATATAAAAGAGGGACACTTTGAATGGCCCTATAAAAATGCGAGGGATGATGATATGTCTTGGTTTTTAGCTTTACGAACACTATTTGGTGCGAAAAATCTGGTCGAAGCGAAGGTACAAAACGAAAAGTGCTTACGAGAGTCGCGACGGGAATTTGATTATCACGGGATAAAAATTGTTGAAACATATGACTCCAAAGGTCATCGATATTTTAATGACGAAGAAATCGAGGTTAGGTACATTAATGGTGGTGATGGCCATTTTGAAGATTGGTATGTTGTAAAATCAACCGGTTGTCCCCTGTTTCCAGTCGATTGGGAGTTGGATGAGAAACGAGAACAAAAACAGCAAGAAGCAGATGCGAAGGAACGTGCTGAGGCATATGATAAACTCGCATATACAAAATGGGATTATCGCTTTAACGGATCCGTTTTAGTAGAGGTGAAAACAGGAAAAATACTATGGGGAATTGTAAAAGTAGAAGATCAAAGAATCCCTTGTGGGCCACCGACAATTAAAATGAAATGGCCTCCAAAACCAGAAAATGAGTATTACAAATTTTATATTGATGATGACTTTTTAAATAAACGTGGCCAGATTATGGGAACAAAAAGCTATTTTCCGAATAATATCGACGAAAATGCCGTACCGGTTAGGATTAGTCATGAAGAATATGAAGAACTTGACTTACTTTGGAGAACGGAGCTTGGCTATCATTATGGACTTCCGGAAGCTGCACAAAAATATCAATGGTGGCGCAAAATGCACCCAGACGACTGGGATTTAAACTATAAAAAATACAATCCTTTAAAAAATGCCATGACACCATTTTTTAATAACGAGATCAAACCAGATCGAAGAAAAGAAGGCGAAGCGCTAAAACAACGAGCTGAGGAAGAGCGCATCCGACGTGGATGGCCGCGATTTATCGTAGGAGAAAATGAATGGAAAATAGATAATCCGTATGCGTATATGGCATTGTGGTGGGGATGTTTGTATGACCCCGAAAATTGCGACGAGTTCGGTAATCAAATTTGGGATGCGGATATATTTGAGCATACCTGCGAGGCATACGAGATACCCACTTCAGAAGTAAAAAACACGATGACAGCGCAGCGCCCTTTCTATGTTACTTTCTATGTCCCTTCTATGTCTGACAGCCTTTTTCTTCAGGCATCAGTGCCTGCATACAAAGTCTGTAGCTTCCCGGTTAAATTTCTCTGCCTCATCCCAGAACAGCATATGTCCGGAATTCTCAAAAAATACGGTTCTGGCGCCTGGAATGTTCTCTCCCACCCACGCGCTGCCATGCCAGTCAAACACATTGCTCTGTCTGGCGACGCACACTAATGCAGGAAGTGTGATGTGGGGAATGAAAATAGCTTTCGCCATATTTCTATTATAGCGCTCTTTACAGAAAACGGCGCAGCGGAATTACCAGAACTCTCATAATGGCGTAAAATATCTTCTTTCCAGGGCTCATCTCCCTGGGAACGTAGCCTTCTCCGTACTGATATTCCCCGTTTGCCCCCATGATTTTGCTCTTCGCTTTATCCCGCTCTGCCTCCTGGCGGATGATACGGTTCAGTTCAGGACAGTCCACCGCCAGCATCAGCTCCGTATCCTGGTAGGTGCTGCGCATATCGAAATTATAGGAGCCCACCAGACTCATCCGGCTGTCCAGCAGCACTGCCTTCGTATGGCTGGAATATTCTCCCATCAGCTCGTACACCTTCACTCCTGTGTCCCAGATCTTCTCCTTCTGATTCAAATAATCTGTACAGCCCCACGGATTGGCTCCGCTGGCCACGTCGTTTGTGATCATTTCCACAGAAACGCCTCTGTTTTTCAGCTCCTCCAGTCCCTGATACATCTCCTTCCCACAGATAATGTAAGGCGTGTACATGGTCACCTGATCCGCCTCCTGCATCAGCTGCTGAAGAGAATACAACAGAAGCGGCTCTTTATTTTCTGTCTCAATCGGATTGGAAAGCAGTGAAATCCGGTTCGTTTCCATGGTCAGCGCAGTGAAATCCCAGTCTGTGTAGGCCTCGCAGTAAGTCTCTCTCAGGTACTCGTACCGCTCCCGCAATTCCTTATCCGCCTGCTCCACAGAGGAGGTCTTTTTCCGGCAGACGTATTCTCTGCTGTCGGGAAGCGCCCAGACGGTCTCAAAATACCTCCTCAGCTGAGAAATGGAGGCGTTTTCATCCGGCTGTTTCGTCTCGTACACAAACAGCTCCCGATCCACATTTTTCTCAGGTGAATAATCTCCCAGAAACAGCTCCATGGTATTGCGCCCGCCCAGCATATACATGCTGTTATCAATGATCAGATACTTATCATGGAGTCTGGCCTGCATATCCCAGGGCCCGAACGGGCTGATAGGATTATAAATCTTAATGGAAACGCCGGGGCAGGATACCAGCGCTTTAAAGTATTTATTTCCTGTCAGCTTCAGCACTCCATTAAATCCGTCCACAATCACCCGTACCTGCACGCCCCGATCCGACGCCTGCATCAAGGCGGCGATAATATCCTTCCCCGCCTCATCGGATTTAAAGTCAAACGTCGACAGGATAATTTCCTCCCTGGCTTCCTCAATCAGGCGCAGTCTCCAGAGAAGCGCATCATCATTATTATCTATGTAAGCCGTCCGCTCCGGTCCCGGTCCGCTGCCGTAAAAGGAGGATACGTCGAAGCTCTCCTGATAAGAAGCCGGAACTTTCTTATGGCAGACATAAGGCAAAACTAAAAATCCAATGTAAATAATAAGAAAAATCAGCAGAATTTTCCCCACTGTTAAACGTTTTAAAATCACGCCTTTTTTTCCCGTCATGGCGTCTCCTCCTTCTGTACAGACTCAGGCAGAACAGCTTCCGCCAGGAAATCTCTCTCTACACAGATTTCCCAGCCCTCTCCACCAGACGTTTCACCAGGCTTTCGTCCACCGCATCATACTCGTTCTCATGGGGCGCGGAGGCAAAGTTGTAGCTCACATTCTCTCCGGAAGTAGTGGGATCGTTTTTCCACCCGCGGCAGGAGGAATGAATCTGAGAAATTCCTGTCCATTCCATCAGCGCTCCGGCGTTTTCTGCATTCACGCCGCTTCCAGCTAAGATCTCGATCTGTCCTCCGAATTCATGCTGAAGCTTTTTTAACAATTCCCGCCCTTCCCAGGCTGTCTCCTTCAGGCCGCTGGTCAGGATCCGCTCCACCCCCACAGCAATCAGACTGGAAACGGCCTCCTCCGGCTCTCTGGTACAGTCAAAAGCCCGGTGGAACACTGCCTCGCGCCCATAGCTGTGGATGAGTCTGACCATTCTGCCAGCCTTTTCCAGATCAATTTCTCCCCGCTCTGTCAGGAATCCAAAGGCCAGGCCGTCGCTTCCATACTCTAACAGCATTTTGGCGTCCTCAAACATCTGCTCTGTCTCCAGAGCTGTATAGCAAAAGCCTCCTCCTCTTGGTCTTACCATGGAAATCACCTTTAAATCCGTACGCTCTTTTACCAGCCTGACGCATCCCGCCGGAGGAGTCAGCCCGCCTAAAGCCAGGGCAGAATTCAGCTCAATCCTCTCAGCGCCTCCGCGGCTGGCGGACACAGCGTCCTCATAGCTTCCGCAGCAAATCTCAACCATCCTGTTATCCTCTCTGTTTTCTGTATTCCGCAGCCGCATTGCCGGCTGCTTTCAATTATTATATCCCATTCTCCCTGTTTTTGCTACTGGCAGGCCTTCTCTTCTGCCGCAGGAAGCCATACGTCTGCGTCAAGGTGTGCCATGACCGTCAAACCAGACGCAAAGAGAGGCAGAACACAGCTCTTTTTCTGTACTCTGCCTCTCCCCTGAAATAGTCTGCCTTATGCAGGCTGGCTTCTATGCTCTCTTTTCCTCAATTTCCTTTGTGGCAATCACATCTACTCCTGTGCCGCAGATGTCGGAAACAACCACGTCTCCGATGTGTACCGGCGCTTCCACACAGACGCCCTTCAGGGCGCGGACACAGTCGAAGATTTTCCCCTTGGGAATATCGTTTTTCGTCTTTACGGAAACCATGTCAAGGCTTCCTCCCTTTACCATGACCGTGGAGGTAACGATTCTGGTAGGATTCGTCACTTCCTTGCGGGCGTAGTCGTCGCCGCGCTTACAGGTATTGCCTGTCACGCTCTTTACCTCGCCGTTTTCCATCTCAACGGTCACCATACATCCCAGAGGGCAGCCGATGCAGATCAGTTCTCTTTTTTCCATAGCCTTACGCCTCCTCTATTTTCAGTGTAATCGTCTTTAAATCAGGATAGGACGCAAGCTGCGTCTTCTTGAACTTCACGTTCTCCATCTCGCCTGGAGCCAGTACGGGACGTTTTCTGTGGACTACCCGCTCGCCGTCGAAGTAAACGCTCACGAAGCAGTTTTTATAGACATTGCCCACGCGGAAGCGGACAGTCAGCTCGTCTGTCATTCTCTCCGGATCAATTGTCTTCGGAACGGTATAGCGGACTCCGTCTGTAGGAACCAGTTTAATCTCTTTTCCGCTGTTTGCCGGCAGGATGCCCTTCACATATTTGGCTGCATTCTCCCCTGCCGCAGCTGCTTCCTCAGATACATAATCTACCAGATCGTGAACATGGAGCACGTTTCCGCAGGCGAACACGCCGTCGATATTCGTCTCCAGGCTCTCGTTGACAGACGGTCCGGAGGTAATCGGCTCAATGTCCACACCCATGCCGCGGCTTAACTCGTTCTCTGGAATTAAGCCTACAGACAGAAGGAGCGTATCGCAGTCATAGTCCTCCTCTGTGCCAGGAATCGGCTTTCCTCTGCCGTCTACCTGCGCCAGCGTAATGCCGGTCAGTCTCTCCTTGCCGCGGATCTCCACAACCGTGTGGCTCAGCTTTAACGGAATGCCGAAGTCGTCCAGACACTGTACAATATTTCTCTTTAATCCGCCAGAATAAGGCATCAGCTCTGCCACTACCTTCACCTTGGCGCCCTCTAGGGTCATACGTCTGGCCATGATCAGGCCGATATCGCCGGATCCCAGAATGACAACCTCGCGGCCCGGCATAAAGCCTTCCATATTGACGAGACGCTGAGCCGTTCCGGCTGAGTAAATGCCTGCGGGACGATAGCCCGGAATATTTAAAGCTCCTCTGGAACGCTCTCTGCAGCCCATAGCCAGGATCACGGCCTTGGCCTGAATTTCGAACAGCCCCTCTTCACGGTTCATGGCCGTAACTACCTTCTCGTGGGAAATATCAATGACCATGGTGTTTAAACAATATTCTATGTTGAGCTCCTGCACCTGCTCAATGAAGCGGTGTGCATACTCCGGTCCTGTCAGCTCCTCCTTAAAGGTGTGAAGGCCGAATCCGTTGTGAATGCACTGGTTTAAAATGCCTCCCAGCTCCTTATCCCGCTCCAGAATCAGGATGCTGTCGATCCCGCTTCTCTTTGCAGCCGCTGCCGCAGCCAGTCCTGCAGGGCCTCCTCCGATAACGACAATATCATATGATTTCATGGCGTCCCCCTCCTTACAGTTTGTCCTTGTTTGTTCCAACTACAATTTTGGAATCTTTGCCGGACTTGGTAACCTCATACATGCTGATATTCAGCTCTCTTGCCAGAATATCCATGGTTCTCGGTGAACAGAAGCCTGCCTGGCAGCGTCCCATTCCAGCTCTTGTGCGGCGTTTTACACCGTCCAGAGATTTAGCTCCCAGAGGTCTGTGGATGGCGTCTAAAATCTCTCCCTCTGAGATAGTCTCGCAGCGGCAGATAATGTTTCCATAAGCCGGATTTTCTTTAATCAGCCTGGATCTCTCCTCCTTGGACAGGGATTTCGGATCCAGAATGCCCTTTCTCGTGGCAATGAAATTGTCCTTCTCATGAAGCTCTGCCTTCTCCTTCAGAATATCGGCCACCATCTTGCCAATGGCCGGGCTGCTGGAGAGGCCTGGGGACTCGATGCCGGCGCAGTCGATAAATCCCTTACAGTCCGGAAGCTCCTTTATGATAAACTCGTGGTGATCCTCATGGGCTCTCAGACCTGCGAAGGAGGTAATTACCTGACGCATCGGAATGTTGTTCACGCTGTGCTGAGCCTTCTCGATGACCTCGTCCAGCCCCTCTCTCGTGGTATTGGTGCCTTCCTTATCGTCAATGTCAATGGCTGTCGGTCCTAACAGCAGATTTCCATGGATCGTAGGAGTAACCAGAATACCCTTTCCGAACTTTCCAGGAAGCGTGAATACCGTCTTGTCTACTAAATCTCCCGCCGTGCGGTCTAACAGGCAGTAATCGCCTCTTCTTGGGGTGATGCGGATCTTCTCCTCGCTCATCATGTTGTGGAATACGTCTGCATAAACGCCTGCTGCATTTACCACAAACCTTGTCTTCAATACTCCATTGTTCGTGTGAAGCTCAAAAGTGCCGTCCTCCAGCTTCTGAATGTCCTTCACCTCTGTGTTGAACTTAAACTCCACACCATTCATGTTGGCGTTCTCCGCCAGGGCAATGGTCAGTCCGAAGGGGCATACAATTCCGCCGGTAGGCGCATAGAGGGCAGCCACTGCGTTTTCTGTAACATTCGGCTCCATCTCCTTGAGCTCCTCTCTGCTGAGAATCCGAAGCTCCTTCACGCCGTTGGCAATGCCTCTCTCATAGAGAGCCTGGAGATTCGGAAGTTCCTCCTCATGCATACAGAGTACGAGGGAACCGTTTCTTCTGAAGTGGAAATCCAGATCCTTGGACAGCTGCTCCATCATCTGATTGCCTTCCACATTCAGTTTGGCCATCAGAGAACCTGTGGCCGCGTCATAGCCTGCGTGGACAATGGCGCTGTTCGCCTTGGAAGTGCCGCAGCACACATCCTCTTCCTTCTCTACGACGCAGAATTTTCCCTCATACCGTGACAGCTCTCTGGCTGACGCACATCCGGAAACGCCTGCGCCGATAATAATAACGTCATACATATTCCATTCCTCCTTGCTGCAGCTCTGTTATTGTTTCTGCAATTTGATTTTTATCACTTTTTTATCAGAAAATTAAAGAGAGCCCGGCAGAGGAATCAGCCTGTAAGCTGATGATCTCCTTGCCCGGCTCATCTCTCCATGCAATACTTATTTAGTTATAATTCGTTTTCCGCGTCTGTGCACTCAGTACGGGAAACTCAAACTACGCTTTGCTTCGTTTGAGCAGCGCACAAATAACTTCGTTCCTTACGGGAAACTCAAACTACGCTTTGCTCCGTTTGAGTAGCGCACAAATAACTTCGTTATTTGTGCTTTACCACGGAATGGCTCCGTAGAGTAATACGGCTGCGATAGCGCCGATGATCGGTCCTACTACCGGAACAAGCGCATATCCCCAGTTGGAATCGCCTTTGCCCTTGATAGGCAGAACTGCGTGTGCAATTCTGGGGCCAAGGTCACGGGCTGGATTGATTGCGTAGCCTGTCAGTCCGCCTAAGGACATACCAACGGATACGATGATACCAAATACCAGGAATTTGTCAAGGCCAACCTCTGCTGCGCCCGGAACATTTGCAAGACCCTTAATTGCGAATACGAGAACGAAGGTTCCAATTGCCTCAGACAGAATGTTTAATGGTTTGTTCTCAACAGACGGTCCTGTACAGAATACGCCAAGCTTGGATCCTGCATCCGGAGTAGCGTCGAACTGCTCTTTGAACAGAATGTATACAAGGACAGCGCCTACGAATGCGCCTGCAAACTGAGCGATGATGTATCCAGGAACAAGAGCCCAGTCGAAGCTTCCGTCAATAGCCAGAGCCAGCGTCAGAGCCGGGTTAAAGGAAGCGCCGGAAGCTGCGCCGAAGATAAATGCCGGAACCATAACTGCAAGGCCCCATGCAAAGGTAATCTGGATGGATCCTCCGCCCTTCATACCGGATTTATTCAAGTTTACGTTTGCTACAACGCCGTCGCCCAGAAGGATCAGCATCATGGTTCCCAAAAATTCAGCTATATATGGCAGCATAAAAATTCCCCCTTTTCTATTATCCGATCGATGTCTCTTACTGCCGATTAATCTTCCTTAGCCCAGCCGAAGGAATACTTCACAGCCTTATTCCAGCCCTTAACCTTCTTATCTCTCTCCTCTGGTTCAATCTCAGGAGCGAATACGCAGTCAATGGCCCAGTTCTTAATAACGTCTTCCTTGTTTGCCCAGTATCCTACTGCCAGACCTGCCAGATAAGCGGCGCCCATAGCTGTAGTCTCTACGCATTTCGGACGATGAACAGGAGCCTGGATAATATCAGACTGAATCTGCATTAACAGGTTGTTTGCGCTGGCGCCTCCATCTACCTTCAGAGCTTCCAGCTGGATGCCGGAGTCAGCCTGCATTGCCTGCAGTACGTCGTTGGTCTGGTATGCCAGAGATTCCAGTGTCGCGCGGATAATGTGGTATTTGTTTACGCCTCTTGTAATTCCTACGATGGTTCCTCTTGCGTACTGATCCCAGTGCGGAGCGCCCAGTCCTGTGAAGGCCGGAACCACGTAGCAGCCGTTTGTATCCTTTACCTTCTTGGCCATGTACTCGGAATCCGGTGAGGAATCAATGAGTCTCATCTCGTCTCTCAGCCACTGGATAGAAGCGCCGGCTACGAAAATAGAACCCTCTAACGCATAGTTAACCTTTCCGTCAAGTCCCCAGGCGATAGTTGTAACAAGGCCGTTCTTGGAGAATACCGGCTTCTCGCCTGTGTTCATCAGCATGAAGCAGCCGGTTCCGTATGTATTCTTAGCCTCGCCAGGATTGAAGCAGGTCTGTCCGAACAGAGCGGACTGCTGATCTCCTGCAGCTCCTGCAATCTTAATCGGGCCGCCGAAGAAGACCGGATCGGACTCGCCGTAAACGCAGCTGGACGGCTTTGCCTCAGGAAGCATGCACTTCGGAATATTTAACTCAGCCAGGATCTCGTCGTCCCACTGTAAGGTATTGATGTTAAACAGCATCGTTCTGGATGCGTTGGAGTAGTCTGTTACATGAACAGAACCCTTGGTCAGCTTCCAGATCAGCCAGGTCTCAACGGTACCGAATAAGAGCTCGCCCTTCTCTGCTCTCTCTCTTACGCCCGGCACGTTGTCCAGAATCCATTTTAACTTGGTTCCGGAGAAGTATGCGTCGATTACAAGACCTGTTTTCTCTCTGAATTTGTCTGTCAGTCCCTTTTCCTTCAGGGAATCGCAGTATTCGGAGGTACGGCGGCACTGCCACACAATCGCATTGTATACCGGCTCTCCTGTCACTTTATCCCAGACAATCGTAGTCTCACGCTGATTTGTAATACCGATTGCGGCGATATCTTCTGCGTTCGCTCCGATCTGAGCCATAGCCTCAACTGCTACGGAAAGCTGAGAGGACCAGATTTCGTTTGCATTGTGCTCAACCCAGCCTGGCTTCGGAAAATACTGTGTAAACTCCTTCTGTGCCACGCTGCACATTTCACCCTTCTCGTTAAACAGGATACATCTGTTGCTGGTTGTTCCAGCGTCCAATGCCATTACATACTTTGCCATAAGAAACCCCTCCTTACATGATATGCATTTATAGTATCACCTTTATTGTCAAATGTCTTTAGACAATAGTTCTTATTTGTTAAAACAAATTCTTTTTACGCCGTCTTTATCCTGTTTTTAATGTATACTTCATCTTTATTTTCAGACGAATAGCTGCACTTGGCGCAGAGCAGCGAGCAGATTTGAAGCAGTTCCCGGAGACTGGCGGCATTCTGCTCCTTCTGAACCTTCCGGCTGGAAATGTAACGGAAGATGTACTGAATCACAGAGACTGTGAGGAAATCGATCAGCAGCTCCCGGCCTCCTGACAGGCTCCGCGTCTCCTGCTCTGTCAGCATCCCTGATACCAGACGGCGAATCTGCGCCTCCACCGCCGGCTTCAGATAACCGGCTACTCTCTCCCAGTCCATATCCTGAAGCATCTTCCTGTAAAACCACTTATTCGTCTCCACAATCTCCATCAGGCGCTCCATCCAGTGGGCGAAGCTCTCCTCCTCCCGGTAAGCGATCTGATCCACCAGATCGTATCGGCAGATAAGCTCCAGCACCTCGTAGATATCCTGAAAATGGTAGTAAAAGCTCTGGCGCGTCATGTGGCTTCTCTCCACAATATCCTGAACGGTAATTCGTTTTAACGGCTTCTCCGCCATAAGCTCCTTCAAAGCCTGGGCCATTTTTCTTTTTGTATCTGACATCCGTCTCCCCCTCTCTTAGATAAACCAGGTATTCTGATTTGTGGATGAGATGGAAATGGCTCCGGCCTCTATAGCCGCGTAGATGTCCGCCTTCTCCGCAATTAAACCGCCTGCAATCACAGGCGCGGATACCATTTTAGCTACCTTCGCAATAATTTTCGGCATAATTCCCGGAAGAATCTCTACAAAGTCCGGACAGGCCGCCTCATACTGCTTCTGAATGTTGTCAAACGCCATGGAATCAATCACAAAAAATCGGAACACTGTAGCCATACCCAATTCCTTCGCTCTTTTAATAAATGACAGCTTCGTGGAAATAATTCCATCGGCCTGAGTATTCCTCTTCAGGAAATCAATGGCTATCTCCTTCCCCGCCAGACCTGATATCAGGTCTGCGTGCACCATGGCCAGCTTTCCTTTTTTCTTAATTCTGTCTACAATTTCCGGTATGCTGACAATGTCGCCGTACAGCACAAAGACGATCTGTATGTCTGAATCCAGGCACCGTTCCAGCCCTGCGTCATCCTTAATCGCCGCAATCACCGGACAATCTGTCACGGTATCGTAAAGTTTCTGCTCCATGCTTCACCTTCCTTAAAACTGCTGGTATGAATCAATTCCGGGCTGCCGCGGCGGAACTTTTTTCCTTTTACAGGATGTAAACGCCTCCTATAAAGGAAAAAAGAGCAGATTCAATAAGCGGCATTTCTGCCGTTATCCACCTGCTCCTCTCTCCTGGTTCATATTCAACTAAGAGAATCCTAACATATTATACAATATAAGTCAATATATCGTTATATTATTATCATTTTTGCACAACCGATTCTGTGTCCAGTTCCTTTTCTCATCCGTTTTTGTATAAAAGTTACAGAATTCTTCGAAAAACTACAGCTTTTTCACCAATTCCTGCTTTTTCCAGCCTGCAGGCCTCTTCTTTCTACCTGAGGAGAGCCAGCAGTTCCTCCATGTCCTTCTCTCCCATATAGAGCGCCTCTCCTATCAAAACAGCCGGCACGCGGGACAGCTTATACTGTTCCACCAGATCCGGGTACAGTCTGGCATCAATCATGATGCACTCCACATTAGGGCTTAAAAGGGCCAGGGTCTGTCCAGCAGTCACTACGCTCTAGCAGTGGTGGCAGGACAGGGAAACGCATACGCGGATCACGTTCTTTTTCTTCAGCTTTCCCAATTTTTTGAGAATTTTTTCATCATATTCCTTCTTTGGCCCCGCTGCGTTCAAAATAGCGGAAACAAACGAATTGATCTCCTTTCCTCCCGGCACTCCGCAGAAAGCCGCGCCCAGGTACTCCCCTTCCTGGTACAGTCCCGTAACCGGCAGATGCGCTGTGTCCAGCTCCCGGTCAGCCTGCGGGTCCTCTCCCTTCTCCAGAAGCTGAAGCTCAAGCATCGGGCTAAGTTCAGCCACAGCCTTCAAAAAGGCTCCCATCTCTGTACACTCTCTCTGATCCGGTTCTAAAACCGCCTTCAGACAGAGCGGCCTCTCCAGCCGTTCAAAAATAGTTTTCAGATTCTCTTTTAAAGCTGCGTCTACAAGACGGCTTTCACTTGGAATTTGTTCTGTCAGTTTCCGGCTCATGTTCTCTCTCCTCCCTGTACTTTCCTGTGCCTTGCGCGCTTACTCTGTCCGGCATTGCCGCATCCGGCCAGCCTTTCTATCTCAATTATAGCGGCAGGCACAGGGAAAAGCAACTGAGCAGACGAAAGAAACCATCCGTTCCCGTTCCTTCTGTACAATCCTTTCAAACTGTCAAATTCCTCCTGAAATTCCCGCTTTTCCCGCCTGACTCCTCCTTGAATTTTCCTCTGGCCCCGGATATAATAAAATTACTAAACTTGGAGGAGGTATGGGATATGGAGGAGAAAAAACAGAGCGGATGGTCTAACCTGAACGGCATCAGCGACGACGACAAAACCTGCGGCTTAAACGACATGAACTGTGTCGATGGAAAAGACGACATGTCCTGCTCTCTCAACAACATGAACTGCGAGGAGGAGCAGAACAAGTAACTCATTGATCAAAGTATATCAAACGACGATTTGCCAGCGTCCGGAAAAGACGCCGGATACGGATATCCCCCGTGTCCGGCGTCTTTTCTTTTTATTCTATTTCTTTTTCTCCCACACATGGCCCAGCCACATAAAGCTGCCTGTGAGCACGCCTCCTGCAATGTTTCCCAGGGTGACGGGAAGCAGGTTTTTCAGGAGGAAATTCCCCCAGGTCAGGACAGAAAGATCGACTCCCGCCTCCAAAGCCCCGGCCGCGTACTCCGGCACAGAAGAGGCGAAGATTCCCGCCGGAAT
>OGXP01000752.1_pt1 | contig 33600 bp, 27 predicted proteins | sample 1576351 | NCBI WGS metagenome assembly OGXP01 (sample SAMEA3541517, study PRJEB24748) | human gut metagenome | biome: human gut; feature: human-associated habitat; material: faeces | place: China | collected 2012
ATAATCAAACTTTTGTTAATATTCCATTTGGAAAGTTAAGAGAAAAACTTGAATACTTATGTAAGTTATACAGCTTGAGATTTGTAGAGCAAGAAGAAAGCTATACATCAAAATCAAGTTTTTTTGATATGGATATTTTGCCAAAATTTGAAGCAGATAAACCTCAAACTTATTCTTTTTTAGGAAAGAGAATAAAGAGAGGATTATATCAAACATCAAAAGGCTATATACTTAATGCAGATGTAAATGGAGCATTAAATATTCTAAGAAAAAGTAATGTAGTGGACTTAGAAGTCCTATACAGTAGAGGTGTAGTGGACACACCTGCAAGAATAAGGATAGCATAGCTATCAAACTTCTTTAGAATTACTCTAATGAGTAATTACGAAGCTCCCACCTCTATAGGTGGTGAGTAGTTCACATCTCCTAGAGATAATCAAGTAAAATCTGGAATAGTTTTAACAGTTAAGCAAATTGATACTTGGTATCAAGCTTATATGAAAATAGATAAAGAAGAATTAACTGATGAAGATATAAAAGAAATTCTATTTCTTTATCTTGATGAAACAAAACTTTAAGGGGTAAAAATGATATCTGAAACTGAAATTATAAAAAGAGTACAAAATCTTGCTATAAAATTAGGAAAAACTCCAACAAGAAGAGAGTATGTAGCTGAATACGGAAGCATAGCAGGTTTCAATCTATTTCATGGATATAACGATATTCTTATAAAAGCTGGACTAAAAGTCAATCACCATAAAAACCTTAGTGATGATGAAATAAAAGAAATGTATATTAAATATATAAAAGAAAATGGAGTTCCTAGTTCAAGAAATATTCCTAAAGAATTACCTTCTTGTGATACTATACAAGACCGATTTGGTAGTTACAGAGCTTTTTTAAAGAGTATTGGATATGAGAGTCATCAAAAAAGTTATACCAAAGAGGAATTAACAAAGCTTTTACAAGATGGTATAGACAATGGTTCTATCAAATCAATGATAGATCTGAACAAGCCAGGTTATCCATCATACAATTGTTTTTACAATGTTTTTGGTGTCAAAACTTGGAAAGAAATTTTAAAAATTATAGATAGAAACTTAGAGTCAACTTTCGTGCCACATAAAAACTATAATTTTTCAAAAGAAGAACTTAAAAATAAATATATTGAGCTTTCTGAAAAAATTGGCAAAACTAAATCAGGAGCTAGTAAGCATGAGGTAAGAAAATACCTTGGATTTACTGAATCAGTGTTCTTTATAGCATTTAAAAAGCCTTTAAGTGAGCTTAGAAGAGAATGGGGATATACTCCTAGAAAAGCCAAAAAAATTTATACAAAAGAAATGATTCTGAAAGCACTAGAAGAGCAAGAAAAAAAATTTGGAAGAAAATTAACTTTGAGAGAAATAATGCAATGTAAAGAATTACCGTCACTTCCTACAATTTATATAACTTTTGAAACTACTTCAATGGAAGAAATATATAAAAAAAGAGAGTCTAATTAAAAACTCTCTTTTTATTTACAACAACTCATTATATAAAATACTTACATTTGTATTCCTGGATAAGCCCACATTCCTGAAGCTCTCATCATATCTCTATAGATAACAAGTTTTTCTTTTTGAGGAATGTTATATGCTTCTTCTAAAGAATTATAATCAAAATATACTAAGTTATTAATTTTATTAAGTTTTAGTCCTTCAGTTTCAGACATTTCTTTAAGAACAGCAGTTGCTCTTCTCATGTGTGTAGCACTACTTATTAGAACAACATTTTCAGCATTTAAAGTTTTTAAAATTTTTGTAGAATATAAAGCATTTCCGACAGTATCCTTAGCTTGATCTTCGATATATATTCTTTCAGGAGCTATTCCTTTTTCAACAAGCCAATTTTTCATAACAAACCCTTCTGTAACTCCACCTTGAGGAACTCCTCCAGTAACAATTATAGGAAGTTCAGGATTTAATTTAGCTATCGCTAATGTTTGTTCCAATCTTCCAAGTAAAGGTTTTTCCATAACTCCACCTTTTCCAAGTGCATATCCAAGAGTAACTATTGCTGTATTAGGATCAGTTACTTTATATGCTTTAGTTTCAAATTTTATGTTTAAAGTATCTTCTGTTCTATTGAATCTTTCTATAAAGTTAGCAGTTTTTTCAGGGTGTATTTTCATTGAATTTGTTATGATAGAATTAAATTCATCTTCATTTCCTAAAGCTTTATTATATCCAGCTAATAACATACTAGCTTCAAAGCAAGAAGGATATATTTTTAAAATATCTTTATAAGTTGCTAAAGCTTCTTCAGTTTTGTTTTGTAGAATTTGAGAACTAGCAATTCCAAATCTTAAATCTAATCTGTTTGGATCAAGATGACTTGCTTCTTTAAATGAGTTTTCTACAACATCATATTTACCTTTTAAGGTAATACCCTTAAAGAACTCTTTTTCAGCTTTCTTTAAATCTCCACCATGCCAATAGAAAACCATTCCATTTTGAGTTAATTGATTAATTTTTTCTTGATTCTCATAAGTTTTTGTAGATGTACAACCAGTTAAAGCTAACAAAACTAAAATTCCTGACAAAAGTTTAAAGTTTTTCATTTTATCTTCCTCCTCCTATGTAACTCATAATTTATGTTCTAATAGGAGTATACTTCAAAACTTAGAATAGTCAATATTTACCAAAAAATTTTATTACCACTCTAATATTCTTTGCAAAAAAATAAAGTAAAGTATTAGAGTAATAAATAAAACAACATTTAAAAATATTGTTTAAAACATCTGATATAATAAGAACAAGATAATATTTTAAACAAAAAATAAATAAATTCTTTTTGGGCTAAGTGGCGGACAATTTGTCCGTTAGTTATTTTTAAGTTCATCTTCTTTATATTTAAGATATGCTATTTTTATTATATTACCATCTTTTTCAGCTTCTTCTAATTCAACTTCTATATCTGTTAAAAAATCAAAATTTTTATTTTTTCTTTTTTTTCTTTTAAATTCTCTTTCTTTCTTCTTTACATAAGAAATTAAACTTTCTTTTACCCTATCTTCTATACTAAATAAATGATTCCAAGTTGAGAGATATTCACTAAAATCATCTGGTGAAATATTTCCTAATATAAATTCAATTGAACAGTTATAACTATCCATTGATGAATCTTCTTCTACTATTAAATCATAAGAATCTAATTTTAATTGAGGATTTATATCAAATCCTATTGGAAAAAATTTTATATTTTTTTTGTTAAGAATTTTTTCACCTTTTTTAGAATTACAATCCTCACAAGATAAAAATATATTATCTGTATTCCAAGCTACAAAAGGATATTTAGCTTTTGGGATAAAATGTTCTAATGGAGATAATTTAACTGAAGTATTTGTATTTTTTAATTTATTAATACCACAAAATGGACAATAAATTTTTCCATTTAAAGAATTATACAACATCTCGTAATATTGCTTTTTTACACTCCCATTATCTTTAGAACTAAGATATTCCCAAAAAGCATTATCCATTTCTCTTAAAATATTAGTAAATTCAGTACTAAATCCATAATCTTTTAAGTTTTTATAAGAAATAAAGGAATCATAATCCTTTAAATAATTTTTAATTTCTAAGTTAGTCTTTATAATATTTTTAAACTTTTGTCTTTCTTCAAGCGAAATTTTACCTAAATACTCATCAAAAGATCTTATTTTCTTAGAGCATTTAGGACTGTTTTCAAAATAATCTTCTAAGATTTTTAAATTTTTTTCATAATCTGTTTCTTCAGATTTAGCAGCACTATGTAATACAATATCTATACTTTTAAAATAATTTTTCAAAAGATTAGAAGTAGTATTAAATTCTGTTTCATAAAATTTAGATTTATTAAAATAATACCACATTTTTATCACTCTTTTATTTTATTATTTATAAGTTTAATTAAATCATTACTATATATTGTGTCAGGAAATTTATAGTTTATTTCTTTCTTTAGATTCTTTAATTGTTCTACATCATTTGTTGCTTTTATTTTCATTCTAAATTCATTATAGGTTTTTTGGGCAATATCAGATATTCCAAACTTATCGTCAAATAATTTTTCTGTTAATGTAGAACTGTCTTCTCCAAAAGGATTAAAATTGATATTTTCAATTTCATAGTTCTCACACTTATATACTTGTATTTCTTCTAAGTCACTTATGAGTTCTGTACTATGTGTTGTAAAAATAATTTGATCTTTTTCATTTATAGCTTCTTGTAATAATGAAATATACTTTCTTTTTAAGTCGTTATTTAAATATTTATCTGGTTCATCTAATAAATATAAATTTTCTTCTTTACTATAATATTTTTCTGGAAATAAAGAAAATATATCAATTATAGATTTTTCTCCTTCAGATAGATCCCATTTAAATAATTTTACTGTTTCATTAACATAAAAATTTTGACAATAATCATATTTTAAATTAACATAAGATAAAGCTTTATTAAAAATAAAGCTATTTTTTGGAATAAAATTTTGAGAGTATTTATTTAAATTAGTTAAGAAATTTAAATGAATATCCATTCCTGGAATCATACTTATTCCTACTCCAGCGTCTTTGCCAAATGGTAAAGTACTTCCTCTAATTTGTTCTTTTTCCCTTGTTATTTCATAATTCATTCCTTCATTATCAAATTCTATCTTAAAATCAAAATTAGATTGATTAAAAAGAGTAAAATTTGAATTATTTAAATTATAGTTATTATTAAATTGGTTTTTAGAATAATATAAATTGATTTCAGTTATGATCGTAGATAACATTTCTAAAAATATAGTTTTACCTGTTGAATTTTTTCCAACAATACATATGATAGGAGTATCAAAAAAGTCAAAAACAGTTCCTTTTTTAAAACATTTATAGTCACTAAACAATTCTATTCTTTTAATTCTCATAAATCCCTCCTAGACTAATTGGCGGACAATTTGTCCGTTCATATATTTTTATAACTTTTTTTATATAATTCTATTTTCTTATCTTTATATAAAACTAAATCTTTAATTACCAATTTACTAATAGCAGAAATAAAAACTTCGATTTCTTCAAAATTAAATTTTGGTATTGATATAATATCAGATTTTATTTTAGAATTACTTATACTATTTCCCCAAGAATATTTATGACTTAAACTTTTTTTGATACAAGTTGCTAAAAATAGTTGATTAGATCTAGTTATTTTTTGATTTTTTAAATATAAAACTAAATTATGACTATCATTTGAGTAAAAATCTTTTTCTTGATAGCTTACTACAAAAGTTTTTCCTCCTATAAAAATACAATTCCCTTTTTCTATAAGTTCATCTTTATAAATAATATAAGTACTTACTCCATTATTTTCTGCACTCGCACATAAATAAGGAATGTTTCCACTATTAGGTACTATATCTTTAGATAATATATTTTTAGTATTTTTAATTTCAAAAATATTTGTAATATTCAATTCTTTTAAGTCTATATTTTTAAACTTATCTAATATTTTTTCTTCTTCAGTAGTTAAAATATAATCTTTTAAACCAGTAATAGTTAAATATGCTTCCAGCTCGGCGATTCGTTGAGCTTCCAGCTCGGCGATAAAAGATTCCATAAATTCAAAGTCTATTTTATTATTTTTTATTGGAAGTTGAATATATTCTTTTTTAACTTTTTCCCAACCAGCTTTATTAGTCCAAGCAAAATTTCCATATATTGTTTTTGATATAGCTGCAACTAAAAATAAATATTGATTGTCACTCAAATTAGAAATAATTTCACTCTTTACATCAATAGCATAGGCGTCTTGTAAAACAGTAAATTTATTCTTTTGGAAGAATGTTGCTCCTGTATTTGCACCATTTGCAGAAATTGAAATAACTCTTTCTAAAATAGTTGCATTTTCATTAGGAACATAATTATTTAACCCTTGATTTTGAATACCAGCAGTTAAAGCTGGTAATATATAATCTTTAGTAGGATAATTAGGTAAGTCAGCAGTTTTATAATTTAATGTTTTTGTTTTTAATTTTTCAAAAAGATTTTCTATTTTGTATTCGCCCCACTCAATATTATTTAATTTTTTATTGAGTGAGGCTTCTATTTTCCCACTTTTTCATCTTCTTTTTTTTCCTGTTTCAAAAGATTTGAAACTTCCCATGCTAAATAATCAGCTACTGTTTTTTTAAAATCATTTAATCCTGGTTTAGTGTCTACTGGTGCTGATTGATTCCAATCTGCTCCATTTTTAGGATCAATAGTTCCTTCATAATATTCTTCAGGTGTTAGTAAATTTAATTTTTTTCTACCAAATCTTACCAAATCAATAACTTCTTTATATCTTCCTCTAGCATTTCCTGTATCCTTTAAATTATTACTTGATTTTTTTCTATTAGTTCTTGTATATCCATCATTTGAAAAATCAATAAATTTTACTATTTCATCTTTTTCATGTGGTTCACCTATACGAAAAACATATATATTAGTCTGAACACTTGCTTTTCCTATAAATAAATCAATTGGCATTTTTATACTAGCTAAAAGCGTATTATGTTCTAATATTTTTTTATTATATTCAATAGCTTTTCCTGATCCAGCAGAATTTTGAATAATAATAGCTGCATATCCACTTTTCATCATAGAAAGAGCTTTTTCTACAAATATCATTCCATTTCCTGGTGCTGAATATGGTGGATTTAATATAAAAGCATTGGCAGGAAACTTCTTGTCAGTTTTTCCAAAACCATAATATCCTTCAAATTCTTTTAAAGAATCTTTATTGAGTATATTAGAACTTCCATCTCCCATTAAAATCATATTTAAAATAGCCAACATATATACACTTGAAAGAATTTCTAGTCCTAAAAGTTGATTTGCTTTTATTTCTATTTTTTTTCTTGCTAATTCTTCAGGAGATTTAATGCTATTTTTAGCGTCAATTATCATTTCATTCATAGCAGCTACAAGTAATCCAGCAGAACCAGTGGCAAAATCCCAAACATATGAATCTTTATTTATTCTTGCTAATTTTACCAATAAATTTGCTACATAAGATGGAGTTAAGACAACATCATTTAATTTATCTTGAGTAAATCCTAACCAACTATACATTTCATTAAAAAGTTTTCCTGTAAAATCAGTTGTTAATCCTATTTTATAATATATTCCTAAATCATCTACAATTTTAGTAAAAACTCTTTTTAATTGACTTTCTTTATTATGTGGTTTATTTATATTATCTGTAGTTAAAGTGTTTTGTAAAGTTCTAATTATCAATTTTTTCTTGCTGTCAGGAAGTTTTTTCTCATTTAAAAAAGATTTAATTTTGCTTAAAATAATATCTCCATCTCTAAATCCTTCTTCTTCTGAAGATTTTAAATCACTTTTTTCAAGAGGTTTAACTTTTCCAGGGATACCAATAGTTGCTATAATAGAAGAAGCAACTAAATATACACGATCATTTTCTCCTAATCCTTTTTCATTTTGATATATGTCATTATTAAGTTTTACTAAACTCATATCAATTTCTTTTTCTCTAGCTTCTTTAATTTTTTCAATTTCTTCTGGAGTTAATTGTAATTGTTTAACTTTTTCTATAAAATCATCAAAATTTTCTTTTTTTAAGAAAGAAAAATCCGTATATTCACCTATTTTCTGTCCAACTCCTAAATTACTTTTAGAAACATAATAAACTCCAATAGAATATTCAAGCTCATCTTTTTCATTTTTAAATCCTGTCATTCCAATAGCTATTATATCAGTATAACTTGTATGATGTAATAAAGCATTTGCGTAGTGAACAGCTCCATTAACAGCATATGAATTTATATTTTTAAAATTTGGTTCATTTTTAGAATTTTTATTTTCAACTTGATTATCAGAATTAAGTTTTACAAGCTTATCTTTATATCCTTTATATTCAATAAGTATAGGATAATAGTTTAAATTTTTATCTGAAATTAAAAGTTTAGTATCAGGACGATTCCCACCTGATCCACCATTTTTTGAAAAATAATCATTAAGTGCTTTATCTATTTCATCATTTAATGATTCTTGTTCTAATTTATATTGTAAATTATAACTTTTTAACCAACCATTTGCTAAATCTGCAATATTAGGTTCAACAGATTTATTAGTTTTTGTTGCCATTACTTTTATCCCCTTTCATTGTAAAAAAATTATTATTTCAGCCTTGTAATTTTCCTTTAAAACAAGTTTTTAGGTGATACTGGTAGAAAGTATCACCTTATTTTTTCATAGTTTTCTCTATATATTTTCTAATAGTATTAAAATATATGCTTGGAGAGTTTCTCTTCATTGTAAAAAGAAATTCAGGTGAAATTCCTTCTGCTTCTGCACATAAATTAACAGCTTCTTTTTCTACCTCTAATTTTTGCTCATTATCTAAATTTTCAAATTCAATTTTTAACTCATCTTTTGTTTCAAGTGAAATAATTTTATCTTCTAAATTGAATAAATTTAAATTTGCATTATCAGAAGTTTGTTTTTTCTTTTCTTTTTTCTCTTTTTTTTCAGATTTTTTTTCTTTTGTAGAGTTTGATTTTGTTTTTGTTTTTTTAGTATCTTCTTTAAAGTTTTTTAATATACCAGCAATATATTGTACTAAAGTTGTTTCAATTGGACTCTTTAGCTCATACATTGCCTTTAAAACTTTAATAGTAACTTCCTCTCCATTAGTGTTTAAAATCTTATTTAATCTATTATCCACTGTTTTCTTCCAAGCTTTTTGGATATAGATATTTCTTTTAGATTTTTCTATATATTTTAAAACATTAGGATTATCATATATGTCTTGTTCTTCCTCTACTACTGCTGGAGTAGTAGCATTTGATATAACTTTAACTTTTTTAGGATAGAATTTTATTGTTTTCCAGGAATAATTTGGAATAAACTCATATTTTGTTTCAATTCCAGAAATTTCTTTTACTTCATCTAATGCAGGTGTAAGAAATTTTTTAGTAAAATTTGTTTTAATTTCATAACTTTTAGGAAGATCAAAAAAAGTAAATATCTCTTCTTTAGTTACTTCTATTTCTCCCCTTTTAAGATGATCGCTAAGAAGGGAATACATTCTATATGTATATATTCCTTGAATTTTATCTACATGTAGTTCATCTAGTGGAGCATAAACTTCAGGTAGTATTAATAATTCTAATATTTCTCTTGGAATCTGATAAGTTAGTTCAGTACTCTTTGCTTTTTGGGTAATTCTAACAGAAGCTAAAATATTAGTAATTACCTCTATTTTTAAATTTTTTCTATCAATATAGTTAAAGCTCAAATAAGTTTTAACTGCTTCTTTTATTCCTTTTTTTAACTCTGTACTATTTGCTCCAATTGAATTAGCTAAAATAGTTAAGTTAATAGTCTTAAAGTTCATATTTTTTCTCAAAGCTATAAGTTTACAATGTTCTTTTATATCCTGGATTATTTTTTGTGCTTCTACTTGAGTTAAGCTTAGTTTTTCTTTATCTTTTAGTTCCAATAAGTTATTCCCTGGTAAAAACTTAGTAATACTTTTCTCTTTCATAGTATTATCAAATAATTCTCTTTGTTCAGACTCTATAAAAGATCTTTCTTTTATATCTTCAGCTATTGTTTGAGTAATTTCAAAAGCTACTTTTTCTAATTCTTTTTTATTTATTTTATCTACATCTATAGAAAAATTTTTATTATATAGATTTTCTAAAAAATCTTCCAAAGGTTGAGTAGTTATTCTATTTATTATGTTTATATAAGCTTCCCTATAAACTGCTTTTAGTTGTTTTTGAGTTTCTCTTTTTAAGGCAAATATTGCTTTTTCTACAGGTACTTTATAATATTTGCCTTTTTCTAATTTGAATGTGGCTAAAGCACTATGTTGATTTAATATAGTACTTTGTTCTTCTTTTAAATTAGCCTCTTTTAATATAGTTAAAGATGAAGAAGTTTCTTCAGATTTCTTTTTTTTAGTAAAATCATCAATATTCATTTTAGCTCCTCTTTAAATAGAATATAACTTTTAATAATTAATTTTTAGAAAATAGATGATTATTTGAAGACATAAATTCTTTTTTTAAAAGTTTAATTTAAAAGAACAACTATATTCCTGTAGTCTAAAGTTTTGGGGTTTCAGGTTTATGGTTTTCCGCCTATTCTAGCCCTTTAATTTCAAGGATTTTTAATAAAGATTAGATACTTTTAATAAAGGAAATATAACTTTTAATAACTCAAATCTTACTTTTAATCAGAATAATATAACTTCTAATAACCAAAATATAACTTTTAATAATGATATATTTTTTATAAATTTCATTATTTTATTTAGTATTTAAGAATAATATGATAAAAATATAACTTTTGATAACTATTTTTTTTATAGAATATTTATTTTTTAATTTTTTTTAATTATTTATGGAAAATTTTTTTAGATATAACTTATTTAAATATAGATAAAAAAGAATAACTACATTCTTTTTTGTAGTTTCAAGTTTTGGGGTTTCAGGTTTCTAGTTTTCCGACCATTTTATCCCTGTAATATCAAAGGTTTCTAATAGAAATTAGATACTTTTAATAATGGAAATATAACTTTTGATAACTTAAATCTTACTTTTAGTCACAATAATATAACTTCTAATAACCAAAATATAACTTTTAATCACAATATTTTCTATAATTCTATTTTTATCTTAATTAGAATTAAAGAATAGTATATAAAAAATATAACTTTTAATAATTATTTTTTTTGTTAAATTTAAACTTTTATTAATGATAGTTGGAGCTTTTTTTTTAACTATAAAAAATTAAATTTGATTTTTTAACCACAAAAATGCTTAAAGATATATGAGCTTTGGTATAGATTAGATACTTTTAGTAATAAGTTTTTTTTATAAAGAGAATATTATTTTCTAAAATATAACTTTTAATCATAACTTTTTTATGTTAGTTAATAATTTTTATTAAATATTTTATATAAAAACTCTTTCATTTTAAGCCTAAAATTGATAGAATATTTCGATTATATGAGCCTTATTGTTTTTAGTTTTTTATGTTATTTATTATCGGACTTATATTTAAACCTTAAAATTTTTAATCTTAGTCTTTAATTGAATTTACTTGCTTTTTATGATACAATTAGTCTATAGATAATAATAAACTAAGCTCAAAGAATATTGAATCTAAAAAAAGTTCTTACAGTAATCCACAACTATGAGGACTTTTTTTATTTTATTTATTTTTTTCAATATATTCTTGGATAAATTCTGTTAAAACATCTGTTAAAGTAACATCTTTCTCCAAGCAAATCTTTTTGAACTCCTTTTTAAGCTCCTCATCTATTTTAAATGTTAAAGTTGACATATTTAATTCCTCCTTTAATTAGTATGTTAGTATATACTAACATACTAACACTTGAAATAAAAAAAGTCAACAACATTATATTGTTGACTTTAAATAATTAACGACTTCTTGATCTACTATTTCTCCTTCTAAGAGGTTTTTTTTCTACCTTTGGTTTATTTTCAAGCTTTATTTTATTTATTTTTCTTTTATAAAAAACATACTCTTTTTCTTCTGCTTTTATATTTTTAATTATATTCCCATCTATTTTTAATTGTTTATTAAATCTATCTAAAAACTCTGTTTTTCCAGTTTTATTAATATATTCTTGCATTTTATCCCTATAGAAATTAAGCCTATATTCTAAAGCTTCAGATACAGTATTACTCATACTAAACTCACAATTTCCTAAAGTTAGATTAAATTTATGCAAGTCTTCTCCATAACCTACAGATATAGTAGTTTTATATTTATCTTTAGATTTATTATCCAGATCTAATATTTTTTCCAGGAACTCATATGCTTCTATTCCTGTTAATTTAGTTTTAGGTTCTAAATTAAAATTATATTCTGAAGAAAAGAATACAACATTGAAGTTCTCAAAAGGTGGTTTAATTGCTTCTATTTCCTTTTTTTTTTCATTTATTCCTTCATAACTTTTATAAACCATATCTGCTACTTTTTCTGCTTCAGCACACATTCTAAAAAAGTCATGGTGATCTGTTTCTAATATTTTTTTAAATCCATCATAATATGAGAAATGATTAATATGATTTCCTTTAAAATCTACTCCTAAATCACTTTTAAGAAATACTGTAGCTATTTCTACTATTAACTCTTCTTGTAATAAATTGTTGATACTTTGATGTCTTCCTGACCTATTTAAAGAGCCTGTAGCGTGACACATTTCATGGATTAGTGTTTCTGCATAAGATTCCTTATTTAAGAAGAAAATATCATCTGGCATAAATAAATTATCAAATTTATCATTATATTCAGCTTCTTGTCTATTTACTTTAGTTATATTGCAAATAGAGTTTGCTTTCAACTGATTAATTACCTCATCTAAAGATTTCTTTTCTTTTTCTTCTTGTGGTGGTATACCTTCTATTTGTTCTGCATTAAATAGCATAAAGTAGCTAGAATATGGTTTAGGAAGTTTTTCTTCATATTCTACTATTTTTCCATTTTTATCTTTTTCTCTTACTTTCTTAGTAAATTCCCACTTTTCACAAAGAGTTCCTTTTTCCCCTTTTTTAATTTTCCATTTATTTTCTTGTGCTTGTTTAAAACTTACCCATCTGGAGTCCTTATATCCTTTTTTAGCCATTGTATAGCATAACCTTAATCTATTTACCCCTTTATAGTAAGAATCGTTTATAGGGTTTTCTGGACGCTTTAAAAGACTTTTATATAATTCATCAGAAAATAATTTTTCTTTTTCATCTATGTTTCTTATTAAACTCTCTACAATTTCTCTTCTGGTATCTCCTATAATAGCTATTCCTGTAACTTTACTATCTTTTTCTTCAATTTTACTATCAGTAACCTTTAAATTGTATATTCCCTCTTTTATATTACTTTTATTTTCCCCTTTAAATACTCCTACTCCATCTACTTTTAAAATAACTTCTTCTTTTGTTACTGTTACTTGTTCCATTAAATCACTTCTCATAAATTCTCTTGTAATTTCAGCAGTTTCTTTATTAGTTATCTTCCCATTTAATGTTACATTATGATCATAAGCTTCAGTATAAAGAGTTAATTCTACTTTCTCTTTTTTATTCATTGCATTACTGTATTCTAATAATTTATTAAAATTTTCTCTTTTTTTATCTTCTAGGAAGCAATTTTGATATTCATAAGTTAATTTTTTTACTTTCTCTCTGTATTCATCACTTTGAGTATAATCTACTTCTACTTCAATAATTACATCATATATTTTAATTTCTTTACTTTTAAAGTTTTCCATATATTAACTCCTCTCTTTCTTTTAAAACATGCAATCTAACAATTTATGTAACAAAAAAAGAAAAAAATAGCTTATAGCTGCAAATGCTCCTAATATAAGAAAATCTAAGAATAACAATTCTATTTTTAACATAATATCTTTCATTTTTCCTCCTTCTATTAACGGACAATTTGTCCTTTAGTTTTTCTAATTATAAAAAAAGAGCCTAAAACTAAGTAGCACAAAAATGCTAACTTAATCTTAGGCTCTCCGTCTCCCAGTTTCTGGCTTTCCTTCTATACCAACAAATAATTTTCAATAAAAATAGTTATCTAAGCAGCAATAGAGTATCTCTGTTTTCTCCTCTTACTTAGTATTTTTACCTACTCCTTAATTTATTTTTTCTTTTATTATATCATAAAAAAAATATATAAACAATTTAAAATAATTCCCTTATTTAATTAAAAATAAGGGAACTATTATGTATTTATTATTTAATTGTTACATTTAGGAGAACAGATCCTCTGTATACTCCTAGTTCTTGTTTCTCTGGTACATCTAATCTTCCTATTATTCTTACTAGATGTCTTTTATTTCCTTGTTTTTGAACTCCTGCTTGTAGATCTCTCGCTTGAAGTGTTGCTCCGCTTGAGTTTACAAGTTCTGGTGTTGTTGTTGATAAACTAAATTTTACATTTGATATATCTTGGTGCATTTCTAATAGAATACTTGTTTCGGCTTTCTTATTCTTGCTTCCTTGGATCAATTTTCCAAAGTCTAGTATTCCATTCTTTAATATATCAAATGGAGCTTTCGGCACTTCCAATGTTATACTTGTATTACTTATTTCATTTACTCCTCTAATTACTCTAAAGTTTAACACTGTATTTTTATTTACCAACCAGTTATTTAGCCCTAATCTTAGTTTTCCATCTTCTACTAATAGTGATAGAACTGTTCCTGGTAAGTCTATTGTTTGGTGCTTCAAGCTATTTTTTGAATCTATTATGTATTTTTGTGTTGCCCTCATTGTTTCACATTGAACTTCTAAGATATCTCCCTCTTTCATAAATGGGATACCATAACCATCATTTGATTTGTATGATACTCCTGCTGGAATAGGAGGTTCTATTCCACCAATATTTGGTGCTGTTAAAGAAATTCCTTGGAATCTAACTATATCTCTTATTGGATATTTTTCAGTGAATTTTAATGTTGATGTTCCTTCTACTCTTCTTGGAGAAGTTATTCCTATTGTATGTTTACTTACTTCATTTGTAGCACGTATTATTCTTATTACTAAATCTCTTTTTGGTTCTAATACTCCCCAAGAAGTAAGAGCAAGTCTGAATTTTTTGTTTTCTACTTTAAATTTAAAGTTAATATTACCAATAGTTCCAGTTTGTTCTGCTAAATTTCCTCCAGCTCCAATAACATACTGTTTACCATTAACTTCGATTTTATCACCTTGTTCTGCTAGTAAAATTCCATGTCTATTTGAACTTTCTAAGTAAACATCTCTTAAAGAGTTTTCTAAGGCTAAAGCTTGAGGATTCGCTAATGTACAACCAGTAAATTCAACATATGATGGTGTAGGATAATATTCCTTAAATGTTAATGTAGATGTTCCTTCTATCTTTCTAGGAACTCTTAATGTCATCTTATGATCTAATATTTCAGTAGCTCTTTTAGCTTTTATAGTAAGTAATCTATCAGGTTCTAATACTCCCCAATCTTTTAAAGCGAGTCTAAATTTACCATTTTCAACTTTAAATTTAAAGTTAATATTTCCTAAAGTATCATGTTTTTCAGGTAAGTTACCATCAAAACCAATAGTATATTGTTTACCATTAACTTCTAAAATATCATTATGTTCTAATGTAACTAATCCTTTACCAGTAGTTTGTGTAAGTTTAACATCTCTAAGAGCATTTTCAAGAGCAATATCTTGTGGTGAACTTAAACTACAAGAATTAAACGCAATATATTCAGGTGAAGGATAATATTCTTTAACTTCTAAAAGAGATTCTCCACTTACTTTTTCAACATATGGAACTTTTATATTCATTGTATGATTCATTCTTTCATCATTTGTTCCTGTTTCACTGTTTCTTCTAGTTGCTTTTAATGTTAATGGATAAGCTTGAGTTATTCTTATTCCATATTCATCAACTTTTAATCTTAACTTTCCATTTTCTACTTTAAATGTAAAATTAATTTTTCCTACTGTATCACTATGTTCGCCTAGATTTCCACCAGCTCCTATATTGTACCTTTTTCCATTAACTTCTAAAATGTCATTTGCTTCTAAATTAAGTAATCCTTTACCTGAAGCTTGAGATACTGTTACTCCAGTAACTGCTCTTTCTAAGCTTATATTCTTTTGAGCTGGTATAGTACAAGATGTAAATGGAATGTATTCTTGCTTATATGACTTATCTATATTTAAATTAGATTTTCCCTCAACAGATTCAGGTTTAAATGTAAAATGAAAGTTATTTTCATATGCCACATCATCTCCTCTATCTGTCAATCTTCCTTCTTTAGTAAATCTTAATGTGAATTGTGTTTTTGGAAATTTTAAAAATTCTATATAACATCTGTTGAAACAAGCGTGTCCCTCTCCAGTTGTTCTAAGTTTTACTACTAAATCATTACTTAATGTAACAGTTTGCTCGACAAAAGTTAAATTTCCTTCATTTCCATGTTGTAGCCAACATTTTCCTCTTGTTAAATGTTTTCCATTTAAATAAAATTTAGATTCGCAACCTCCTTTATAAAAAAAATCTTCATATCTACCTGTATTAGGAGTAATTACTTTTATTCCTTGCGGTTGTTCACTTTGATGTGCGTTTAATCCATATCCTGTAAATACAAATTCTCCACCCTTATATGCGTCTGTAATATTAAAATACATATGAGAAGGTGTAGAATATTCAAATAATTGTATATTGTTTCTTAATATTTTATAAATTGATTTTATGTTTTGCTTGTTATCTAATACTTTAATATAAATATCTTTATTCTCTTCATACTCCGATATAAATAAAATATTATCTTCTATTTTAAAATTAACTTCATCTTCTTTTGCCATTGGATCTTGAGTTATTATTATATTATCTTTTTTTATCTCTTCAACCTCTTCAAGACCTACCATTACTAAATAATTCTTTTCTATTCCATCTATTTCTTTACTTTTTAATTTAGTAATAGTTAAATTTAATTCAGCTTTTTCTTTATATTTTTTCAATGTTTCTGTCTGTGTTACTATTTTATCTGGATTTTCTGTCACATATGAATGTGGCACTTCAGAGAAACTAATTATACTCATTAACAAAAATACAATACTTAATAATACTTTTTTCATTTTTATCTTCCTGTCCTTTCTAAAAAAATAAATATTTTTTACCCATTTTAAATTATAAATTTCAGTTAAATATTCTTAGCTTTATCTATCTTTTCTTTTATTTGATCTATTGTAAGATTTTCTGTAATCTGTTCTACAATATTTCCATTTTTATCTATAATGAAGCTTGTAGGAACAAACTTAACTGAATATTTTTCTACCACTTGACTATCTTTATCTATAAGAGTTGGAAAACTATAATTATTCTGTTTTAAAAACTTTTTTACTTTATTTGTTTTTTCTTTATTTATTCCAAGAATAATTATATCTTTTTTATTTTCTCCATATTCTTTATAAAGACTTTCAATAATTGGTAATTTTTCTTTGCATGGTTGACAGTAATTTATCCAAAAATTTAAAAGTATTACTTTTCCTTTATACTCTGTTAATGTATGATTTATATCATATTGATCTTTTAATTCGAAATTAGAAGCTTTTTCAGCAAAACTAATCATTGAAAAAATTAAAAATAATGTTGTTATAATCTTCTTCATGTTTCCTCCTTAAAGCAGATAGCTTTAAGAAGGCTATCTGCTATTTGATTGTAACATTAAGAAGGACCGAACCTCTATATACTCCTAGTTCTTGTTTCTCTGGCACATCTAATCTTCCTATTATTCTTACTAGATGTCTTTTATTTCCTTGTTTTTGAACTCCTGCTTGTAGATCTCTCGCTTGAAGTGTTGCTCCGCTTGAGTTTACAAGTTCTGGTGTTGTTGTTGATAAACTAAATTTTACATTTGATATATCTTGGTGCATTTCTAATAGAATACTTGTTTCGGCTTTCTTATTCTTGCTTCCTTGGATCAATTTTCCAAAGTCTAGTATTCCATTCTTTAATATATCAAATGGAGCTTTCGGCACTTCCAATGTTATACTTGTATTACTTATTTCATTTACTCCTCTAATTACTCTAAAGTTTAACACTGTATTTTTATTTACCAACCAGTTATTTAGCCCTAATCTTAGTTTTCCATCTTCTACTAATAGTGATAGAACTGTTCCTGGTAAGTCTATTGTTTGGTGCTTCAAGCTATTTTTTGAATCTATTATGTATTTTTGTGTTGCCCTCATTGTTTCACATTGAACTTCTAAGATATCTCCCTCTTTCATAAATGGGATACCATAACCATCATTTGATTTGTATGATACTCCTGCTGGAATAGGAGGTTCTACTCCACCTATATTTGGTGCTGTTAAAGAAATTCCTTGGAATCTAACTATATCCCTTATTTGATATTGTCCAGTAAATGTTAATGTAGATGTTCCTTCTACTCTTCTTGGAGCTTTGATTGTCATTCTATGTTCCATAAGTTCAACATTAGTATTTTTCTTAGAATTAATAGTAAGTACTCTATCAGGTTCTAATACTCCCCAAGAAATTAGAGCTAATCTTATTTTCCCATTCTCAACTTTAAATTTAAAGTTGATATTTCCTAATGTATCACTTTGTTCTGGTAAGTTTCCTCCAGCTCCAATAGTATATTTTTTACCATTTATTTCTAAAATATCACTTTGCTCTAAACCTACTAATCCTTTTCCAGAAGTTTGTGTAAGTTTAACATCTCTTAGATTATTCTCAAGAGCAATATCTTTTGGAGAGTTTATATTACAAGAGTTAAACGCAATATATTCAGGCGAAGGATAATATTCCTTAACTTCTAAAACTGATTCCCCTATTACTTTTTCAACATAAGGAACTGTTAAATTAATTGTATGATTCATTACATCAGGTATTTCTTTATCTTTTACTATTTTAATAGTTATAGGTTGTGGCGAAGGAACTTTTAATCCATATTCATCAACTCTTAACTGAAGTTTTCCATTTTCAACTTTATATGATAATGTTACTTTATTTAATTCTAATTTTTGTTCATCTAAATTTGATGAAGTTAAAGTATGTTTTTGTCCATTAATTTCTAAAGTATCTGTAGGATCTAAATGTAATATTCCATCTCCAGAAGTTGAAGATATTTTTACTCCTTTTGGAGAATTTAATAGAGATAGTGGTTTGATAGTATCTATTGTACAAGAATCAAATTTAATATATTCTGGTTCATAATTTTCATCTATGACTAAACTACTTATACCATCAGCTTTATGTATAAAATCATCAAGTTTTACATTAAAAGTTTGAATTATATCTATTGTATTATCTCCATTACTATTATCATTTTTAGGATCGCCACAATATCCCCCTGTTTTTATAACAATAATATAATGTTCTGGTAGGGTTATATTCCAATTTGTTTCAGCCCATTGATAAGGTCTAGCACTATATGATGTTAAACGTCCTAATTGAGGACTTGTATAAACTTTATTCCCTTTTCTATCATATCCTTCTATAATTACAAAAAAACTACCTTCTCTATGTTGAGTATGTCCAACTTGAATTTTATTTGTTCCTGATATTTTTCTAATGTAAGTGTTATTTCCATATTTAGATTTACTTTTAAAAATTTCTTTTGTAAGATCTACCCAACCATTTATATCTAAATTTTCATTAATAAGCATACCTAAACTATCAGAATAAGCAAATAATTTTATATCAGTTTTCTTAACATTTCCTTTTAAAATTTTCTTTATTTGATATTGTTTATCTAATATTCCTATGTATACTTGTTTTGGAATTTTTGAATAACTTACTTCTATTTCTGATGTAGTTCTTTCATTAGTAACTGTATATTCTAAATCACCATCTTTTAGGACTTTTTGATTCAACATTCCATTGATTTTTCTTCTTCCATTTGTTGTTGATATTGATGGAACTTCTTGTAGTTCTTCTGATAGATAAATCTTATCTCCTGGTTGAATCTCATACTCTATATTATCTAAACTAAAGTATATCTTTTTTTGTTCTGGATTATGTAAACCTTCTACCTCTTTACTTTTAATCTTAGTAATAGATAAGTTTAATTCAGCTTTTTCCTTATATCTTTTTAATGTTTCTGTTTGTGTTACTTCTTTATCTGGGTTCTCTGTTACATATGAATGAGGGATTTCTGCAAATACATTGATTGCAAAAAATAGCATTACTAAAAATACTTTTAATATTTGATTAAGTCTATAGCAGTACCCCCCCCCGTTCATTTTTTTAACACTATTATTTTTTCTGAACATTTTTCTCCTCCTTGACTTTCAAGTTAGATTTTTCCTTTTCTAAATATTTTTTTATTTTAATAGCAAAAGATTTATTTGGATTCTTTTCTATTATTTCTTTTAATCTTTCATATTCATCTTCACTTTCAGGTACAATATTTATTATAATTATATTTGGATTAGACTTATCTAATTCCATTTTCATTTTCATATTTCTATCAGTAGCTGCTTGAGCAACTACTGATAATATTAATAACAATGATACAATCAATTTTTTCATTTTTGTTCCCCTCCAGTTTGTGGAGTTTCTATTTGTTCTACTTGTCCTGGAAGTTGTGAATATTGAGATACAATAATAGGTACATACCCTATATATTCTCCTTCTATTATCTTTGCGTCTTCACCTTTATCTATATCTCTTTTATTTAATAACGCATAGAATTTTACATGTTCTGTTTCTTGAGTAATAATCAACTCTTTGTTTGGTAGTTCCATTCCATATTCTTGGACTTTTATCCATTTTTTCATATTAGTCATAAGTCCTGACTTTGGAAAACTAAAAACTAATTTTTTTCCAAAATCTTCTTTCTTTGCTGTAATTTCTAATATTCCATATCCAGCAATCTCTTCAGCTTGTAACATTCTTGTATTAAAATATTCATATCTTAATGGTTCTAATATCTTTATTTCTACTTTTGCAAATATGGAAGTACTTAAAATAGTTAGAAAAAATAGTAATAGACATTTTTTCATATTTATATTCCCCCTATTAAACTAAAAAACTTGTAAATTCCTAAAATTAATATATTAGGAAGTAATACTAATAAAACTAATAGAGCTATAAAAAATATTTTCCAGTAAATTGTACCTTGATTCATTTTTATCACTCTTTAACTTCTATTGTCATATAGACTTTTTTCTTATGAGTTCCCTCTTTAGATATTTTTGCTCCATCAATATAGACTATATTGTCTTCTATTATTCTTGTATTTAAGAATTTTGGAGAATAAATTCTAGTATCAATCTGCCCATCTTTATCTATATCAATTTCAGTTTCACTGTATTTAATCTTATAGTAATCTTTTATTTCAGGTTCTTTATTAAGTTCAATATCAAATGGAACTTCTATTTTCTGATCATCAATTACCATAGCTTCAATATCAACATCACTTATTATTTCTAATGGAACATTTACTTTTAATCTGCTTTGAAGCATAACTGTTGTATTGTATTCAAGCTTTCTTATTCCTCCTTCTTCTACTTTATCTTCAGTAGGTAATCCTGGAACTTGTGGAGTATCGGTTGGTAATTGTGGCATACCATCATTTTTTATAGCTGGAGCTAATGGTAATGCTGGAATTGTTTCACTATATGATATTCCACTAACTAATAACATTAGCATTAATAATATCTTTTTCACTATCTTCAACCTCCATTGCTTTTGAAATTAATATTGCTTTGTCTGTAACGTTGAATACGAAGACATTTCCATCTTCATTTTTTTCTACATATGAAAGTTGTACTATTTCATTTATTCCTTTTATTGAATAATCTAATCCCATATAAGTAACTTCTAAGAAGTATTTCTTAGGTAGTAATCCTGAAACCTCAAACACTCCTGTTTCATCTGGAATTGCCATATCTAATACTTTTCCATCTATGTCTTTTACTTTAACTAAAATATTGTCATATACTCTCATTTGTTCCATAGTACTCATTCCAAGTATTTCATCTATTTTTACAATACCTGTTAATGAAATCATTGGTTTTACTGGAATATATGCTTCTATTGTAGCTGTATTTCTTCCTTTTACTTGGATTTTATTATTTCCTAGTAAGTGTGAAGGTTTCTTTAAAGTAGGTTCAAGTTCATAAATTACATCGTTTGGAACTCCATAGAACATTGCATATCCATCTTTATTTGTTGTTTTTGTTTGATCTCCAATTTTTATATCAACATTTTTTATAACTTTTTCTTCAGGATCTTTTTTATTATTATTGTTTATATCCACAAAAGCTATTGCTTTTACTGGTGAGCTATCCATAGATCTAATATTTTCTTTTGGTTTTCTTAGATCTGTTATTCTGTCTATTCCTACTTTATATTCTTGGTTTCCTTCTTTATCTCCTCTACTTTCAAAGTTAAACCAGTTATTGTAGTTCAAGTCGAATCTAAAAGTTAGCATATCTTTATTTTCTTCAGAATACCTAGCTTCTAAAGTATAATCAAATAGATCATTACCATTACTAAACATACTCAATGCAACTTCATAATCTTTACCATTATTTTTCCATTCATTTTCCCATCTTAAAGTAGTACTTCTAAATCCTGTATAGTAAAGATTTACTGAATAACTATCTTTTTCTTCCTCATCATTAGATTTTTCCATTTGAGTAGTTAATAGGAAGTTCTTATATGACTTACTATATTCAATACTATATCTATCTATATTTTCTTTATCTGTTTCTCCTGAAATTTGATCTCTATATTTTTCTCTAATTTCATGTTCATATTCTAAGTCTAAAGATTTGAAAGCTCTATATCTAGCGGAATATCTAGTTTCACGCTTGTCATCATAGAACTTTCCATAATTTTCTTGTTCAAATTTCAATCTTAAATCATTAAGATCAATTTGCCCCAAGTAATCATATTTATAGTCATCTTTAGTATTTTTTAAAGTTACATCATCAATATATTCATTAAAAACTTGTTCTCCTCCTACTTTTAATGTAATTGGATAAGATTTTAATGAATCACTATAAATTACTTCTCCTCTTCCACGATCTAAATACTTATATTTTCCATTAATATCTTCTGGATCTCTGTAATAAGTTGCTCCAACAGTTATGCTTTCTGTAAGTCCATAGTAAGCATTAGCATAAATAGAAGGTTTCTTAATATCATGGTTTTCTCTAATGTTGAAGTCATATTCAACTTCACCTTTGTTTTGTTGATTATAGTCAGAAGTTGTATTTATAACCTTTTTAAAAATCTTTCCATCAGGAGAATATATTTTCAATGTATATTCTCTATCATCTTTAACCTCTTTATTATTAAATACAACTGTTCCATTTTCTGCTGTTTGTATATCTATTACTGTTCCTAGATAGATTAACTCTACTCTTGATCCTATTGGAACATTTTCTCTTATGATGTAATTTTTATCTCTTGTAACAAAATATCCCTCTTCTTTTCTAAAGCTAATTTGATTTTCTCTTGCTCCAGATTTATTGAATGAATAGTTTGCAAGTTCTAAAGTATGTTCTTTCCAGATGTCATCATATCTTAATTTAACATCTCTAAACATATGTTCTCTAACATCATATTCTGCTGTTAATTCTCCATATAGGAAAGCTCCTTGGTATTCTAAATTTGCTTCCCAGTCACTTTCAAACCCTTTCTTATTCTTATCTTGACTATTTTTATCTTTAGTAAAGATTTGATTAACTTCTGTTCTTAAATATCCAAGTTCAAACATTTTATTATTGTTTGTATACACAATATCATTTACTTTGTTTTTTTCATCTAACATCTTAGATGAATTTTTTAGTCTTATTTGAATCTCTTCTGGACTTGCAAAAGAAAGAGTCATATTTACTTTTTGTCTTTCAGTATTAATATTTAAGTTATTTAAAAATAATTTTTTAAATAATCCTTGCTCTAAATATATTTCTCTCTCATCTAGTTTTAAATCTTTATAATCATGTTTTATTTCTTCATCTGCCTTGATAATTTTATCTTTTCCTACATTAATTGTTATTTTTTCAAGGGTATCTCCTAATTCTATTTCAATAATCTCTTTATCTTGTTTAAAGTTTTTAAAGTTTAAAGTGTCTAAAAATGAAAAAAGAGGAAAATATATCCTTTCCCCTTCAATAAATACAGGATATACTTTATTTTTGGCTTCCCCATTTACAAGAAGGTTATATAAAAGTTTCCCTTCATGCTTATATTCATTATTTAATATCTCGTATTCTTCTTTACTTATTATTCCTTGGTTTTTTAATTTTTCCAAAGATGGATCTGAATTTGAATAAGAAATAGATGAACAAATAACAATTAAGGATAATATCATTAGTTTTTTATTTAACATAGCTTCTCCCTATAGTCTTTTTTCTAATATTTTATTTCCTTGCATATCTAACACTAAAATCTTAATTTTGTTATTCTTTAGACCTTTTAATTCTATTGTTTTACTTATTTCTTTCTCTTTATCTTGTAACAATCTAACAGAATCAACAAAAACCTTATTTTTGCCTTTTAAATCGCTTAAATAGACTTCAACTTTTGTCCTTATTTTTCCTATGTTTTTTAGTTCTAATTTAAGCTTATTTTCAGTCAAACTTAAATTTTTTAACTCTATTTCTGGTTTTAAATCTCCTACAAATCCTGCTATCTCCATTTTTAAATTTGTATAAATTTGCACTGTTGAATTTTTCTTTTCTGATGTAGGAATATTAACTTCTTTTATACCAAGAGTTGAAATATATTCTCCTTTTTTTACTTCATTAGGAGCTTCAATCAATACTTTTATCTTACCTGTTTCCCCTGGAGATAATTTTAGTTCTCTTGGATAATACTCAATCCAAGAAGTCATATCATTTTTAGCTTCTGGAATTTTTTCCGTATAAATTCTGTAACCAATTGGAGAATTTGTTACATTGGTAATGTGATATTCTTGAGTTGCCCCTCCGTTATCTATTCTTTTGTCAAAGATTACTGGATCAACATTCATATATGAAAAAGCACTTAATGAATGTAACAAAATTCCTAAACTTAGTAATTTTAATTTCATCTTTTTCCCCTCCTTTATTAAATATTTTGAAAAGGAAATGGTATAAAACCATTTCCCCTTTAAAACATCTAAATTGGATAATAAAGTGTCACTATTTGTAAAATATTATTTAGACTTATTTTACAGTTAAAGAAGCTGCAAATGTTCCTGTTCCAATGTACATTCCTCCAACACCTTCTGTTCCTGCTGGAATTACTGATTGGATAAGTGTTCTCATTTGAGTATCTGTAGCTTTAATTTTTCTAGTTCCTTTTATGAAGTTAAGTTCAGTATCCATAGTTACTAGATTATTATTTTCATCTGTTGAAGCTGATAATTTTTCAAGTTTTAAGATATTAGTATTTGCGTCATAGTTGTTGTTTGGTAACACTTCGAATTTACCATCATAAGTTGTTGTTCCAACTTCTCCATCTTTGTTAGCAGAGAAAGCATATCCATCAGTTCTTCTAAGAACTACAGTTTTATCTACTACTGATCTGTTTAATTTTCCTGCAATTTTAGTTCCATGATCGAAAACGATAGTATCATATAGATTTCCATTTTCATCAAATAGTCCTAGTTCTGGACCTCTTGGAATAACATTAACTCTTACTTCAAAAGGAACCCCAGCTCCTACTGAATCTCCTGTTTGTGTTGCTGTTAAAGCTGAATCAACTAATTGTTGTGTTGATGGAGCTGCTAATGCTGCTGTTGCTGATAAAACGCAAAATGCACCTAATAATAGTTTTCTCATAATCTATTCCTCCTATTTGTTTTTATTTAAACGGATTGCCGTTATTAGCTTATTTATTTACAGTTAAAGAAGCTGCAAATGTTCCTGTTCCAATGTACATTCCTCCAACACCTTCTGTTCCTGCTGGAATTACTGATTGGATAAGTGTTCTCATTTGAGTATCTGTAGCTTTAATTTTTCTAGTTCCTTTTATGAAGTTAAGTTCAGTATCCATAGTTACTAGATTATTATTTTCATCTGTTGAAGCTGATAATTTTTCAAGTTTTAAGATATTAGTATTTGCGTCATAGTTGTTGTTTGGTAACACTTCGAATTTACCATCATAAGTTGTTGTTCCAACTTCTCCATCTTTGTTAGCAGAGAAAGCATATCCATCAGTTCTTCTAAGAACTACAGTTTTATCTACTACTGATCTGTTTAATTTTCCTGCAATTTTAGTTCCATGATCGAAAACGATAGTATCATATAGATTTCCATTTTCATCAAATAGTCCTAGTTCTGGACCTCTTGGAATAACATTTACTCTTACTTCAAATGGTACTCCTGCTCCTACTGAATCTCCTTTGTTTTGTGCTGTTAAAGCTGAATCAACTAATTGTTGAGTTGATGGAGCTGCTAGTGCTGCTGTTGCTGATAAAACACAAAATGCTGCTAATAATAGTTTTTTCATAATACATTCCTCCTATTTTTTTTATTAAATGAATTAATCATTAACTATCTAACTTTTATAGATTGTCCTATTACTTTATAATTGTTATAGTCATAAAAAATAATATTTTTAGCTTCTTTTGGAACTTCGATATTAAATATTGTTCCGTTTCCATTAAAAAGTCTTCCTAGAGGTTTTAAATCTATAATGTTATTAACTTTATCTGTATAACCTACAGCTAATTCAACCCCTCTTCCCATATTATTTTTTATATGTGCTTTATAGAATTTTTTTCCATCTTGTTTATAGAAATTATCTGTTACTATATCAAATTTATCTTTCATTTCTCCTGAATAAGCCATCATTTCTACTTGCATAGCAATTTGCATAGAAACAGAAGAATCAATTTTACCTTTTTTTTCTTCTTCTATCTTAGGCATTTTTACAGGTTGAACTCCTAAAATGAAGCTATATTCTCCTTTAGGAAGTTGAGTTTCTTCCACATACACTTTAAATGTCTTTTCTGAAAGAGGTTCAACTGTAAAGACTTTGGGATAGATGGAAATTAGCTTTGATATATCTGTATTTTTACCAGTAGATTTTACAAATGCTTTAAATCTCATTATTTCACTACTTGTATTAGTTACAGTAAATTCTTGAAAACCATTTCCTTCATCTATCCTTTTGTCAAACCCTATAGGACGGAGTTTCATAGCATAACTTGCTGTAGACAAGATAACTAACAAAATGAATAATAAGTACTTTATTTTTTTCATTTTGAACTCCTTTTTAATCTAATTTATTAATTAAATATTATCTTCCAACTTTAAATTTGTAAGTTGCTCCAGCACCTAATGCAAATGAATCTACATCTCCTGCTGTTACTGAATATTTAGCATTAACTGTTAAATCTTCAACTGGTGAATAAGCTACTCCTAATGCTACTGATTGAGCATTTCCATAATGTCCAATTCCAGCTCCAAGAGCCATTTCTCCAGCTTGTACATTTTGGAAGTCAACTGCGTTCATAGCTGCCATTAGTGAGAATCCTTTATTCATTTTGTTATCTAAGTTATCTACTTTCTTTTCTAGCCCTGATATTCTTCCTTCATGTTCAGCAAATTTATCTTGTAGAGCTGTTATATCTTGTGTATTTTTATCTATTTGAGTTTTATTTGCTGCTATATTTTCTTTATTTTCATAAACTTCAGCTTTAACTCCACCGATTTCTCCTCTAACTGTATCCATTTCTTCTCTAACATGATCACCTAATTCAGTAACTTTTCCATCTACATAATCTTTATCTGCTTTTCCATTTATTTGATTTTGTAAGTCTTTATCTGTTGCTTCTAGGTTTCCAAGGACACCAGTTCCTTCAGCAAATAATGTATCATTTAAATCTTTTATTTCATTTTCTAATTCAGTATCTTTATATTCTAAATTTCCAAGAACACTTTCTACTTGAGTTAGTTTATCTTTAACATCTCCAAAATTCTTATCTACTTTTTCATAATTACTTCCTTGATCTTCTGTACCAAATCCAACACTTTCGTGAGTTAGTTCAAATCCATACCCAATAGTTGATAAAGTAGCCATTAAAGCTACAACAAATAATTTTTTCTTCATAAAAAAATCCTCCTCTTAAATATAAATTTCTCTTTTTATTTATTAAAAACTCTTGTATGAGTTTTTTTCTAAGGTAAAAAAAAACGAGATTCTAAAATCAAGCGACACTTTTCGTATCACCTAAATTTTAGAATCTCGTAATCCCAGTTTCCGATTCTACATATTCATAGTGGCAAGTTATAATCACTTAACTTACCTTAGACCAGCTTTCAAGTAGTATCCCAGTTATCGACTCTATCTGGAGGTTAGTTAAGATCATCTAACTCACATTAAGTTATAAATCATTAATTACTTCATATTTAATTTTTCCATATAATTATCAACAGTTATTTTTTCAGAGTTTGAAGAAAAGAAGTTTAGTGTTTCTTTCATTTGAGGTATATCAAAACCTTTAATTAGATTGATAACACTATCTATAATTTCATCATTTTTTTCTTCTGGACCTTGATTATTATTTAAGATATCTCTTAATAGTTTCATATCCATATTCTCTAATGATTCAACTACAGATTCATATTCATATGTTGCTCCAGAGAAAAATAATTTTACTCCCAATTGCTCTATATCTGTTAATTTTTCTCCTTTTTGTCTTTCAAATTCAGCTAAATAACTATCTAAATATGTTGTTGCTAACATTGATTTTACTGCTTCTACTACTGAATCCATTATAACCTCCTAAAATCTATAATTCATTCCTACTTGGAACATATTTTCATCATCAAATAAATATTTATATTCTCCATATATTCCAAAAGAATCATTTTTTTGTAGTTCTAATCTTAAAGATAGATCTTTTCTTGTATCATTTTCATTATCAGCAAGTTTTAATGTATCAGCAGAAATGTTTCTTAGCTTAACATCAGTACCATCATAAGGATTTGCAAATTCATGGTAGATATTTGCTCCTGCTTTCAATGTTACCTTATAATCATTATAATACAAATCTTTTCCAATTTCAAGACCTGCACCACCTTCTATAGACCATTTTTCTGATTTTTCTATTTCAAGCCCATAATTTCCATCTTCTTTTATAGAATCTTGCATTAAATATGTGAAATTAGCTTCTAATTTTGGTTTAAAGAAGAAATAATCAGTATCTAATCTATATGAAGCTATATTTTGAAGTCCTATCCATTTATTATCTAAATTTCCTTCTGAATGTCCTTCAACATCTACAAATCTTATATCTCTTTCTATATCTCCAGAACCAATTCCAGCAAATAAGTTATTAACTAAACTGAAATTATTTTTATTATATGTATGATAGATATTTCCTTGGAAGAATGTATCCTTTCTCTTAGCATTGCTCATATCATATTCACTTTCAAGAGTTCCTACATTTGCTACTGCCCCTACTCTTTGAGTTTCAGATAATGCTTTATCTGCTCCAAAGAATACTGCTTTTATATCTTCATCATATCCAGAAAGATTAGAAGATTTAGTATCTATATTCTTATAATCCATTCCACCAATTAATCTTAAATCTTTAGATGTATTAACATTGAAGATATTATCTATCATAACTTGTTTATTGAAATTAATCATATCCATTGTTTGTCTTGTCATATTAGGATATACATCATTTCCAAATAAGTTATTTGTTGCTCTATTAAATTCAGCATTATTATCTATAGCTTTTAAATTGTTATAGATTTCTTGTCTTAAAATATCTCCATCTACATAATTATCTTCAAGATAATTAGCTATTGCTTTATTAGAAACTATTTCATTAAAGTTCTTTCTAGCTAATACTTTATCTTCTGAATTATAATTATACATTACAGAGTTTGATTTAATTTCTCCATTGTGTTCTTTTATAGAGATATTATCTGTATTTACTTTTATTTCATTAGAATAGTTATCTTTTGTATAATCTCCAGCAAGGTAAATATCTCCATTAACTTTATCAGCTTCAAGTTTTCCATTAACTCCTTGGATAAATTTACCATTTTCAGAAGAGATTACTAATCCTTCTGGTTTTGTTTCTATTCCTGTAATAACTCCATGATTTTCTATGTTACCTTTATTTGATATAATTTCTGTTCCATGAATAGTACCATAGTTTATAACAGTTGCTGCTGCACCTTCAGCTTTTACATTACCATAAACAATTCCTGTTTCACTATTAGTAACTGTAGTTGTTGCTCCACTAAATGATGAAGCATATAAACCTGTCATAGCCCCTGCTTCTTGATTTTCTGTTCCATTGAACCAAGCATTGATAGTTCCATTATTTGTTGCTGTAGCTCCATCAAGTGCCATTAATCCTACATTATGAGTACTGATAATTCCATTATTTATAGCATTAGTTCCTTTTCCAACAGCATACATTGAAATCATATGATTCTCAATTATTCCATCTTTTCCATTTATTATTTCTCCACCATACGCTTTCATTCCAACACCAAATGTTGGGATAAGTCCAGCTTCTATTTCATATGGTAATTTAGAAGTAATTTTACCTTCGTTTATTGCTTTTCCACCATGAATATATACTCCATATCCTCCATGAACATTACCCTCTATAGATTCACCACTTGTAGTAGCATATCCATTTCCTTCAACGAATATTTCTCCTTTATTTATAAAAGTTCCAGAGCTTTGATATACTCCCATACCTTCTCCTACTTTTATAATATGTCCTGATCCACCTAAGTTTACATCTTTTAATCCTTCAACTTTTAAATTTCCTTCATTAATTACTGTTCCACCATCGTTTTTTATAATAGCAGAAATTTTATTAGGAGTATCTTTAAGTCCATCATCATTTGTATCGACCATTTCTACATCAGATTTTAAAGTGATCTCTCCCTTATTAGTAAATTCTCCCTTTGTTATATCAAAAACAATTCCATTTTCTTGAATTTTATTTTCTGTATTTATATTCCCTTGAGGCTTTTCAGGTTCTGTAGGTTTAGTAGTAGGACCTCCAGGCTCTCCTGGCTTGATTATATCTATTCCTGGTATTGTTGTTGTTGGACCACCTGGTTGACCTGGTTTAATTATGTCTATTCCTGGTATTGTTTCTGGTTTTTCAGGCTCTGTAGGTTTAGTAATAGGACCTCCAGGCTCTCCTGGCTTGATTATATCTATTCCTGGAATTGTTGTTGTTGGACCGCCTGGTTGACCTGGTTTGATTATATCCATTCCTGGAGTTATAGGAGCATTTATTTCATTTTTTCCAAGAGTGAATCCTCCTATATCTTTTATTTTATCATTTTCTAATTTAGAAAACATTCCATTTAAAAATAGTAAAACTTCTGTATTTTCTGATTTTTGTATTAAACTTTGATCTTCAGCATATCCAATAGCACCTGTGATTAGGAATGAAACTACTACTGCTGTTGTCACATTAACTTTTCTCTTCAAGAATCTTTTTAAAGATTTTTCTAAATAATTCATATTCCCTCCAAAATTTTTATATTTTTTTGGAAATAAATGTTGTATAATATACTTGCCACAGTGTTTTATACAACACTATTTCCTCATTTCTGACTTTTTAGGAAGAAGTGGGGATTTTTTATTTTTCTTCTGGTTCTTCTTTATCTTTTTTTTCTTTTTACAGATATTGTTTTCAATGACTCACTATATTCAAGAACAACTGAATCATCTTCTCCAATAGATAAAGAATTATCATCGTCATCATTCATCATATCTTCAAACCATTCTTTAGGAATGGTCAATCTATATGATGACCTACCCTCTGTATTCTTATTCTTCAGTATTTTTTTTTCTACTTTTTTCTTCTTTATTTTATTTTCTTTTATCTCGTCCATAATCACTTCTCCTTTAAAAAAGGCGTACGCCTTTTTCTATAAACTACTACTTTAGTAAAGAAATGTCAAGAACTTTTTTTATTTTTTAATTAAAATTTTTCCAAAGTATTTTGTAATAAGGGTTGGGAAAAGTATTTATTCTTTTTTTCTTAATCAATCTATTTTTTATAGCTTCTTTTTCTGCTTCTTTAATTTCTTTTAGTGATAGTCCTAATAAAAGCAGTTCTATTTTTGGTACAGGAAAGAATGTATTTATTTTTTTGCCAACTTTTTTATTTATTTTTTCCTTTTCTTGTAATATTCCTAAGAAGACTCCTAATTTAAGTCCATATTTATAAATTATATTTTTTTCTATTTTTATAATATCAGTTGGATTATAAAATTTTTCATAAAATTCTTCTATTGATTTTTCCATATTACACTCCTTAATAATAAAAAACGAGATTCTAAAATCAAGCGACACTTTTCGTATCACCTAAATTTTAGAATCTCGTAATCCCAGTTTCCGATTCTAGTTATTCACAGTGGCAAGTTACAATCACTTACCTCACCTTATTCCAACTTAGAAGTAGTATCACAGTTATCGACTCTATCTGGAGGTTAGTTAAGATCATCTAACTCACAATTTCAATTAAAGTATATCACTTTTTTTAATCAAATTCAATTTATATTTTCCTTATTTTTACTGAAAATATACTCTGCTATCTCATCTTCTGTTATTTTATCATCTTGTTTTTCTAGTTCTTCAGCTTCCTCTAAACTAATTGTCCATTCATGTCTACTTATCATATTCTTTGTAGTTAAGAGTCCATCTTCATTAATATATCTTTCAACTAATAGCATATTATCTTCTGTTTCTTCTGTTTTTAATCTATCATAACTATACAATCTACTTTTAGTTTTTCTGGTTCTAGTATTTTTCCCATAAATATGTATATCATATTTTTTTATATTTTCTTTTTCTTCTTGAACAACAAATACATTTTCAGGTTTAGATACAATGGTTTCCAATTCTTTTAAATAAGCTTTTTGAGGACTTATAAGATAGTCAACACAGCAACTAATTTCATCTTCTAAATATTTAAGATTTAATATTATACTTAATATTTTTTTATCATATTTTTTAGAGTTTACTAAAATATATGTTTTATCAACAACATACTGGTAATAATATTCCAAGTCTTTAACTTTCTCTTTTATTAACTCTTTTTCCTGAATAGTTAAATCTTTAGATTTCTCTATATCAATTATTTCAAACTTACAATTATGTTCATAGACTTTTTTAAAATCTTCTCCATAAATTTCCATTATTTCTCTTAACACATTAATTTTTGAATCTATCTCTTCCATACACCCCTCCTTATATTTTTAGTATAGCCCATATATAGAAAAAATCAACTATTTTAATTACTAAAATAAAGTTTTAAAGAATTTTTTCGTTTTTTTAGTAAAAAAAAGTACCTAGCAATTAGCTAGGTACTTCAATCCTCCAAGGTTAAATAAATTTTTTATTTCATCTAGAACCCAATTTACATTCCTCTAAGGTTATATAAAATATTTCAAATATCATTTGAGTACATTATATTATTTTTCTTCTTAAAAGTCAATTAATTCTTCTTAGTGAACTTTAATTATAAAGTTGAGTATCTTCTATCTCTTCACTTTCTTCTAAATTATCACACACTTCTAACATATAGCTTACTTGATCTGGATTAACTTTTATTATTAATTCCTTCATTATTTTATTTTTAAATACAGGTACTAATATATTATTTCCCTCTTTGTTAAATACAAGATATACTACATCAATTTCAAGATTTTGATTATGAAAACTCTCTCTAAATAAATTTAAAAAAAGAGTCATTGCTTTCATTTCTTTAAAAATTGGAGAAAGTGAAACTATTTCTATTTTTTCTTCATCAGCTATTTTAATTATCTGTTTTATGATCTTATTCATTAATTTCACCTTTATTTCTTTAATTTTAATATATTTAAACTATATCAATTTTAAAATATAAAGTCAAATAGAAAAACATAAACAAGCTTTTTATCTTAAAACTCCAAGAAGACTCCTTCCTCTTTAGATGGGAGATAAATTGGAGTCAACCTCTTCTTTCAAGCTTAAATATATGGTATAATTAAACATAGGAAAAGGGAGGTGAATTTGTTATGTATCTTACAGTTAAACAACAACTTAAACATCTTTCTAAAGAAGAATATCTT
>OGXP01000765.1_pt1 | contig 33081 bp, 25 predicted proteins | sample 1576351 | NCBI WGS metagenome assembly OGXP01 (sample SAMEA3541517, study PRJEB24748) | human gut metagenome | biome: human gut; feature: human-associated habitat; material: faeces | place: China | collected 2012
CTTGAAGAAAGACTCGAGAAAAGGAAAGCAGAAAAGAAAGAGACAGAGGAAAGACGGGAAAAACAGGAGCAGGAAGAACGGCAATATAATCTGAAAATTGATGGAAAAGATGTAGCTGATCTGACAGGAAAAATGGTGGAATTGCTAGGTGCTTCAACTTCTATAAGAGTGACAGAAAGCGGAGTTTCGACATTTGATACACTGGCATAGGAACTTTGATATGAAACCGTAAGGTGTGCAATTAAAATAATGAATTACACAGGCTACGGGGAGCTTTGTTATCAAAGAAACTTTCACAAAGTGAAAAGCTAAATATAATTAAAAAAGAGTACGATATTCCATTAGAGGAAGATTTGAGAAAGGATGTGAGCGTTATGTGTAATCTGAGTCAGGGAATTGTAGATGATACAAAAGCAGAAATCATTCTGAATATGTTTAAAAAAGGCTATACATTAGAGCAGATTGCAGATGTAACAGAAAAGAGCATATCTGAAATTGAGAAAATTGTAAAGAAAGAGCCTGCAATGGCGTAAATCTTATTTACGAAAATAATTAAAAAATAAGAGGCGGCAAATTAGTCAACAAGTTGTTGATGATTTGCCGCCTCAAATGGGTTAACGCATCATTATAAATTGATGTAAACACTCTTTTATACCGATACATCAATAGAATTATGAACGAGTCTGTTACCATTTTGGACAAGTGTAGCTTCTACGGATTCTCTTGTCTTTGCTGACGCTCAACTGATAATCTTTGAAAATATCGGAACGCTTTGTTGTGTCACCATTTGAAAGACCTTTTTCCTGAATAAATTCCCGCTTCACATTATCAAACATTTTTTGACGATGATCTTCGGATACATTTGTAAGTTTCTGCCATGATGTACCCTTGCCAGTCACATCCATACCTGCAACACCATTTGCATTCAGTAAATCTCCGTCCGAATTAAACTGCTTCATCAGATTTTTAATAATCGTATCCCTTCCACCGAATATTTCATATATCATCTAATCTGCGTATAATCATAAAATATAGAACTAATATATATGCGCATAATCTGGAGGAGCCATGATATTAAAATGAAAATAAGCACCGGAATGATCTGCATTCCACCATATATGACGACGAATATATAAAAATCTGACATACACACTTGACAATATGCCTCTGAGCGCGGTGTTGGTGAAGGTGTCAGAACCTGTGGTGTTGCAAGAAAACAGCTTTTTGTTGCAAGTAAGGTGGCGGCAGAGCATAAGACCTATGAAAAAGCAAAGGCAGGCATTGACAAAACACTGGAAACCATGGGACTGGATTATGTTGATTTGATGATTATTCATTCTCCGTAGCCTTGGGATAAGGTCAATCAGAGTGATGACCGGTATGTGCAAGGCAACCGGGCTGCATGGAGAGCCTTAGAAGATGCTTACAAGGCAGGCAAACTTAAAGCAATCGGCATATCCAATTTCCAGATTGGTGATATTGAAAGCCTTATCGAAACAGCAAAAATCAAGCCGATGGTAAACCAGATTCTGCTTCATATCAGTAATACGCCGCTTGAACTGGTAGAATACTGCCAGAAAAACGGCATTACGGTTGAAGCGTATTCACCGATTGCACATAGTGAAATTTTAAAACAGTCGGAAATTAAGGCTATGGCAGACAAATACGGCGTAACCGTTGCACAGCTTTGTATCCGTTATACAATCCAGCTTGGTACAGTTTCACTGCCAAAGACAGCTAATCCAGAGCATATGAAATCTAATGCAGCGGTGGATTTTGAAATTAGTGATGAAGATATGAAGATACTCAAAAATTTCAAGAAAATTGAAAGCTATGGTGAAAGTGGTATCTTCCCGGTATATGGAGGAAAAATGTAAAATGAAAAAGCCGTATCTGCATCTTTGTTTTTGAGGATTCCCCATTGATAACCGGTGACGAAAGGCATATAATAGATTAGGTTATGATTATTTGAAAACGGGGATTAATATTTATGGTAAAGATAGATTTGATTACAGGATTTCTGGGTTCAGGCAAGACAACATTTATCAAAAAATACGCACAGTACCTGATGTCGCAGGGGCTTCATATCGGAATTCTTGAAAATGATTACGGTGCAGTCAATGTTGATATGATGCTGTTGCAGGATTTAATGGGAGAACAGTGCGAACTGGAAATGATTTCGGGCGGCTGTGATAAAGAAACGCATATCCGCCGTTTTCGTACAAAGCTGATTTCAATGGGGATGTGTGGCTATGACCGTGTGATTGTCGAGCCTTCCGGTATTTTTGATGTGGACGAATTTTTTGACGTACTGCATGAAGAACCGCTGGATAACTGGTATGAGATTGGCAATGTCATTACCATCGTTGATGCAGGACTTGAAAATGATTTGTCACAGGAGGCGGATTATCTGCTGGCATCAGAGGCTGCCAATGCTGGAAGGATTCTTTTAAGCCATGCGGACGAAGCAGACGGAGCGCAGATAGAACAGACGATTGAACATTTAAACCGTGCAATGGCACAAATCGGGTGTAAAAGGAAATTTGCGACAGATGTTCTAAGAAAAGGAACACCGCAGCTTACAGATAAAGATTTACAGGAATTATCCCGGTGTGGATATGTCTATGAAAATTATCAGAAAATGAATTTATCGGAGCAGAACGGTTTTGAATCGCTTTACTTTATGAATATTACGATGTCGGAACAGGATTTGAAAACGGCAGCAGCAAAGATGTTTGCAGACGAAAAATGCGGGGATATTTTTAGAATAAAAGGTTTCTTAAAAGAAAATGCTGACAAATGGCTGGAATTAAATGCCACACATAGCAAAATCACTTTACAGCCGATAGCCGAGGGGCAGGATGTACTGATTGTAATCGGGGAGCGGTTGAACAAAGAAGCGGTTGAAAGTTATATACAAAGTGATAGCTTCCGCATGTAAGACAGATATCATGAAGATTTCTGCCCGCATTATCATGAATTGTAAAATCTAAAATGTGTGTATAGATATTGTTGTCAAGCAGAGTATAAAAATATGAGCTATCATAAAAAGACTGTGAATTTAACGGTTCAATATACTCCTGATTCCGGGAACATATCAAAAGCTGTTAAGACACAGTCTTTTTATTTTAAAACCTTATTATTCTGTTCATTATTAATACTGAATGACACCGAACTGCGCCAGTGTATAGAAAACTAAAATAATTAAAAGCAGTACCGGTGCGATATAGCGGATCATCATGCGGTAAATATTTTTGCGCTTGAAGGTTTCGCCGTTTTTGGTGGCTTCTGCAATAATGTAATCGGCGCCGACAAACCAGCCAATCATAATGCAGGTTAAAAATGCAACAACCGGCAGCAGTATACTGTTACTGATAAAATCACAGAAAGTCAGGAAATCCATGCCAAAGATTGTAAATCCGGACCAGATACCGTTGCCTAAAGAGCATGGCACACCGAGCAGAATGGAAAACAGTACAATACCGATACAGCATTTAATACGGCTCAGCCCAAAGCGGTCCATCATCATCGAAACAATTGCTTCCATGACAGATACGGAACTTGTCAGTGCGGCAAACAATACCAGTGTAAAAAAGAGTGCACCCATAAAACGTCCCCCTGCCATTTGTGAAAAGACCTTCGGCAGTGTAATAAACATCAGTCCGGCGCCGCCCTGTGACATTCCGGCTTCTCCGCTGAAAATGTATACGGCAGGAACAACCATCAGTCCGGCAAGCAGGGCAATAACCGTATCAAAAATTTCAATCTGATTGACAGATTTTACCATGCTGACATCGTCACGTGTGTAAGAACCATACGTAATCATAATGCCCATTGCAAGGCTCATGGAATAAAACATCTGCCCCATTGCGGCACAGACGGTTTTCAATGAAAACTTTGAAAAATCCGGTAACAGGTAATATTTTAATCCGGCGGCAGAACCAGGCAGTAATACAACGTAAATGCAGATAACAACTGCAAGAATGACTAAAACCGGCATTAAAACACGGCTGACATTTTCGATTCCTTTTTCAACTCCACACACGACAATCAATGCGGTCAGTGCAAGGAAAATAAAAAAGAAAATGAGTGGTGCGTATTCCTGACTGATAAAGTTTGAAAAAAACGAAGTTTCTGCGGCGGCTTCATTTTGTCCGGAGATAAATACAGCCATGTATTTTGTTACCCAGCCGCCGATTACGCAGTAATACGGCAGGATAATAACCGGAATGATAAAAGCAATCGGTCCGATAAATCCAAATTTTTTATGCACTTTTGCATAGGCTCTTGTAGGACTTAATTTGGTTTTCCGTCCGATTGCAATTTCGGTGGTCATGAGTGTAAATCCAAACGTCAGTGCCAATATAATATAAACTAAGATAAAAATGCCGCCGCCGTACTGTGCAGCCAGATAAGGGAACCGCCACAGATTTCCGAGTCCGACAGCACTTCCTGCGGCGGCAAGTACGAATCCAAGCCCGCCGGTAAAGCTTCCTCTATGTTTCTTTTCCATAAAACCTCCATTGTTGAATCAAATTATTGTTGTTGAATGCTGATACTGCCCAAAGACAGTTTACAAACAGATTATTATCATAACAGAAGCGTGAAAAATGTGCAAGCACAGGTGTATAAAATATTAAGGATTTATAAAAACAATAAAAAAATAAAAGAAGACTTGACTTTAAGTGAACTTTAAGTTGTATGCTATAAATAACAAAAAATGACTACGCAGCATTACTATGGCTGTGGAATGGAGGAATTTATGTATTTGGAAAAGATTCAGTCACCTGAAGATGTAAAAAAATTAGATGTAGAACAGTTAAAGGTGCTTGCAGGCGAAATGCGCCAGGCACTGATTCAGAAGTTAAGTGTCCACGGCGGACATGTCGGTCCGAACCTTGGTATGGTTGAAGCCACAATTGCCATGCACTATGTATTTGATTCACCAAAGGATAAAATGGTATTTGACGTTTCACATCAGAGTTACTGCCATAAAATGCTGACAGGACGTGCAGCTGCATTTTTAGAGGAAGCAAAATATGATGATGTATCGGGATATTCTGAGCCGTCCGAGAGTGCACACGACTTTTTCTGCATCGGACATACGTCAACTTCAGTCAGTCTTGCCTGCGGTCTTGCAAAGGCGAGAGATCTGACAGATGAAAATTATAATGTTATTGCAGTTATCGGTGACGGTTCTTTAAGTGGTGGCGAAGCACTGGAAGGACTGGATTTTGCAAAGGAATTAAACGGCAATCTGATTGTGGTTGTCAATGATAATGAAATGTCTATCGCAGAAAACCACGGCGGTTTATATGAAAATTTAAAGCTGTTACGTGATACAAAAGGGCAGGCAGAATGCAACATTTTTAAGGCAATGGGCTTAAATTATGTTTTTGTGGAAGACGGCAATGATTTGACACAGCTTATTGACGCATTTAAAAGGGTCAAGGATTCTAAGGCGCCGGTTGCAGTGCATATCCATACATTAAAGGGTAAGGGATATACATTGGCAGAAGAAAACAAGGAAAGCTGGCACTGGCATATGCCATTTGATATTGAAACCGGCAAAACAAAAGGAAATTATGACGGTGGAGAAGATTACGGTACGTTGACCGCAGATTATCTGTTACAGAAAATGAAAGAAGACGCTTCTGTTGTAGCAATTACTTCCGCAACACCGACGGTTTTTGGTTTTACAAAGGATAAGAGAGAGCAGGCGGGAAGACAGTTTGTGGATGTAGGTATCGCGGAGGAACATGCGGTTGCACTTGCATCCGGACTAGCAACGGGCGGTGCAAAGCCGGTTTACGGTGTGTACAGCACATTTTTACAGAGATGTTATGACCAGTTATCACAGGATTTATGTGTCAATAACAGTCCTGCAACAATTCTGACATTTTGTGCTTCCGTATACGGAATGAACGATATTACCCATATCGGATTTTTCGATATTCCGATGATTGCAAATATTCCGAATTTAGTATACCTTGCACCGACCTGTAAGGAAGAATATTTTGCAATGCTTGACTGGGCAGTAGAGCAGAAAGACCACCCGGTAGCGATCCGTGTACCTGCAACAGGTGTGGCAACTTCCGGCAGAACGGTTGATGCGGATTACAGCACATTAAACCGCTATGAAGTTACAGAAAAAGGCAGTAAAGTGGCAATTCTTGCATTGGGTGATTTCTATACATTAGGCGAGGAAACAGCAGAACTTTTAAAGAAATCCGGTATCCATGCGACACTGATTAATCCGAGATTTATCACAGGCTTAGATAGTGAACTGTTAGAAAATCTGAAATCAGAACACAGCATGGTTGTGACACTTGAAGACGGCGTGTTAGACGGTGGTTTCGGTGAAAAAATCGCACGTTTTTACGGTGCTTCGGATATCAAGACCTTAAACTTCGGATTAAAGAAGAAATTTTTAGACAGATATAATGTCGAAGATGTCTTAAAGGCAAATCATCTGACACCGGAGCAGATTGCAGAGGATATTCAGGCAGTGATGTAAGGTAATTGACAGAATAGATGATACCCCGGGAATATATCAGGCGGTTGGGCTTATATATTACTGGGGTGTTTTTGTATTGACAATAAAAAGGCTCTTTGTCAAGAGTGGAGGTTAAAAAGCAGGCTTTCTTGATTTGCTGAATATTGTGTTAATCGGCATTACAAATGAACTTTCAAAACATGATGAGAAATATGAATTACATCGTTTGATTGGAGCATTATGTGTAATCTGAGTCAGGGAATTGAGGATAAGGCAGTTGCAAGGATTGTTTTGAATATGCATAAGATAGGCTATACATCAAATCAGATAGCTGATGCTGTCGGAATCCGCCGATTCAATCACAATAAAAAGAATCGGCGGACTGGTTTAACTTTTGCCTTTAATTCTGCATAAACGCCTTCATAATATTTACTTCTTTAGCGGTCTTTAAAATAGACTCTTGCTGCATTTTCAGATACAGTTCCAGTGCTTTGACTTCCTTTTCGGAAAAGCCGTCATTGGAAATAATCGTGCAGTCCGGAATTTTACCCTCGGCACTTTTTCTGCCTTCGCTAAACAGTACGAAAGCTGTCGGTTTGCCGTCTTTTTGAAAAATCTGCGAAATAGACATATTCATTTTACCGTTCATAAGCATACATTCCTTTTCTATATTTATTATATTGTTCTGCGTAACAGCCTGTATGGAATTGTTGAATCCAAACAGCATTTAATTAAAAATATTATAGCAGAACATTTTACAAGAAGCAAACTTAAAACAAAGAAAATCAACCCAAAATAGCTTTTCTAAAATGAAAATTAATGTTATAATAACATGAAATATTTTCGTTCCGGGGACTGAAAAAATCGGTGAAAAGCCGGAACAGCAGGAGGATTGTGGTGAAAAGAGGAAAAAAACGAATTATCGGACTGGTTATATTTGCAGTGGCAGTGGCGCTGATTGCAGGATATATAAAATTTTTTAACGGAACATTTTTATACATTTCGACAGGTTTAAAAGATGATGTCGTATTAAAAGCAGGCAATTCAAAAGCCTACACATGGGAGGCAGATATTCTGCTTTCCGATGCGAAAAAGGAATATGAAAATGTTTTCGGAAGCGGTGTGTGGAGTCAGAGCATGGAAGGTGTCAACATGGATGACTATGTAAAGGACCAGGTGCGCTCCAAGTTAATCCGCGTAAAATGTATGAATCTTTCGGCAAAGGAAAAGGGGGTTGTGCTTTCACGTACCCAGAAAGATGCTGTAAGCAGTGCGGCAGATACATTTTTTAATGCACTGACACAGGAGCAGGTTTCTGCTTTAAATGTTACAAAAGATCAGATTGAAAAAATGTTTACGGAGTTTGCCATTGCAGATACATTATATGACGATGTGACTTCGCAGATTAATACGGAAGTCAGCTCCGATGATGCAAGAGTGATTACAATACAGTACATCTGTGCGGGTTCCAAGTCGGACATTTCTTCCGCAAAAGAGCGTTTGGATAACGGAGAGTCGTTCTATTCCGTAGCAAAGGATTTTGGCGGGGAAGAAGAATCCGAAACAGAATGCAAGCGCGGTGAAATGGAACAGGCATTTGAAACGGCAGCCTTTAATTTAAAGACAGGCGAAACCAGCAGTATTGTTGAAGCAGGCGGAAAATATTACATTATCCGCTGTACCAGTGACAATGAAAAGTCCAAAACGGAAGCTAATAAAACGGCACTGATGGATGAAAAGAAGCTGGAATATTTTAACAGTGTCTTTGAAAGCTATGAAGCTTCTAAGTATGTGGAAATGAATAAGAAGGTCTGGAACAGCAAGAAGACCGCCAATGCCACAGAACTGCCGGTAAGCTTTGAAACAGTTTTTAATGAGCTGGTAAAATAAATTACGTATTTGTAATGTAATTCTGACAGCAAAGATATTTAAAAGATAAAAAATATAAAATAGAAATAAGAAAAAGAATGGAGAAAATCATGGCAGAAAAGAAATATGATGCGTCCAGTATTTCCATTTTGGAGGGGCTGGAAGCAGTCCGCAAACGTCCCGGCATGTATATCGGAAGTGTCGGAACAAAGGGGCTGAACCATTTAATCTATGAAATTGCGGATAATGCGGTTGATGAACATCTGGCAGGATATTGTACGCAGATTGACGTATCATTAAATAAGGACGGCACGGCAACAATTAAGGATAATGGACGAGGAATTCCTATTGGGATTCACCCGAAGGCAGGAATCCCGGCAGTGGAGGTTGTCTTTACGGTTCTGCATGCGGGTGGCAAGTTCGGTGACGGTGGATATAAGATTTCAGGTGGACTTCACGGTGTAGGTGCATCTGTTGTCAATGCACTTTCAGAATGGCTGGAGGTTGAAATTCACGTAGATGGCGGCATATACCGTCAGCGTTATGAGCGCGGTAAAGCGATGTATCCGCTTGAAAAGACCGGTACCTGCCGAAAGAGCGATACCGGAACGACAGTTACTTTCCTGCCGGATAAAGAAATTTTTGAAAAAACACGTTTTAAAGCCGATTCTATTCAAAGCCGTCTGCATGAGACGGCTTATTTGAACCCCGGACTGACGATTCATTTTACGGATAACCGCATTGAACCGGCAGCAGAAGCAACATATCATGAGCCGGACGGCATTAAGGCATATGTAAAGGACTTAAATACAGGCAAAGAGCCGGTGCAGGATATTGTGTATTATAAAAAGAGCGAAGACGGCATTGAAGTGGAAGTTGCATTCCAGTATGTCAATGAATTTGAAGAAAATATTTTAGGCTTCTGCAACAACATTTATACACAGGAGGGTGGAACGCACATCACCGGTTTTAAGACGAAATTTACCATGGTCATGAACCAGTATGCGAGGGAGCTTGGTATTTTAAAGGAAAAAGACCAGAATTTCACCGGTGTTGATGTCCGCAACGGTATGACGGCGATTGTAGCAGTGAAGCACCCGGCGCCGCGTTTTGAAGGACAGACAAAGACCAAACTGGACAACCCGGACGCGGGAACGGTAGTAAGTTCCGTGACAAATGATGAAATCCAGCTTTATTTTGACAAACATCTGGACGACTTGAAGGCTGTGCTTGCCTGCGCAGAAAAGTCTGCAAAAATCAGACGTGCCGAAGAAAAGGCAAAGACCAATATGCTCTCAAAGCCGAAATTTTCGATTGACAGCAACGGAAAGCTGGCAAACTGCGAAAGCCGTAATGCGGAGGAATGTGAAGTCTTTATTGTCGAGGGAGATTCTGCCGGTGGTTCGGCAAAGACAGCGAGAAACAGACGGACACAGGCAATTCTGCCAATTCGTGGTAAGATTTTAAATGTAGAAAAAGCAAGTATTGATAAGGTTCTTGCAAATGCGGAAATCAAGACGATGATTAATTCTTTCGGCTGTGGTTTTCTTGAAGGCTACGGCAACGACTTTGATATCAGCAAACTGCGTTATCATAAAATTATTTTAATGACCGATGCCGATGTGGACGGTGCACATATTGATACACTGCTGTTGACATTTTTCTACCGCTTTATGCCGGAGCTGATTCAGCAGGGACACGTATACCTTGCAACACCGCCGCTTTACCGTGCCGAGTTAAAGAAAAAGGAAAAAGGCGCAAAGGCGGGAACAGTCGAATACCTGTATGATGACAAGGCACTTGAAAAGTACAGAAAGAAGCATCCAAGCGGCTCATTTTCATTACAGCGTTACAAAGGTCTGGGAGAAATGGATCCGGAACAGCTTTGGGAAACTACGCTGAATCCTGAAACGCGTATTTTAAAACAGGTTGAAATCGAAGATGCCAGACTGGCAACAGAGGTAACTTCGATGTTAATGGGCAGTGAAGTACCGCCGCGTAAGCAGTTTATCTATGCACATGCAGACGAGGCGGAAATTGATGCGTAGAGTATTTCTGATATAGCAAATAAAATAATATGATTTAATAAATATAATCAGCAGAATTTAATAAATTCAGTTCAATGTTTTTTGAAATGAAAAGATAATAAAAACTGATTTTCAAATGCAGAGATAATAAGAACTGAAAAATCAAGAGGAGAATAAAATGGCAGAGCAGATAGTAAAGACCGAGTATTCCGAGGTCATGCAGAAGTCCTATATCGACTATTCCATGAGTGTCATCACAGCCAGAGCGCTTCCTGATGCCAGAGACGGATTAAAGCCGGTACAGCGGCGTGTTTTGTATGCAATGGATCAGTTGGGCTTAAATTATGATAAACCACACAGAAAGTCGGCACGTATTGTCGGTGACACAATGGGTAAGTATCACCCGCACGGCGACAGTTCCATTTATGAAACGCTGGTCGTATTGTCGCAGGACTTTAAAAAGGGCATGGCACTGGTGGACGGACACGGCAACTTCGGTTCAATCGAAGGGGACGGTGCCGCCGCCATGCGATATACGGAGGCCAAGTTAAAGAAATTTACGCAGGACGTCTACCTTGCGGATTTGGATAAAAATGTTGTCGATTTTGTACCGAACTTTGATGAAACGGAAAAGGAACCGGCAGTGCTTCCGGTCAGAGTGCCGAATCTTTTAGTAAACGGTGCGGACGGTATTGCAGTCGGCATGACAACCAATATCCCGACACACAACCTCGGCGAAGTCGTTGACGCGGTCTGTGCGTATATGGACAATGAGGATATTACGACCAAAGAACTTATGCAGTATTGTATCGGTCCGGATTTTCCGACCGGCGGTATCGTCATCAATAAAAGTGAGCTGGAACAGATTTACGAAACCGGAAACGGTAAAATCAAGCTGCGCGGCAAGGTTGAATTTGAACCGGCGGCAAAACGCTCGGAGCGTGACAAACTGGTTATTACAGAGATTCCATATACCATGATCGGTGCGAATATCGGAAAATTTATTTCCGATGTGGTAGACTTGATTGAAACAAAGAAAATTACAGATGTCGTAGATATTTCCAATGCTTCTTCCAAAGAAGGTATTCGCATTGTGCTTGAATTAAAGAAAAATGCGGATGTGGAATATTTAAAAAATGTATTATATAAAAAGACAAAGCTTGAAGATACGTTTGGTGTCAATATGCTTGCGATTGTTGACGGAAGACCGGAAACACTGGGCTTGAAGCAGATTATCAAACACCATATTGATTTCCAGTATGAGATTGCAACCCGTAAATATACGACCCTTTTAAATAAGGAACTTGACAATAAGGAAATCAAAGAGGGGTTAATCAAAGCCTGCGATATTATTGATTTAATTATTGAAATCCTGCGCGGCAGTAAGAATTTAAAAATGGCAAAGGACTGTCTTGTAAACGGCAATACCGAGGGCATTCAGTTTAAATCCGAAGCTTCAAAAAAGCAGGCGGCAGGGTTGAATTTCACGGAACGTCAGGCACAGGCAATTTTGGAAATGCGCCTGTACAAGCTGATTGGACTTGAAATTCTTGCATTGCAGAAGGAATATGAAGAATGTCTGGAAAAAATTGCAAAATACGAGCGCATTTTAGGCAGTAAAAAAGAAATGGCAAAGGTCATCAAGACAGATTTACTCAAAATCAAGAAAGAATATGCACTGCCGAGAAAAACGCAGATTGAAGATGCCAAGGCGGTTGTATTAGAGGAGAAAAAGGTGCAGGAGCAGGAAGTGATGTTTATTATGGACCGCTTCGGCTATGCAAAGACCATTGATATGTCGGCGTATGAAAGAAATAAGGAGGCGGTACATAATGAGAACCGCTATGTATTCTCTTGCATGAATACCGATAAAATCTGCATTTTCACGGACAACGGCAGTCTGCATCAGATTAAGGTGCTGGATATTCCATTTACGAGATTCCGTGACAAGGGAACGCCGATTGACAATCTGGGCAATTACGACAGCAGTGGTGAAAATATCCTTTATCTGACACCGTTTGAACAGTTAAAGGGTAAAAAAATGCTGTTTATGACAAAACTGGGTATGGCAAAGCTGGTGGATACCTCAGAATTTGAAGTCAGTAAACGTACCGTAGCCGCGACCAAATTACAGGAAGACGATTTACTGGTCGGCATCTATGTGACCGATGCGGTAAAAGAAGTTTTCTCAAGATTTTCACTGGACGGGGAAGTCAAAGAAGAAGAAATGATTGTGAGCAGTCAGCATGTTATCGTGCAGACAGCGGACGGATACTTTTTACGCTTTCCGCTTTCAGATGTGCCTGAAAAGAAGAAGGGTGCGGTCGGTGTGCGCGCAATCAAACTGACCGGAAAAGATACGGTCGAAGATGTGTATCTGCTTACACAGGGAGATGAACTCACGATAGAATACCGTGGTAAAAACGTAGACTTTGCCCGATTAAAAATGGCGCATAGGGATACGAAAGGAACGAAAATACGAGTCTGAAAAAATAATCTGCTGTACCTCAACGTGTTACTTGACTTCGGTACAGCAGATTATTTTTTCTGTGTAGTGGGTGGCTGAGGTTGTACGGAGGAGAGGTCGGGAGTAATGGTGTGTCGGGAATGGAAAGTATGAAATATGATATATAGTATTAGAGTCCGCGTAATCAGGCATTCTGCCTGATTTTTGCGGGCTCTTTTTGACGGATATTATCACCATAAAACGGAGATATTTATCTGATTTAGTCATTTAACAAATATTCTTCATATTTTTCAATAACCTGCTTCATGACATCAGGTCCCGGGGCGCCGAGGGTCAGACGTTTTTCAACGCAGGTCTTTAAGCTGATGGCATCGTAAATATCCTGTTCAAATACAGGACTGATTGCTTTGTATTCGTCTAATGTAAGGTCATCTAATGCGATTCCCTTTTCGATACAGGTTAATACAAGCTGACCGACAATGCCGTGGGCATCGCGGAACGGAACACCTTTTTTTACAAGGTAGTCAGCAGCATCTGTTGCATTGGTAAAACCGTGCTTTGCGCTGTCTTCCATGCGCTTCGGATTAAAACGCATTGTGGCGATCATGCCTTTAAACAGGCTGACACAGCCCTTAACCGTATCAATCGCATCAAAGGAGAGTTCCTTATCTTCCTGCATATCCTTATTGTAAGCAAGCGGAATACCTTTCATGGTTGTCAGCAGGCTCATTAATGCGCCGTAGACACGTCCAGTCTTTCCACGGACGAGTTCTGCAATATCCGGGTTTTTCTTCTGCGGCATGATAGAACTGCCGGTGCTGTATGCGTCATCTAACTCAATGAATTTATATTCATTGGAATTCCAGATACAGATTTCTTCTGAAAAACGGCTTAAATGCATCATAATCGTAGAAAGTGCATTTAAAAATTCAATCAGATAGTCACGGTCAGAAACAGAATCCATACTGTTTAAAGTTGGACCGTAAAAATCAAGCAGGCTGGCAGTCAGTTCACGGTCAAGCGGATAAGTCGTTCCGGCAAGTGCGCCTGCGCCGAGCGGGCAGTAGTTCATTCTTTCGTAAATGTCATGCAGGCGGCTTCTGTCACGCTTAAACATTTCAAAATAAGCGCCGAAGTGATGTGCAACCGTAACCGGCTGTGCCTTTTGTAAATGTGTAAAGCCCGGCATATAGGTTTCGGTATTTTCCTTCATGATTTTTAAAATCACTTCCATGAGTTCTTTGACTTCCTGATTGACGTTTAAGACCTCATCACGTGTATAAAGGCGCATATCCAGTGCAACCTGGTCGTTACGGCTTCTTCCGGTGTGCAGTTTTTTGCCGGTGTCACCGATGCGCTCAATCAGAGTTGCTTCCATAAAGGTATGAATATCTTCATATTCGTCTGTAATTTCAAGCTTACCGCTTTCAATATCGGAAAGGATTCCGTTTAATCCGTCAACAATTTTTTTGCTTTCGTCTTCTGAAATGATACCCTGCTTTCCGAGCATTGTTGCATGGGCAATACTGCCGCGGATATCCTGTCTGTAAAATTTCTGGTCAAAAGAAATAGAAGCGTTAAAGTTATTTACAAGCTGGTCTGTTTCCTTTGTGAATCGTCCTCCCCAGAGTTTCATAGTGTCCTCCATTCTGCCGTTTTGGCGCTGTAATTTTGTGTAAATTTTTCTGTCATACTTATTTGGTATCGTCCGTAATATCCATATTTTCAAAATCATCTAAAGTGTCAATATCTACCGGAGGGGCAGTATCTTGTTTTATCTGATTAATGTCGGACTGTGTCATGATAACTTTTGTCTTGCGGTGCATGAATAATGTGTCTGTTTCAGAAAGATATTCCTGAAGCAGCGGTGGAAGTTTTGTGGTGTCAATCTTTCCATTAACCCGGTATTTTCCGAATAAATGTACCGCAACTAATATAATAATGCATAAAAGTGTAATTATGCAACCCTTAATCAGATTTACCGGCATATATTTTAGTACAATTGTGTGTTCTCCGGCTGAAACAGAAACTGCAAGCAGGGCATCTTTTACTGCATAAGTATTCACTTTTTTACCGTCTATATAAACACTCCAGCCGCCGTCATACGGAATTGAAAACAGCATTGTGCTGTCGCTTTGTGCCGTTACGGTGCCTTTTATTTTCGTATCAGAGTGTGAAGTGATGTTTAATCCGCCGTTATTTAAAATGTTATAGGCGTTGATAAAACGTTCTTCTTCTAACGTATAAACGGAAAGACCCATTGGGGTATCGCCGTATACTTCAATGGAATCGGCAGTTGTAACATAGCCGATGTCAATTAAATGATTGCCGTTTTTTAATCCGGAGTAGTTATTGACCGATCCGTTGACTTTAACACCGACAGAATCGACATTTGTACCGGATACGGCAAGATACATATGACCGTTTTTAATCGGTTCAATATTAACATCTGTTTCCGATGTATATTCGTAAGTCAGCGTAAAGACATTGGCAATGCCTGTGGCAGCCTTAATCAGGCTGTTCTGGCTTTCAATGCCGTTATACATCGAACTGGTTGTCCATTCATCTTCAAAATTCGTCGGTACGAGATAACCCAGTGGCAGTGTATAATTATTTTTATAAATAAATTCACCGTCACTTCCGGTCACATACTGTAATAGCCGGCTTTCTGCCAGGTGCTGGTTACTGATAACATATTTTACGGAAAACAAAGAATTCGTTACCATGGTAGCACCTTCATATCCATACGCATTGGTTGAATGTTCAAATCCGAGATAACCGAATAAATCGGAAATGCCTGCGTTGGAGGTTGATGAAAATGTTGCAAGAGAGTGATAATTGTGCCATGCCCCGTCATTTTTGGAGCGCGCGCCCGTTATCTTATCCATGCGGTAAAAGGTGGAATCCGATGCGGCAATCGTATCGGTAACCGTTTTCACGGCATCGTAATCGAGCAGATAAGCGGTACGGTTCGTTGTGCCAAGACCTGTCGATTCCATATTCATCGTACATTCAATGATGCTGACGGCAAATGCTGCAAATAAAATAACCGGAATTTTAAAGCTTGTCCGGCGGTGAAGCTGAATCAGCAAGGCGTAAGCTAAGATAAATGCACCGCTGATATATACGCTTTTTGCATCGTAAGTGCTGTCTGTCGTAAACATCTGCTCAATTACAAATAAAAGTCCGACAGCAATCCACACAGCCGCTGCCAGCTGTTTGTCTGTTGTTTCTTTTAAATAGTAAAAGGCTTCAAATGCCATCGTCAGCACAAAGAAAACGTAGATAAAGGACTGACGGCATGGCAGGCTGTTCGGATAATGGAATCCGTGCCAGATGAAATTAAAAATGTTAATGTTAAATGCCAGTAAAAAGACCAGTAAAATACAGAATTTTCCGATACGTTCTCTTGGCTGAATCTTTTTATTCATGGCATACAGCGGAATCAGTAAAAAGATAAAGACACCGCAGTAAATGTTCGGATAGTGGTCCAGTCCCAGATGTACCGGAATGTTTATCAGCTGTCTGGTAAGCATTTCAAGCATGGAAAAATACACGCTTAAAGTTTTTGGAAAAGATACGTCACTGGAAGCGGATAACGAGAATGTATACAGCTCCGGCAGTAACAGACAGGCAGACAGACCGCCCGCAAGCAGGGAGTATACGCACCAGTGAATAAATTTCTTTAAATAAATGCGCGGATGGCGTGTGCCGTTGTAAGAAACCATTAAAACAATGAAATACAATACAACCGCCATACATACCATGATTGCAATATAGTAATTGGTGAAAATGCAAAGTCCGAGACTGATACAGTACAGCAGGCATTTATTTTCATTGACCAGACGTTCCAGTCCCAGCATAATCAGCGGTACTAAAATAACGCAGTCCAGCCACATAATATTCCAGCTGTATGCGGCAACGAAGCCGGAGAGTGCATAAAATGTTCCGAATAATGCAATCGAACAGCTTTTTGTGTGAAAATGCTTTGCAATATAATATGCAAAGGAGACAGAAGCTGCTGCCAGCTTTACAATAATCATTGCATTCATGATTTCAATCATGGAACGCTGCGGAAACAGTGCAATCAGCCAGTTGGCAGGACTTGCAAGATAGTAGGCAAACAGGGAAGTGAAATTCGTTCCCATGCCGATATCCCATGAGTAGGTCAGGCTTTCGCCGCTTCGGATTTTATGCCAGAATTCCGAAAAAAACGGTGCATACTGATGATACATATCAGAACGCAGATAGCAGTTTGAACCAAATGGGAAAATGTCGCGCACATAATACAGTGCAGCCAAAATAATAACCGGAATCAGAAATGCCATTACAAAGGTAATATTACCGCTTGGAATGGAACCGTTCTCATCATCCAGCAGTGAAAAATGAAATCTTTTCTTAGTGTCAGCCTTTGCTGACTTGATTTTCTTTGACAAGATGCGCCTCCTCGAATCATAATAATAATTTATTTTACTATAATGGGAAATTTCTGTAAACATTTTGTTAAATAAAATGTTTCTGGTACTTTCGTTTGTTTTGTGATTTTCTGCTTGTAATCTACGATTGATTTCGGTAAAATAAAAAATGAGCACAAAGGGGGCTTTATACTTGTAAAAAATAAAGTATAAGGAGATGTGGTCAATGAAAAAAGAACAGGTTATTAAAGCTGCTGCCATTGCAGCCGTAATTTTAATTTCAGGGGTGTTTTATACAGTAAAACAGCAATCTGAAACCGGGGCAGCAAAGGCAGCGGTTGTGCATACGGAAGAATCTGTTACACAGGAAGAAACAGAAAACACACAAAATGTAACCGGGCAGGAAGAACAGAAAGCACTTTGTTACGTATATATCTGTGGGGCGGTTGTAAGTCCCGGTGTATATGAAGTTCCGGAGCATACAAGAATTTATGAAGTTGTTGAACTGGCGGACGGTTTTACGCCGGAAGCAGATGATACGGTATTAAATCTTGCAGAAAACGTGTTGGACGGGCAGAAACTCTATATTCCCAAGCAGGGAGAAGTAACAGAAAAAGCAGATACGGCACAGGATGTGCAAGGTGTGGGGAAAGTGAATATTAATACAGCAGATAAAACGGCGTTGATGACACTTCCGGGAATCGGAGCGTCTAAAGCGGAGGATATTATACAATACAGAAAAGAAAACGGGTCTTTTCAAAAAATTGAAGATATTAAAAAAATTTCCGGTATTAAAGATGCTGCGTTTAACAAAATCAAAGAGTTGATTTGTGTTTGAGAAAACCTGCAGGCCGGAGGGATGAGGAGAAACATGGCAAACAAAGTTTTAGTAGTGGATGATGAAAAGCTGATTGTAAAGGGATTAAAATTCAGTCTGGAACAGGATGGCATGCAGGTAGAATGTGCATATGACGGAGAGGAAGCACTGGAATGTGCCAGAAAGAATTCATATGATATGATTCTTTTAGATATTATGCTGCCAAAAATGGATGGCATGGAAGTGTGCCAGCAGATACGTGAATTTTCAGATGTTCCGATTATTATGCTGACTGCAAAGGGTGAGGATATGGACAAGATTCTCGGTCTGGAATACGGTGCAGATGACTATATTACAAAGCCTTTTAACATTTTAGAGGTAAAGGCACGGATTAAGGCAATTTTACGCCGGAATTCAAAGGCATCAGCCAAAACGGAAGCAAGCAGCCGGATTGAAACGGGAGATATGCGTATGGACTGTGACAGCCGCAGTTTATTTATCCATGATAAGGAAGTGTATCTTACGGCAAAAGAATTTGATTTACTGGAATTACTGGTGTTAAATCCTAATAAAGTTTACAGCCGGGAAACACTTCTTAATACGATCTGGGGTTATGACTATCCGGGGGATGCACGGACAGTAGATGTACATGTACGCCGTCTGCGTGAAAAGATTGAAGAAAATCCGAGTGAGCCAAAGTATGTTCATACCAAGTGGGGAGTAGGATATTATTTCAATGTTTAAGAATTTAAAACCGGATCGGTTAAAAACTGTAAAATTTCATAAAAAAAGCCTGCCGGAACTTGTAAGGTCGGTTTTTAGAAAACTCAAAAGTGCAAGGGTGCGGCTGTTTATGATACTGGCAGTCTTTTCAATAGCACCACTGTATTTCGTGGATGTCATGATTCCATATTATTACAGAAGCTCCATGATTAAGGACAGAAAGGCAGACCTGCAGACGAAAGCAGCCGTCGTTGCCGGAGAGTATGCGGATTATGAGTCGCTTGCCGAGGCAGAAAAAGCTGGTATGTATAATCAGATGGTGCGCTACTCCGCATTTGAAATCATGCGTATCCGTGTTATTAATACGAACTTTGTCATACAGTCGGATTCTTATTCTTTTGAAACAGGAAAGACGATTATTAATTCACGTGTTATCAGCGCATATAATTCCAAAAAAAGTTTTTCAGGATATGATAAAACAACCGGAACAATAGAAGCTGTTGTGCCGCTGTACAATAAAAATAATGAACTCATGGGGGTACTTTCTGTGGGCGTTGATGTTTCTGAGATTGATAAGTTCCAAAGCGAGGTCAGTTACCGTACCGGAATTATCCGAACGGCATTGGTAACGATGCTGCTGGCAGGAGCATATATTATATCCAAGCTGTATGGAAAGACATTAAGAAAGCAGTTCCATACGGTTGAGGAAATTGCAAACGGACATACAGAAAAAAGGCTCAGCATAAAAGGCGATACACAATTACAGGACTTTGCCCGCAATTTTAATCTGATTATGGATAAGGCAAGTGTATTAGATGAGAGCCGTCAGGAATTTGTATCGAATGTGTCACATGAATTAAAGACGCCGATTACATCGATTAAGGTGCTGGCAGATTCCCTGAATTTGCAGGAAGATGTGCCGATTGAACTGTATAAGGAGTTTATGCAGGATATTGTCAATGAAATTGACCGCGAAAGTAAAATTATTGACGATCTGCTTTCGCTTGTGCGGATGGACAAGCCGTCCGGTGCGATGAATATTTCGTCTGTGAATCTGAATGAATTAATGGAGATTGTACTTAAGCGTTTAAAGCCGATTGCACAGAAAAAGAATATCGAACTGCTGTTTGAAAGCTTCCGCCCGGTCGTTGCAGAAATTGACGAAGTCAAGTTTACACAGGTTGTATCCAATCTTGTTGAAAATGCGATAAAGTACAACAATTTAGACGGCTGGGTGCATGTAGCCCTAAATGCCGATTATCAGTATTTTTATGTGCGTGTAGAGGATTCGGGAATTGGTATCCCGAAGGAAAATCAGGATATGGTATTTGAACGGTTTTACCGTGTGGATAAGGCACGTTCCAGAGAAACCGGAGGAACGGGTCTGGGACTTGCAATTGTAAAGAAAATTATCCTTATGCACCACGGAACGATAAAAATGCACAGCGAAGAAGATGTAGGAACGACATTTACGGTCAGAATTCCGTTAAATTATGTTCAGTCCGATACAGAACAGGAGGGACGGCTTTCGTGAAAAAAATAGTTGGATATATACTGGTTTTATTGCTGGCTGTCAGCGGTTGTTTTGCGTATACCGGATGTCAGAAAAACACATCGGAAAGCCAGGTGTATAAAGTTTACTATATGAATAGTTCGGCCAATAAACTGGTAGAAAAAACATATAAAACGGAAACATCAGATACGCTGGTGCTGATGCGGGAATTGATGCAGCAGATGAATACACGTCAGAAAAAGGAAGACTGTGAAGTCATTAAGCCGGAGCAGGTCCGTTTAGACCATGTGACTTTTGATTCGTCCAAAAGCACGGCGAATATTTATTTCAGCAGGGAATATAACGGATGTGACAATTCTGTTAAACTGCTTTTAAATGCGGGAATTGTAAAAATGCTCACACAGATTAACGGTGTTTCTTATGTGCAGTTTTATGCGGATGGCAGTGTAGCGGAGTACCCTGACGGAACGCAGATCGGACTGCTGTCCATGGAAGATTTAGTCGATGACTCGAATGAGGCAATGGGAAATATTGAATGGAAGAATCTTAATTTGTATTATGCAGACAAGCTTGGGGATAAACTGGTAAAAACATCGGTTGCAGTCGCTTACAGCAAGAACGTATCCTTGGAAAAAATGGTTGTAGAACGGCTGATTAAAGGTCCTTCTGATACGTCGGTATATGCAACATTGCCAACGGATTTAAAACTGCTCAATATTTCCGTAAGTAACCGCGTGTGTTATGTCAATTTAAGCACGACATTTTTAACGGAAATGGTTAACGTGTCCAATGAAATACCGGTGTATTCTATTGTGAATTCATTGTGTGAACTGGATAGTGTGGATGCTGTTAAAATTATGATTAACGGGGACTCTAGTAAGACATTCCGTGAAAGCATCAGTTTAGATAGTACATTTACATTTAATGAAGCAATTGTAAGTTCATAAATGCATTATGCATAAAACAGGAGGGGATTTTATTAAAAGACCGATGGTATTTGCGGCACTTGTCACGGTATATATTGCGCTGTGTATGACTGCTGCAGGCAAAATATATCTGCTTTGGGGGCTGCTTATTATGACGGCAGCAGTTTTGGTAATTGTTAAGAGAACAGGCAGGAAATGGACTGTCTGCCTGTCCTTTCTTTTTTCTTTAATTTCTTATGGAATAATCTCTGTCCGGTCAAAACCGGCATCCTTTGATTCCGTTATACAGCAAAAGGCACAAAAAAGTACGGTTACAGGAACGGTCTGTGCCGTGGAACAAAAAGATGGATATGACTGTATTATATTAAAAAATACAACGGTATCCATACAGAATAGCGACAAAACTGAAAATCCGGAAGAAAGAGCAGGAAAGCTTCTTGTATCCATTGTTAATACATATTCTGATAAAGGCGGGGTACAAGGGGATGGGAAAACGGTGTCAACAGTTGAGTTTGCACCCGGTGATATGCTTTTAGTGTCCGGAACATTAAAGTGTTTTGAAACTTCACGCAATGAGGGCGGTTTTGATAGCAGAATGTATTACAAATCTATCGGGATTCATTATAAAATGACAGCCGAAGATGTGACGGTGCTTACCAGGAAAAGACAGACGGCAGGCTATTTGTTATCAGAATTCCGCTTGAAAATTAAAGAAGTCTATGAACAGATTGGCACAAAAGAAAAGGCAGGTTTGTATAGCTCGATTGTTCTTGGCGACAAGAGCAGTCTGGATGGTGATATTAAAAAGCTTTACCAGCGCAACGGCATTGCACATCTGCTGGCAATCAGCGGACTGCACATATCGCTTGTGGGAATGGCATTATACAGGCTGCTGCGCCGCGCAGGAACGTCATATGTATTTTCTTTTGCGGCAGGAACGCTTTTTATAACCGGATATGTTCTGATGACAGGAAATGCGCTGTCAGGACTGCGGGCATTGGTGATGTGTCTTTTGATGATGTATGCACAGGTGCTAGGAAGAACATATGATATGCTGTCTGCGTTAAGTACAGCAGCAGTGATGTTTATCTGGAATAATCCATACGTGTTGTATAACAGCGGCTTTTTGCTGTCTTTTTGTGCAATAATAGGAATTGCGGTCGTTTTGCCTGCGTTGAAACGTGTTTTTCTGCCGGATCGTCCGCAGAGTAACCATGCAGAAAAACGGTGTTTTATAGATACACTGAGGGATACTGTAAAAGCTTCTTTTTTAACCAGTTTTTCTGTTACGGCAGCAACGCTGCCGGTCATTTTGAATTGTTATTATGAATTTCCTTTATATAGTGTATTTTTAAATCTTCTGGTGATTCCGTTGATGCCGCTTGTCATGTTATGCAGTGTGAGTGCTGGCGTTACAGGACTTTTTTGTAAACCGGCAGGTGTGTTTTTACTGGGAACAGCCCATTTTATTTTAGAATTTTATGAAGTTTTATGCGGAACAGCTGGAAAACTGCCGTATGCAAGAATTGTTGCAGGAAAGCCAAAGCTATGGCAGTGTGTAGTATATCTGTTGGTTTTGGCACTGTTTGTCGTATTATCGCATTTTCCGTCGGATTTTTGGCAGAAACTTCTTTTTAATGCAACGCACAGAAAGAGGGAAGGAGCTGCACATTTTAATAGAATGACAAAAAGCACAGGAAATACAGAGCCTAAAAATACAAGAACTATTGAATCTGAAAAAACAACAAAAGGTGAATGTGCTGCAGAATTAAAAAAATCAGCAGAGAACACAAAAACAGTGAAATATTCAAAGATTGTAAAAAAGTGTGAGCTAATATTTTTAGCTGTTGCTATCATGATTATCATGCTGCCGAAAAAGCCGTCTTTTGAAATTGACATGCTGGACGTGGGGCAGGGGGACGGCATCTATATGATGACACCGGAAGGTGAAACGTATCTATTTGACGGCGGGAGCAGTGATGAGAAAAATCTGGCACAAAATACGCTGGTACCGTTTTTAAAATCCAAAGGTGTTGCGCGGATAGATTATGCACTGGTCAGTCACACCGATACAGACCATATCAGCGGCATTATGGAACTGATGCAGGGAGATGAAATTACTGTCGGGGCAGTGCTGCTGCCGGAGGCATTGAAAAATTGTGATGATGCAAATTACATTAAATTTATCAAGATTGCACAAGACTGTAATATTCCGGTGTGGCATGTCAAAACCGGAGATTTTGTCGGAAACAGTCAGGTTACGGTGCAGTGTCTTCACCCGGAAATATCATACCACACGGATTCAGTGAATGATATTTCGGCGGTTTACCGGATTGACTATGGAGAATTTTCTATGCTGATGACGGGGGATGCAGGAATAAACGTTGAAAATGAATTGCTGGAAAATGGTGTATTATCGCCGGTTACGATTTTAAAGACCGGGCACCACGGCTCAAAAAGTGCCAGCAGTGAAGCATTTTTAGAGGAAGTCCGTCCACAGGCGGCACTGATTTCATGCGGGGTCAATAACCGTTATCACCATCCGTCGGAGGAAGTAATACAGCGTTTTAAAAAAATGGATATACAGACAAAGGTAACGGCGCAGTGCGGTCAGATTACCGTTAAAAGTGACGGAAAAACTTATCGACTTATGCAGTGGCAATAACGGCAGGAATATGTTATGATGGTTTCTAAAGCGGAAGCAGGCTGCTTAGAAGTGAGGAAAGTGTGAAAAATCCTTAAATCTAAGATTTTTCACAAGACAGATTGATGAGGCAGGTGTCATCAATCTGCCTTATCGCAGGACTGAATAAATTCAGTCCGCGAATCCTCCGGCATTGGAAGACCTGCGGAAAAGAGAGATTAGTGTGAAAATATGCTTGATAGCATATTTTTCACACAGCACTTTGTGCCGCAGGCGCCACAAAGTCGCTTTTTATCGCAGAGCCAAATAAGATTTGGCTCGCGATTCCTCCGGCATTAAAATGCCTGCGGAATGGAGATTATTGTGAAAGTAATTAATGAACAGATTAAAACAGGGGAGTTTCAGAGCGTATATCTTTTATACGGTGAGGAGGAATATTTAAAAAAGCAATACCGTGATAAGTTAAAAAAGGCAATCAGCGGGGACGATACCATGAATTATTCTTATTTTGAGGGAAATAAAATCGTGGTAAAAGAAGTGATAGATATGGCAAATACACTGCCATTTTTTGCACAGAAGCGGTTAATTATTATTGAAAACAGCGGCTTTTTTAAATCTTCACAGGAAGAACTGGCAGATTTTATAAAAAATATGCCGGATTATCTTATTTTTGTTTTTGTTGAATCGGAAGTTGATAAGCGAAATAAAGTATACAAGGCAGTCGGCACGGCAGGATATATCTGTGAAATGAAACAGCAGAGCACTTCCGTACTTGTGCAGTGGATTGTAACCCTTTTAAAAAACGAAGGGAAGACCATTGACCGTCCGGCGGTCGATTTGCTGCTGTCCAAAACCGGCGCAGGCATGGATTTAATTTATGCAGAGGTCGAGAAACTGGTCTCATACTGTATCGACAGACCGCAGATAACCGCGGAGGATGTTGAAGCCGTATGTACAACACAGACCACGAGCCGTATTTTTGATATGATTACGGCGATTGCAACCAAAAAGCAGAAGCAGGCATTGGATTTATACTATGATTTACTGCTGTTAAAAGAACCACCGATGCGTATTTTATATCTGCTTGCAAGACAGTTTAACGGCATTTTGCAGGTCAAGGAATCATTAATGCGTGGCAATGCCAATGCACAGATTGCAAGAGAAATGGGGGTTGCACCGTTTATTGTCGGCAAATATGCCGCACAGGCAAAATATTTTGAAAGCGCACAGATAAAAGAAGCACTCCGGGATTTTGCGGAAACAGAGGAAGCGGTAAAGACAGGTAAAATAGAAGACAAGCTTGGTGTTGAACTGATGATTATAAAATACAGCCAAAAGTAAAAAAAGAAGCAGATGTGAGTGGGTGACAACATCTGCTTCTTTAAAATACATTATAAAATTAAGCCATAGCGTTTACAGCTTTTGTAATGCGGGAAACCTTTCTTGCAGCTGTGTTCTTGTGGTAGATACCCTTAGAAGCAGCCTTAGAAATTTCGCCGATAGCAACTGGTAATGCAGCTTCAGCAGCAGCCTTATCGCCTGCAGCAACAGCAGCGTCAACCTTCTTTACATAAGTCTTAACTCTAGACTTAACAGCCTTATTTCTATCAGCTCTGATCTGACTTGTTAAAACTCTCTTCTTAGCAGATTTGATGTTAGCCAATCCGTACACCTCCAAAAAAATTATATTTAAAAGATTAATCTGTTTTGCATTAAATCCGGACACGGACGTTCTAATGTAAACATACTACTGTATTATAGCGGGAAGGGGAGAGGATGTCAATAAAATTTTCCATTTTTTTAACGGATTTTTAAAAAGATACGACACATACTAGTATTAACTTCTAATGGCAGATAAAAAACTGAACATGAAACTGCCACTTTGTGAGATTAGAAAATGGAGGGCAGTTAAAAATGAAAAATGTATTTGAAATCAGAACAGACCTTGCATTAGAGGTCAATGAGCAGGTTAATAGGGAAAAGGGAAGATTAAAAGGTGTTATTATAAATGAAATGAAGGATAATAAAACAGGGATTAAGGTCACGGTGCTTGAAATTACCGGGAAAGAAGGTGTCAAGGCACTGCACCGTCCGGAAGGAAAGTATATTACAATTGAAGCCGGAAAGCTGGGAACAACCGATGATGAATACAGCCAGCGCACGGCAATGATTCTTGCCAAAAATCTCGAAGAACTCATATCCGGGTATATCCGCGAAAAAGAAAAAGCGACTGTTTTGGTGCTGGGACTTGGCAATGCTGATGTGACAGCCGATGCACTCGGACCGGATGTTGTAAAAAATATTGAAATTAACCGCCATTATGCAAAGGAAGCCGGTATACAAGTTGCAGTGGCGGGACTGGCACCGGGTGTTATGGCACAGACCGGCATGGAAACGGCGGAACTGGTGCGTGGCGTGGTGCAGCAGTTAAAGCCTGATGTTTTAATTGCAATCGATTCGCTGGCGGCGCGGGACAGCAGCCGCTTAAATACGACAATCCAGTTATCCAGTCAGGGAATTCATCCGGGGTCCGGTGTCGGCAATCACCGTGTTGGTATTACGGAAGAAGTTGTCGGTGTGCCGGTGCTTGCAATTGGAGTGCCGACCGTGGTGGACGCCCCGACAATTGTCAATGATACGATGGAAAATTTTTTAAAAGCCATTGCACAGTCGAAAGAATTAAAGTCTGTCAGCCGTATTTTTTCAGAATATTCCCCACGGGAAAAATATGAATTGATACGTGAAGTCATTTCGCCGGAAATGGTGAATATGTATGTGACACCCAAAGATATCGATGCCAATATCAAGGCAATCGGGCATATTCTTGCAAAAGCGATTGATATGGCGTGTGAAGATTTACAGATGATTGGGATTTAAAGGTATATCCGGCGGCAGAACAGAATAGGATAGTGTTGAACCTGAAAGAGGGTTTAATTAAACAGCCGGAGTTAGTGTGAAAAATAACGCTGATGCGCTTATTTTTCACACCACTATTTGTTTCTGAGCGAAAACAAATAGCCATGATTGCAGATGAGAAATCGCCTACGCGAATTTCTCATCGCATCTTCGCGACAAGTCGCTCAGAAATGGGTATTAATATGAATAAAAATAAGTACAGGCTTACAGAGGTTATCGTAATATTTTGTGCGGTGTACAGTGTTCTGATTTTCTGGAATAAGACAAATATGAAGACAGTTCTTGCAGAGGTCTGTAAAGAACTGCTGTTACAGACCGGTGTACCGTCCTATGCCTATATTAAAAATGTGGACAATGACGGTTTTACATTTTTTGAAAATGTAATCAGTGATATTTGTCCTATCAACGAGTATTTAATGGCAAATGAAAATACAGGAACGGTTTACACCGCGGCGGATGGTATTGCGCAGGGAAATCCGGCGCAGGATTCGGAAAACACTTCCGGTAAAGCTTCCGAAAATGCTGCGGATGCGCAAATCTCAGCAAATCAGACAGACCGGACGGTACCATCGCAGGAAAATACTTCAAATGCGGCACAGCCGGATAACAGTGTGCAAAATGCAGACACACAGGCACAGCAGGGAGAAAATGCGGATGCCAGACAGGTTATTTCAAGAAATACGGTAACAGGTACGGTATTTTCTAAAGCCCAGCTATGTGATTTTTCGTTTGTTTCCAAATTCTATACGGTAACAAGCATTACATCGTTGACAGAAAATATTTTAAGACCGGAAGAATTTTTAAATAAAGATTTGTCTATTACAAAGGATGTCACCAAGCCGCAGATTTTGATTTTTCATACCCATTCGCAGGAAACATTTGCAGATTCCGTGGCAGGTGACCCCACAACAACGATTGTGGGGGTGGGCGACTATCTGACGGAGCTGCTGACACAAAAGTACGGTTATCAGGTGATTCATGATACGAGTGTTTACGATTATGTTGACGGTAAGCTTGACAGAAGCAAGGCGTATACATATGCGGAAGAAGGTATTGCAAAGATTTTGCAGGAAAATCCGTCGATAGAGGTTGTGATTGATCTGCACCGGGACGGTGTGGCGGAAACCACGCATCTTTTAACGGAAGTTGATGGCAAAAAAATGGCTAAAATTATGTTTTTTAACGGTTTAAGTTACAGTCGTGTCAATGGGGATATCGGCTATCTGTACAATCCGTATCGTGATGACAATCTGGCGATGAGCCTTCAGATGCAGCTGATTGGAAAGGCTTATTATCCGGATTTTCTGAGAAATATTTATGTCAACGCATACCGTTACTGTCTGCATGAGCGGGGACGTTCCATGCTGATTGAAGCCGGGGCACAGACCAATACGGTAGAAGAAGTTAAAAATGCCATGGAGCCGCTGGCGGATATTTTAAATAAGTTTTTAAGCGGTGAAAAAGTGTATGAATAAGAGTTGATAAAATAAGACATTTGCACTATACTAGTAACGAAATGCAGTGGTAAAATGCATTTTATAAAATGATGATGTTGCAGACATTACAGTAAAAGGGCTTTTTTGTAATCCGTTCTTTGGGGCGGGTGTGGCAAGGAGATTGGATTTTCAATGTCTGCGGAATGGAGAGTTATATGACATTAGAACAGTTAGAGCCAAAAGAAGTATTTCATTATTTTAAAGAAATTTGTAAGATTCCACACGGTTCAGGAAATGTAAAGCAGATTAGTGATTATTGTGTTGATTTTGCAAAACAGCACGGATTAAAATACAGACAGGATGAAAGTCTGAATGTAATTATCTGGAAAGACGGTACGTCAGGATATGAAAACAGCCCGGCAGTTATTTTGCAGGGACATATTGATATGGTTGCGGTAAAAGAAGAAGACTGTATAAAGGATATGGAAAAAGAAGGACTGGATTTAGAGATTCAGGACGGATATTTATCTGCAAAACAGACTTCACTCGGTGGGGATGACGGTATTGCGGTTGCATACAGCCTTGCGCTGTTAGCGTCTACGGATATTCCACACCCGCCGCTGGAAGCCGTATTTACCGTTGATGAAGAAATCGGTATGCTGGGTGCTGCGGCAATCGACCTGTCTGATTTAAAAGGAAAAATCATGCTGAATATGGATTCCGAAGATGAAGGCATTTTCCTGGCAGGCTGTGCGGGCGGCGCTTCTGTACGCTGTGATATTCCTGTGACAAAGGGAACAGAAACTGGTGTCAGACGTACATTGACCTTAAAGGGATTTACAGGCGGACATTCCGGTACGGAAATTATCTGCCAGCGTGCCAATACGAATATCTTAATGGGCAGAATTTTAATGGAATTAAACAATGAAATGTCTTTCTTTGTGACATCAATTTCCGGCGGTGAAAAGGACAATGCGATTGCAAAGGTTGGCAAACTGGAATTATTAATCCAGCCGTCCGATGCACAGACATTTGCAGAAACTATGGAAAAGATTACGGCAACGTTAAAGTGTGAATACGAAGTAACAGACCCGGATATGCAGATTGTAATAACAGAAGATAATGAAGAAAAAGAAACGCTCGTATATCACCCGTCCTGCACGATGAAGTTAATGCTTGCACTGGTACATCTGCCATACGGTGTTGTAAAAATGAGCAATGATATTAAGGGGCTGGTACAGACGTCTTTAAATCTGGGTATTATTCAGGAAACGCAAGACTGTGTCAGACTGTGTTATTCTGTAAGAAGCAGTGTAGGTTCCGAAAAAGAATGGCTCATTGAAAAGCTGTACAGCCTGACTGAGTTTTTAGGCGGAAGCTGTACAATAGACGGTCCTTATCCGGCATGGGAATATAAGAAGGATTCCAAGCTGCGCGAGATTATCTGTGAGGTTTATGAAGAACTCTATCATGAAAAACCGCTGATTCAGACAATTCACGCAGGCGTGGAATGTGGACTGTTCTCTGAAAAGATTCCGGGATTGGATTGCATTTCATTCGGTCCAAATATTTTGGATATTCATACAACAAATGAACATCTTGATATCGCATCCGTAGAAAGAACATGGAAGCTGATTCTTGAAGTGCTTGAAAAACTTAAATAAGGCATTGGTACAGCAGTTCAACCGCTCTGGCAATCGTATCTGTCTTTAAGGCAGAATAATTAATAACGAGCGTGTGGTTTACGGCAATGTCCCGATGAAAATAATACTGGGAGAGGCAGGTGATTTTAAGACCTGCCTCTTTTGCTTTTTGTGTAAGCTGTTCATCACTCATAGACGTATCTACTTTCATCAGGAAATGCAGACCGGCATCCTTTTCCTGAATAGTCACAAGTGTATCCAGCGGGCTTTTTTTAATGGCAGAGATTAAAAAGTCACGCTGATTGCGGTAGTAAATGCGCATACGGTTGATATGTTTTTCAAAATGTCCTTCACGGATAAAGCGTGCCAGCGTGTACTGTTCAAAATTCGATACCGTACAGGAATAAAAGCCGAGCCGCCGGTTAAACTGTTCCATTAACGGGAGCGGCAGAACCATATAACTGATACGGATTGTCGGTGCGAGACTTTTGGTAAAGGTATTCATATAAATAACTTTATTCATGACATCAATGCTTTGCAGTGACGGAATCGGTTTGCCAAGCAGGCGGAATTCACTATCATAATCGTCTTCAATGATGTATCTGGAAGGCTCTTTGGAAGCCCAGCCTAACAGTTCGTAGCGGCGGCTGACCGGGGTTACGATACCGGTCGGATAGTGGTGTGACGGCGATAAATGTAAAATGTCCGCATTGCAGTCAGAAAGCGCCGCCATATGAATTCCTTCATTATCTAAAGGAAGACACAGACAGTCTACGCCGTGACTTTCATAAATCATGCGGATTTTGCTGTATCCGGGGTCTTCAACGGCAAAGACTTTATCGGTTCCGAAAAGCTGAATTAAAAGACCGTACAGGTATTCCGTACCGGCACCGACAATAATCTGTTCTGGAACAACTTTCATGCCGCGGAAATCAGACAAATGCCGTGCTATGGCTACACGCAGTTCTAAAATGCCGGCAGCAGGAGAAGGGGTCAGCAATTCGCTGCTGCAGTCAGACATGACTTCCTTCATCAGCTTTGCCCATGTATAAAAAGGAAAATTGGCGCCGCTTGCGTGATTGGTCGAAAAGTCAATCTGATAAGAAGTATCTGCATCAGGTTGTTTTGAAAATGTTAAAGATGTAGGGGCGGCAGACAAAAAATTCGTATTTTCAGGCTGTGAATGTGAATAGGAAGCAGCAAAAACAGGCTGTCCTACAGCCGCAATATCGGTCACATAGTAGCCTTTTTTGGGCAGGGAATAGATGTATCCTTCGGCAATTAACTGGGCATATGCATTTTCAACGGTAATGGTGCTGATGCCGAGATTTTTGGCAAAAGAGCGTTTGGAAGGCAGTTTGTAATCAGGTGCAAGTTCACCGGATAATATATCATTTTTAATACATTTGTATAAATGTTCGTAAAGGCTGTCAGAGCCGGTATTATCAAAAGAGTAAGTAAGCATATGGTTCTCCTTGCTGTAGTATATGTTAGAAATTATAATCGCTTCCGGCAGGAATGTAAATGCTTATTCATAATAAAAAATAGCAGTTGACAAATATCAAAAGATAGAGTATACTAATAACAGATTTTCAATAATACTTTTTCACAGGCAGTATTTTGTGAAAAGGTTCTTAAAATTCAACTATGGAGCAATCCATGAATCAGCCGGCATGTCCGGAATAATCCATTATTTATTTGTGAATATCTTGAATTTTCAAGTATATTTAAATTAATATTTTATGCAAAGGAGAGTAACATGGAGTACGGGGATTTTTTACAGTGTGTACAGGAGTATGCAAAAAAAGAAACAGGCAGAGGAGGTGTTGTAAGCATTAATCATGTTATCAAAAATAATGGCTGTGAACTGGACGGTCTGGTCATTATGGAAGAAGGAAAACATATATCGCCGACAATTTATCTGAACGGGTTTTATAAACAGTATCAAAACGGCAGGACGGTAGAGGATATTGTCAGGGAGATTCTTCGCATATATAATGAAAATAAAGATAATATTCAAATTTGTCCGGACTGGTTTCAGGATTTCGATAGGGTGAAACAAACCATCGCATATAAAGTCATTAATTATTCCAAAAACGAAAAATTATTAAAAAAGATTCCGCATAAGAAGGTATTAGACCTCGCAGTAGTATATTATTGCCTGCTCAGCCAGTCAGAAGGAGAAACGGCAACGGCATTAATATATAACAGCCATCTGGAGGGCTGGCATGTGACAGAACAGCAGGTGCATGAAATTGCTGTCAGCAATACGCCGGGCTTGTTGCAGAGCCAGATTTATCCGTTGTCTTCCCTGATAGGACTCGTATTAGAGGATTTAAAAATGGAAAAGGAACTGCTTATGGCAACGGAAATGTATGTGCTGACCAATAATACAAGGCTTAATGGTGCAGCGTGTATCTTTTATGAGGATGTCTTGAAAAAGTTTGCTGATACGCTCCAGACAGACTTATACATTCTTCCCTCCTCCATCCATGAGGTGATTCTGCTGCCCAAACTGGCACGTTACGATGCGATGAATCTGGAGGATATGGTGCGGGAAGTCAATACTGACGGCGTATCAAGGGAAGAAGTGTTGTCTGATAATGTATATATATACTGCCGCAGTGACGGATTTATTACGATGGCATTTTAAATACCGGATTTTTCAGCCGGAATGCTGTGTGGTATTTAAAACAGAATCGGCATTTATGCAGGATATTGGGGATTTAAAGAAATATTACACATCAATTTCTGATAGAACAAAAAACAGCGGCAGTAACACTGCCGCTGTAAAATGGATGTACATGATGGGGGTCGAACCCACGGCCTTTCGCTCCGGAGGCGAACGCTCTATCCACTGAGCTACATGTACGAACTTAATTATTTTACAACAAAAAATCGTTTTTGGCAATGATTAATTGAATTAAATTAAAAAAAAATAAAAGCACCTTGAAAATTTAATACTGCACGGTAATTTATCGATAGACAGGCGGGGTCTGTTCCATTATAATAAAATATAACGCTAAAAAAGGGGAGAAAATTTTATGACAAGATTAAAAGCATTATTAAAAAAAGCAGACAAGGCGGCGGTCATCGGCATGACAGCTGCGGCAGTAGCAATGGCGGCACTGGGTGCAGGAGGGGTAAAGACTTACGCATCCGATTATTCCGTACAGAAGTATGTGGACA
>OGXP01000776.1_pt1 | contig 32797 bp, 26 predicted proteins | sample 1576351 | NCBI WGS metagenome assembly OGXP01 (sample SAMEA3541517, study PRJEB24748) | human gut metagenome | biome: human gut; feature: human-associated habitat; material: faeces | place: China | collected 2012
AGAAAGCTATTTAAAACATTTATTATTTTATTTACAGACTTTTTTTCACACCCTCTTCTGCAATAAAAATTTTATAGGAAATGTAGGACTTCATCTATATTTTTACGGCCGAAAAATATTCCTCTGTCATTTACGACCATTGCCGGAACACTCATGATTTCATGCTTGTCTTTAAAATCTCTAAATGTTAAAACATCAATTACTTCAACTTGAATATTTTTATTTTCCGCCGCTATTCTCTGCACTGACTGAACTGTCTCAGGGCAGTTGCTGCAGCTAAGTGAAATACCAATTTTAACATTTATATGTCTTTTTATGTTTCTGATTTTTTCTAAAGTTTCATCTGATAATTTCTGTCCCGGTCCTGCAACATTATACATTGCAAGAATAAAAGAATTTAATTCATGTCCTCCTGGAACTGTAGAATATTTTATTCCTGAAAAATTACCGTCTTTATCTAAAACTGCTGAAGTAGGATATCTCTCTGCATTTATTTTCTGCTCAAGTTCTTTGTTTTCTCCTTTTTCATATGAAGAAAATTTTATTTTTTCTGATACAGAAGCAATGTCCTTAAAAGCCGTTTCCATCTCAAAAGATTTTTCATTTGAAGAGTCTTTTATCAAAACAATTTCAATTTCATTTTCAAATTTTTCAGCTACAGCACCAAGCTGTTCTTTTAAACTGCTGTCTAAAAATTCTCCTCTTTCTCCAGAAACTTCTTGAGATTTTTTTACCTCTCTGTTTTTTTCTTTCTTAAGACCAAGTTTTTCTCTTATTTCAAGAATATATTTTTCTATATTCATTGCTGCATCTGCTCCGTCGGCAACTGCTGTTACAACCTGCTTCAATTTCTTAGGTCTGATGTCCCCCACTGCATACACTCCCGGGATATTAGTCATAAGATCCGAATCAGTTGAAACATATCCATAATTATCTAAGGCAACATGACCTTCAAATAATCTGCTTTGAGGCTCGTAGCCTACGAATACAAATATTCCAAAAGTTTTTTCATCTGGAGCATTATATTCAAAAATTTCATTTGTAACATTATTTTTAAATACTGCTCTCTTAAGCTGAGTCTCTCCATCAGCTTCTAAAATTTCTGTATTAAACTTAACTTCAATTTTAGGATTTTTTAAAACTTTTTCAGCAATGGATTTTGCACAGGTAAATTCAGGCTCTCTTGCTATTACAGTAACTTTCTTTGCATATTTTGTCAAAAATATCGCTTCTTCAGCTGCGGCAAATCCCGCTCCAATTACAAAAACATCTAAGTCTGTAAAAAATTCTCCGTCACAAGTTGCACAATATGCAACCCCTCTTCCTGTAAATTCTTTTTCACCTTTAAATCCAAGTTTTCTCGGAGAAGCTCCTGTAGCTATTACAACAGATAAAGTTTTAAATTCTTCTTTTGCTGTTTTTATAGTTTTTATATCTTTTGAAAGGTCCATTCCGATTACTTCGTCATTAAGAAAATTTACACCAAATCCAAGAGCCTGTTTCTTTAATTCTTCACCAAATTTTTCTCCGCTTGTTTCAATAATTCCCGGATAATTTACAATTTCATTTGTGAGATTTATCTGTCCGCCGGCTCTGTCTTTTTCTATAACCAGAACATCAAGCATAGCTCTTCCTGCATATATACCTGCTGTAAGTCCTGCAGGTCCTCCGCCTATTACAATCAAATCATATATTTTTTCGTCCATAAATATCCTACTCCTTAATGACAAAACTATAATTTACCTACCAAATCGATAGATGGTTTTATTGTTTCGCTTCCCGGTCTCCATTTAGCCGGACATACTTCTCCATGTTCAGCTACAAATTTTGCAGCTTGTAATTTTCTTAAAAGTTCTGATGCTTCTCTTCCAATTCCTGTGTCATGTACTTCATAAGCAACGATTGTTCCTTCAGGATTGATTACAAAACTTCCTCTAAGAGCAAGCCCCTCTTCTTCAATCATAACTTCAAAATCTCTTGAAAGTTTTCCTGTAGGGTCTGCAAGCATAGGGAATTTTATTTTATTAATTCTTTCTGATGTGTCATGCCATGCTTTGTGTACAAAGTGAGTATCTGTTGAAACAGAATATACTTCACACCCTTCTGCTTTAAATTTTTCATAATGTTCTGCTAAATCTTCAAGCTCTGTAGGGCATACAAATGTAAAATCTGCCGGATAGAAAACAAATACATTCCATTTTCCTTTTAAATTTTCACTTGTTATTTCTTTAAACTCACCATTATGGTAAGCCATTGTTTTAAATTCATTTACTTTTTTACCTATTAAAGACATAATATTTCCTCCTAATTTTTTACTTGTATTTTTATTTTCTAAACTAAATTTTATTTTGATTATCTTACAATTTGATTATATATTTTTTTACAAATTTTGTCAAGAAATTTAAATACTTTTTTTGTATTTTTTTTATTTTGAAATTTTTTCTATATAATTTTTTACAAAAAACAAAAAATGAATTCTTATAATTTATAAAAATTTTATTTTATAAACCATAACAATTCATTAATATAATTTATTTGGTGCAGAAGAAGAGATTTGAACTCTCACAGGATAATTCCTACTGCCGCCTGAAGACAGCGCGTCTACCGTTTCGCCACTTCTGCTTATCTTATTAAATGATTATATACCTTTTTTATTTATATTTCCACATTTTTTTATTTATTATTTCTAAAAAATAAAGGCTGCTGCATTTTCTAAATTGTAAAAATAAAATTTTAGGAGATTGAAAATATTTTCACTGTATAAAATTTTATTTTTACAGGTTTGCAACAGCCCTGTAATTTTTTAATATTTTGTAAGAATATGTCTCACTGCAAGTATTCCCATTACAGCAGCAATATTAAGTCCGCTTCCATAACCTGAACTGTCCCCTGCTGCATAAAGTCCTTCAATATTTGTCATCATATTTTTATCTATTTCCATTCTTGTACTTCTGAATTTTATTTCAGGGAAGTAAAGAAGCAGATCAGCTGATGCAAATCCCGGAGTAATTTTATCATGTGCCTCAATAAATTCCATTATATTATCTAAAATTCTTTTTGGGCAGGCAAGAGAAATATCCCCTGCAACATAATCTGTTGTTGTAGGAACAATATTTAATCTTTCAAGTTTTTCATCTGTTGAACGTTTACCAACTTTTAAATCTCCGTAAGACTGCATTAAAAGTTTTCCGCCTGTAAGCATTGACGAAAGATTTGCTATAGCTGTTGCATATTCAAAAGGCTGGTCAAATGGTTTTGTAAATGTTTTTGTACATAAAAGAGCAAGGTTTGTGTTTGTTGATTTCTTGTCTTTATATGCGTGTCCATTTGCCAAGATAACATCATCAGCATGTTTTTCTGCTGCAATAAATCCACTCGGGTTGCTGCAGAATGTTCTCATTTTATCATTGTAAGTTTTTGTATAATAAATCATTTTTGCTTCATAGAAGTTTTCATTTATTTCTTTCATTATGATGTCAGGAATTTCTACTCTTACACCAATATCAATAGCTCCGTCCTGATAATTTACTCCATGTTTCTGGCATAAATCCATAACTTTATGAGCTCCGCTTCTTCCCATTCCAAGAACAACGTTATCAGCATAATATGTTTCCTTTTCCCCTTTGTGTGAAACAACAGCCCCTTTTATTTTTCCATCTTCTATAATAAGTTCTTCAACTTCTCTTTCAGTTGCAAATTCTACACCTTTTTCTAAAAGATGATCCACAAGCATTGTGTAAAGTTTTCTTGAACCGTCTGTTCCAAGGTGCATTGTAGGAGTATCAACAAGCTGAATACCATGTTCAATACATCTTCTTTTTATCTCTTCCATCTTTGTATTGTATTTAAGTCCGCTTGGCTGTTCATTAAATCCAAATTTTCTGTATACAGCAACAACATCTTTTATTGTCTGATTTACAACTTCTTTTCCTGTTACAGTGTGAACATCTCCCCCGACTTTATAATCCATATTAAATTTTGAATCAGAAAATGCTCCTGCTCCGCTCACTCCGTAAATAATAGCACAAGTAGGACAGTTTACACATTTTCCTAAAGTCTCCTTAGGACACACTCTATTCTTAAGCATTCTCCCTTTGTCAACAACAAGAACTTTTAAGCTGCTGTTTTTTTCAACAGCTTCATAAGCACCAAATATTCCTGCCTGACCTCCGCCAAGAAAAATTATATCATATTTCATTAATTTCCTCCGATTTTAATAATCTTTTTAAACACCCAAAATGTATTTTATCATAGATTACAATTTTTGACAAACTTATTGTTCACTCCAGTCAACACCTTGAAAATATGTGTTAGGCTGTAAATTTGCATGAATTTCTCCGGTCTGTCCCGAATAATCGTAATTCCACCCTGCAAGCCCGTTTATTTTTTTAAAATCATTGTTGTCAAAAACTCTGTTGTTGTAATAAATTTTATCTGCAGCCTGAGTTGGAGCAATTTTATTTTTTTTATATATATCTGCAAAAGAAATTTTTCTTCCCTTTTCGTCGACATAATCAAGAATTCTTAAATTATCACAAGCCCCCGGCTTTGAAAGTTCAGGATATTTTCCTGCAAGCTGATAATATTCTTCAAGAGCTGTACGAAGTTCTTTCAAATCCCTCTGAACAGCTTCTGCCTTTCTCATATATTTTAAATCGCTCACATTGGGAATTACTGCATAAAACACAAGAAGAACAATAATAATTATTATAATAATAAGTTCTGTTATAATTGCTATCCCTCTGTTTTTATTTTCCATAAATCTCACCTATCTTTTAGGTTTTATAAAAGCCTCTCTTATTATTATATCTGCCCTTTCAGGATAAGTGATTTCCATTTCAAGAGGTCCTCTTTTTACAGAAACCCACCCAAGACCTTTAAACACTAATTCTTCACCAGATTCAACTACAAATTTTTCTGTTACAATTTTTTCTTTTTTATACTGCTCTGCACATTTTTCACATGGAGGAGAAAACAGATCTGTTCTTCCATCTCTTTCCATCTCAGCAGCTTTTTCAAGATTTGTGTCATGGTATGTTACATTTTTTGAAGCATAAACAGAGAAAATTGGTTTTAATTCCCTGTTGCTCGTAATTTTTATTTTTACCATTCCACCGATAAAAATTACTCTGTCTTTCCCCTCTTTATATGTTTTTCTTGAAATTTCACCTGAAGGAACTATATCAAGATTACATTTTTCACAGACTAAATCTGAAAATCTTCCCTGAGGAATAAGACCCGGAGTATCTATTAAAGTTATATTTGCATTTGATAAAGTTTTCTTAGAACTTTTTAAAGTTGTTCCGGGATATTTTGATTCTGTTGCAACATTTTTTCCAATAAGTCTATTTATTATACTTGATTTTCCAACATTTGTTACCCCAAGAACAATGGCTCTTGCTCCTTCAGGATAAAAATGATTTATCTTTTTAAATATTCCGCTTGTTCCGTATCCTTTTTTACTGCTCACAATAGCAATATCAAGGGGAGCAATTCCCTCTTCTCCCAATCTTTCTTTTACCCAGTTCGCAACTTCTGAAGGGTGTTTTTCATCTGGGATAAGGTCAATCTTATTTATTACAACAATAGAATCCATTTCTCTTAAAACATCTAAGATTTCATCATCAAAAGAACCTTCAAAATCTATTATGTCAAAAACAGCTATAGCAACATCTGCTTCCGGAAGAGTTTTTTTAACTTCTTCTCTGTAATCGTCTCTTGTCATTTCAACAGGAATATATTCCCCGTAATTTTTTATTTTAAAACATCTCTGACAATAAAGTTCTCCGCCCTCTTTATCAAGCACTGACTGTGGAAGATAACCTCTTTTATTTTTATCCTCTCCCTGCAGTTCCACACCGCAGCCTATACATTTTTTTGCCATTTAGTCCTCCATTTATATTTTTTCAACAGATATATTAGAATTTGTATATATGCAGATTGAACCTGCAATTTTCATTGCTTCTTCAGCTATTTCTTCTGCACTCATATCAGTGTGAAGAAGAAGAGCTTTTGCTGCTGCATAAGCATAACTTCCTCCACTTCCTATTGCAGTCACATCTTCATCAGGCTCAATTATATCTCCGTTTCCTGAAAGCACTAAAATATTCTCTTTATCTGCAACAATAAGCATTGCATCTAAAACTCTTAATGCTTTATCATTTCTCCATTCTTTTGCAAGTTCAACCGCTGCTTTTTTTAAATTTCCTTTGTAAGCATCAAGATGAGCTTCAAATTTTTCAAAAAGGGCAAAGGCATCTGCAGCCCCTCCTGCAAAACCTGTAAGAACATTATAATCTTTTATTTTTCTTATTTTTTTAGCTTTAGCTTTAAATACAGTCTCACCGAAAGTTACCTGACCATCTCCGGCTATTGCCACTTTATTTTCTTTTTTTACAGCTACAATGGTTGTCGCTCTTATTTTATCCATTTTTTATTCTTCCTCCAGCATTTTAAGACTTTTTAAAATTGTAGGTTTTTTTATTATCTCCTGATACATTTTTGTAGTTTCAATATTAGTGTGACCTAAAAGTTCTTTCAGAAAAAATATATCCATTCCATGAGAAATCATGTATGCTCCAAATGTATGACGGAAACTGTAAGGACTTATCTCCCTTGTTATTCCAGCTGCCAGAGCATATCTGTCTATAAGTCTTCTTAAAGACCTGTCACTTAATCTTGTTGCCGAATTATTTACAAAAAGAATATCAGGATTGTATCTCTCTTTAAATTTTTCTTTTTTGGCTTCTATATATCTTTTAAAATATTCTTTCGCCCTCTCACTGAAAAAAACAACTCTGCTGTTTCTTCCTTTTCCAACTATAAGCTCCCTCTCTTCAAGATTAAAAACACTTTCTCCCAATGAAAGAAGTTCCTGTGAAGTTATTCCCGAAGAAAAAAGAAGTTCGATTATAAGCCTGTCACGAAGCCCGCTGCATTTTCCTGTATTTATCACATCTCTTAATTTTTGTATCTCATCAAGAGATAAAATATCTGGAGTTTCAATCTGAAAACTTGGAGCAGATATTGTATGTGTAGGGTCTGTTTTTATTATTTCATTTTTTTTCAAATATCTGAAAAATATTTTTACAGAAGAAAGTTTTCTGCTTAAAGAACGTTTTCCAATATTATCTTTTTGAAGTTTTAGAAGAAATCCCCTTATCATTATAGGAGAAATTTTTGTTATATCTTCCAAATCTTTTTCTTCTGAAAGACACTCTGTAAGCTGTTCCAAATCTTTTTTTATGGATATTATTGTGTTTCTGCTTTTTTCTTCCGTAAATTCAGAATAGAATAAAAATTCTTTTATATATTTTTCAAAAAGAGCAAAATCCATAAATCTCTCCTTTATTTTAATTTTTCTTCGAGATATTCTAAAGCAATATTTGATATTTTATTATATCTTTCTTTTTTATCTCTTATTTTTGGTCCTTCTAAAGCTCTTATCATTCCAAAGTTCGGTCCCATAGGCTGAAAATCTTCTTTCTCTTCAGTTATGTATTTTATCATTGAGCCTATTGCACTTCTGTCATCTAACACAAAAGGAGGAAGCCCCACAATTTTATTATACATATTTATTCCTGCCATCATTCCTGTTGCCATTGCTGCAACATATCCTTCTCCCCCTGTTATCTGTCCTGCAAAGAAAATATTTTCATTTTCTTTCATATTAAGCATAGGTGTAAGAAGTTTTGTAGAATTTATAAAAGTATTTCTGTGCATTACACCATATCTTATAAATTCTGCATTTTCTAAACCGGGAATCATAGAGAAAACTCTTTTCTGCTCTCCAAATTTTAAATTTGTTTGAAATCCTACTATATTATATAATCTTCCCTCTTTATCGTCTTGTCTAAGTTGCACAACTGCATAATCTCTTTTTCCTGTTCTTGGATTTGTAAGCCCCTTTGGTTTTAAAGGTCCGAATAGAAGTGTTTTTTCTCCACGTCCTGCAATTCTTTCAACAGGCATACACCCTTCAAAAAGTTTTTCCTCTTCAAATTTTTTAAGAGGGGCTCTCTCTGCTGTAATCAGATTTTCATAAAAATTTTTATATTCTTCTTCATTCATAGGGCAGTTTATATATTCTCCGTCCCCTTTATCATAACGAGACTGAAAATAAACTTTATCCATATTTATTGATTCAAGAGTTACAATAGGTGCTGCTGCATCATAAAAATACAGATAATCTGCATGAGTAAGCTCTTGAATTTTTTTAGAAAGAACTTCTGAAGTTAAAGGACCGCTGGCTATTAAAACAATTTTATCCTGAGGAATTTCTGTTACTTCTTCATTTATAATTTCTATATTTGGGTGATTTTTTAAAATTTCTGTAATTTTTCCAGAAAATCCCTCTCTGTCAACTGCAAGTGCCTGACCGGCTGGAACTCTTGTTTCATCTGCAATTTTTACAAGAAGAGAACCCATTCTTCTTAGTTCCTCTTTCATAAGCCCTGAAGCATTTCCAAGATGGTCTCCTCCAAGAGAATTGCTGCACACAAGTTCTGCAAAATTTTCTGTCTTATGAGCTTCTGTGCTTTTCGTTGGTCTCATCTCATAAAGTTTTACTTTTATCCCTCTTTCAGCAAGCTGATATGCTGCCTCGCTTCCGGCAAGCCCTGCTCCTATTATTACTGCTTCTCTATTCATTAAAACTGCTCCTCTTTATTTTTATTTATTTTCAAAATTATAATTTTAATACATTTTATTATACTATATTTTCATTATTATAGGAAGTTTTTCTATTCTTATTTCTTCAATTCCCTTGTTAAAAAATATTTCCTGTGCTAAAATATATAATCGGAATTTTACAGGAGGTATCATGGAAGTTATAAGTAAAAATAAACCAAAAGGAAAAGCATATTCCAAAATAAAAGCCAAAAGAAAACAGACAAGAATTTTACAGGAAAAAGCTATAAAGCAGAGAACTGAAAATAAAAGAATAAATGCTGAAAACAGAAAAGCAAATCTTGAATACAGAGAATTTATGGACAGGGTTTCTGAAATTCAAATCGTTGAATTTAAAAAAAATATGCTTATCATAGATATTGACGGAGAAATTGAAAAAAGAGCTCTGCTTTTTGATAAAAGAAAAGTAAACAAAAAAAATATTAAAGATGAAATACTTGATTTTAAAGTAAAACTTTTCGGTGAAGAAGTTTATTTAAGAAAACTTGGAAACTTTGCTGAAAAAAAAGACGAGCTTATTTTTTCTCTTGAAGAATTTCTTGACTAAAATATTTATACTCAACCAAAAAAATGGTATAATTCAACTAAGATTTTTATATTAATGCAGGTTAAGGGGGAGTTTATATGGATACTTTATACAAAGAAAATTTAATCAAAGATTTTGACGTTTCTGCCTTAGTTGATTATTTGGAAAAAAATAATAAATTAATAGCTGAATTTTTAATAAAAAATAATTATGATAATTTCCCAACACAGATTTTTGAGCTTCTTTTAAGAGAAACTGAGCTTTTAAAAAAAGTTTGCGAAAATATGGAAGAGTGGAAAAAAGTTCTTGAAGTATACCGTTTGAACATTATTTCTGTCAAAGATTATAAAAATATTTTCTATTTTATAAAAGACGGGGAGATAAAAAATATAACTCTTGACGATAAAACAAGAGAAGAACTTAAAGATAAAATAAGTTTATATTTATAATATTTTTGGGGGAGGGTGAGCATCTATGCTTGACAACAAAAGCCGCAGCCTTATGCAGATACATTTTGCAGTTCTGCTTTTCGGGCTTACCGGTGTTTTTGGAAAACTTATCACTCTGCCAAGCACAATTTTAGTTTTAGGCAGACTTATCTCTTCATCTGTTTCTATTTTTGCTTACATGAAACTTATGAAAAAAGATACAAAACTTAAAAGCAGAAAACATTTTCTTTCGTTTATTCTGCTGGGATTTCTTCTGGCTGTACACTGGACTACATTTTATGAATCAATAAAACTTTCAACAGTGGCAATAGGGCTTTTGACATTTTCAACTTTTCCTGTTTTTGTCACTTTTATAGAGCCTTATTTTTTTAAAGAAAAACTTCAGGTTTCTGATATTGTTACAGCCATTATTACATTTATAGGAATATTTTTCGTTGTTCCTGAATTTGAATTTGGAAATGATATGACTATCGGAGCTTTGCTTGGAATACTTTCAGGATTTACATATGCTTTTCTTTCTGTTCTCAACAGAAAATTCACTGCAGATTACAGCGGAGCAATGATTGCTTTCTGTGAGCAGAGTACAGCAGCTGTTTTTCTGATTCCATGCTATTTTATGGTACAGCCTGTTGTGTCTCTTTCAAATATTTTTCTTACAATACTTTTAGGAACAATTTTTACAGCTCTTCCTCATACAATGTTTATTGGAGGAATGAAGTATGTAAAAACTCAGACAGCCGGAATTATTACCTGCCTTGAACCTCTGTACGGAATTATTCTGGCAGGAATTTTAATCCATGAAGTTCCTGATTTTAAAGTTATTGCAGGGGGAATTATCATTCTTGGAACTGTTTTTTATTCTACATTAAAATCAAAAAAATAATTTTAATTTTATATACAAAAAAGCACGACGTATAATCGTGCTTTTTTCATTATCCTAAGAAAAATAATTATTCTTCTGTTGAAGATACTCCGTATTTTTCAATAAGTTCTTTTGTTTCTCTTTTTTCTTCGTCTAATTCAAGACCTTTAATTGAAATTTTTATTCTTTGTTTGTCTCTGTCTATTTCAACTATTTTACCTCTTACAACATCTCCAACTTGGAATTTATCTTTTAAGTTTTTGATGAAATCTTTTGAAGCAAGCTGTGTAGGAATAAATCCGTCAATTCCGTCTTCAAGTTTTACAAACATTCCAAATTCAAGAATGCTCTTAACAGGTTTTTCAACTACATCTCCAACTTTATAGATTTCCATAGCTTTTTCCCATGGGCTTTTTTCAAGAGCTTTTATGCTTCCTTTTATTTTCTTTTCATCAAGATCAAGTTCAATTACTTCAAATTCAACTGTATCTCCTTTTTCAAATTTTCTGCTTCCAACCCATGCAAAATCAGATTGGTGAATAAATACATCTATTCCCTCTTCGATTTCAACAAAAACTCCGTAAGGTTTTATTTCTGCAACTTTACCTGTAAGTTTTGTTCCAACTTTATAGTTTTCTTCAGCACTTGCCCAAGGATCAACTGAAAGCTGTTTCATTCCTAATTTTAATTTTCTGCTTTCAGGTTTGAATTCAAGAACTTTAACTTTTACAACGTCTCCAACTTTTGCAAATTCATTTACGTTGATTTTCTTTCTGTTCCATGTGAAGTCAGAAATATGGATAAGCCCTTCTACTCCGTCCATCACTTCTACAAGAATACCGTATTGTAAAATTTTAGTAACTTTTCCTTCAACAACTGAATCAACTGCTAAAGTTTCTGCAGCTATATCCCAAGGATTTCTTACAAGAGCTTTTAAAGAAAGTTTTACATTTTTCTTTTCTGGTTCAAGCCCTATAACTTTAACTTGAAGTTTGTCTCCAACATTAAATCCTTCAATTTTTTCAGCTTTTTTCCAAGAAATTTCAGAAATGTGGATAAATCCTCTAAGAGTTCCAATCTCTACAACTATTCCGAATGGAAGTATTTCTGTAACAGTTCCTTCTAAAACTTCTCCTTCTTTTAATTCAGCAAATTCTTTGTCAGCCTGCATCATTGTTATATCTTTTCTTGATACTGTAACTTTTTTACCTTTTTTATCTTCTTTTATATCTTTAACTAAAAGGTTTACAGTTTTTCCAACTATATCTTCACCTTTTTTAGTTTCAGAAAGAGATTTTGGTAAGAATACTTGATGAGATAATATCTCAACAATATATCCTCCTTTAACTTCTTTAACAACTTTTCCTGTAATTTCTTCTTTCTTTTCAAATGCTTCTTTAATTTTTTCCCAACCTTGTTCCATTTCGATTTTTCTTCTTGAACCAATTATGAATTCTCCGTCAGGTGTTTCTCCTACAAGCATAACTTCTATTTCATCACCAACATTGTAGTTTTCTACTTCTTCGGCTCTTACTCTTACTGAAGTGATTTGTCCTGGAACATCAAGGTATGCAAAGTTTCTCTCCTTGCTTGCTACTGTTCCCACTACTTTACTTCCTGTGTTTCCTTCCTCTGGAAGATAGTCGTTAAGCAGTGCTTCAAATTCGTTATAATCCATGTTTGTCATCAAAAGTCCCCCTTATTTCTTTTTCTATCTCTAAAATTATTTCTTCCGGTGTTGATGCTCCTGCAGTTATTCCAATTTTTTCTACATTATTAAACCAAGAGCTGTTTAATTCTGTTTTATCTTGTATCAAATAACTTTTTTCATTTATACTTTTGGAAATCTCATAAAGTTTTTTGCTGTTGGAACTTTTATTGTCTCCCACTATCAAAACTATCTCAACTTCCTTGGCAAGTTTTTCCACTGCCTTTTGTCTTTCATATGTAGCTCCGCATATTTTACTGAAAATCTCCACATTTTTATAATTTTCTTCTATGTAATCTTTTATACGGAAAAAAAATTCTTTGTTTAATGTTGTCTGAGTTAAAAGACAGTATTCTTTTTCACTGTTAATGGAAAGTTCTGTAAACTCTTCAAATGAATTTACAATACTTACATCATTTCCAAAAGAAACTATTCCTTTTACTTCAGGGTGATATTTATCTCCGATAAATATTATTTTTTTGCCATTTTTCTCTGCTTCCACAAGAGCTTTTCTTATTCTCTCCACAAAAACACAAGTAGCATCATAGATTTTTACTTTTTCTTTCTCTAGTATATCATAAATTTCTTTAGTTGTCCCGTGTGCTCTTATAATTACTGTATCTTTTTTTTGAAGATTTATTTTTCCCTCTTTCAAATCCTCTTCAGATAAAGTTATAAATCCTTTTTTTTCCATATCTGAGGTAACATTTTTATTATGTACAAGCATTCCCAGAATAAATAATCTTCCCTCAAATTTTTTTTCTGACACAACTTTATTGCATAGATTTATAGCCCCTGCAACTCCAAAACAGAAACCCATTTTTTCAGCTCTTTTTATTTCCATAAATCTTAATCTTCTCCAAATTTATCTTCTTCAACAAGAATTCTTAAAGCATTAAGCATTTCATCTTCATCAGGACCGTCAGCTTCAAGTTCAAGAGTTCTTCCTTGTTCAGCAGCAAGAAGCATAAGCCCCATTATACTTTTCCCGTTTATTTCCTCTCCCTCAAATCTCACTTTTATATCTGAGTCATAAGTAGAAGCCAGCTGTACAAAAAGAGATGAAGGCCTTGCATGAAGCCCCGCTTTATTTTTTATCTGCACCGTTATTTTTTTCATAACTACATCACCTTTTTATAATTTTTTTATATATTCTCTCACTATGTGTCTCACTTCTTCTGAATTTTTACAATTTAAAACAGATTTTTTAATCTCTTTTAAATCTGAAATTTTTACTTTTCTAACTATATTTCTTGCTCTTGGAATAAATACATTTGACATGCTCAAGTTTTTTATTCCAAAACTTAAAAGAATTACAATTCCAACAGACTCTCCTGCCATTTCTCCGCAGACACCGATCTCTTTCCCGTTTTTAATTGCTGCTTCTGCCACAAAATTTACAGCTTTTAAAACTGCCGGATCATAATAATCATAAAGATTATTTTCTCTCAAAGAAAATCTGTCTGTTGCCAGAATATATTGTGCAAGGTCATTGCTTCCTATTGAAAAGAAATCTATATATTCACACATTTTTTCTGCCATGAGAACTGCTGACGGCACTTCAACCATAATTCCTGTTTCTATTTTTTCATTAAATTCAACACCCTCTGCCCTAAGCTCCTCTTTAACTGTTTCTGTAAGAGCAAGAACAGCTTCAATTTCTTTTATATTGGTAACCATAGGGTGCATTATTTTTATATTTTTTCCTTTGCTTGCTCTAAGTATCGCCCTCAGCTGAGCCTTTAATATATTTTTCTTATCAAGGGTAAATCTTATTCCTCTTTCTCCCAAAGATGGATTTTGTTCAGGAGTCATTTTAAAATACGGCAGACTTTTATCTGCTCCTATATCAAGAGTACGGATAATAAGAGGTTTATCTTCACCGATTTTTTCACTCATCTCTTGATATATTTCTGCCTGTTCCAATTCTTCCGGAAGTTTTTCTCCCTCCATATATATAAACTCTGTTCTTAAAAGTCCCACTCCGTCTGCATTGACATTTTTAAAAGCATTTTTATCTATTTCCTGCCCTGCATTTACTTCAAGGCTTATTTTTTCTCCGTCAAGGGTAACTGACGGAAGATTTAAAGTTTCTTTTATCTCTTCTTTTTCTTTTTCAAAATCTTCCTGAAGTTTTTTATATTCTCTCAGAACTTCTGTTGAAGGGTCTGCTATTACCACAGGTTTTTCGCTGTAAGTATCAAGAATCAGATATTCTCCCCAATTTTTTTTAAGAATATCTATTCCCCCCATAAAAGTAGGTATCTCTAAAGATTTGGCAAGAATTGCAGTGTGTGATGTTTCTCCAACATATTCCATTACAATTCCTTTTACATCTATTTTTTTATTAAAAATATTTAAAAGCTCTGAAGGAAGAATTTCACGTGCTATTAAAATTTTTCCATTTAGAGCATCATATACGCTTTCATTGTCAGCAAGTGCTTCAAGAAGTCTCTCTCCTATATCCTGAATATCTAAAGCCCTCTGTCTATAAAGAGGATTTTTCATTTTTTTAAAAGCCTCAGAATATTTTGCAACTGTTCTCTTAATAACTTCTTCCACATTTATTTTATCTTTTTTCAAAGAAATTTTAATTTCATCTGTAAACATGGGGTCATCAAGCATCATAAAATGAACTGATAAAATTTGAAGATCTTTTTCTGAAACTTTTCCTTTTAAATCATGTATAAGATGAGAAAGTTTATTCTTTGCTCTCTGAACTGCGTGTTCATATCTTTCAGTTTCTTTTTCAAGATTTTCTTCTGAAACAGAAAAAGACTCTATCTCAAGGTTATTTTGACCTTTCAAATAGGGTTCTGCTATAACTATTCCTTCATATATACTTTTTCCGTATATTCTTTCCATTTTTTATCATATCCTTTTCTTCCTAGGCTCTTTAAATTATATATTATTTAAGCGTTTTTTTCAATTTTTAGTTGAAAGAATTTCAAATATTTTTTTATTCCTTATTTTTATTTTTCATTGTAATAGATGTGTTTTTGTGGTAAAATTCTCATAAATATTTTTATGATGTCAATTTATATTTTTACACTACTTAAAATCTTGATTACAATTTTTATTTTTTTATATATCAGGAGGTTTTTTTAATGAATAACATGCTGGAAATCTTTGGAAAATTTCACTTCTCTGAACTTGAACTTAAAAGCAGAGTGCCTAACTCTATTTTTAAAGAATTCAAAGCTGTTCAAAGAGGGGAAAAGGAACTTTCTATCTCTGTGGCAGAAGTAATTGCCAATGCTGCTAAAAACTGGGCAACTGAACACGGAGCTACTCACTTTACTCACTGGTTTCAGCCTCTTACAGATTTAACTGCTGAAAAACATGAGTCTTTTATTTCTATTTCTTCTGACGGAAATATTCTTTCTCAGTTTTCTGGAAAAGAACTTATAAAAGGGGAGTCAGATACATCTTCTTTCCCAAACGGAGGACTTCGTTCTACATTTGAAGCAAGAGGATATACAGCATGGGATTTATCATCTCCAATGTTTTTAAGAGGACCTGAAAAAGCAAAATCTTTATACATTCCGACAGCTTTTATCGGATACAACGGTGAAGCTCTTGATAAAAAAGTTCCTCTTTTAAGATCAATAAATGCAGTTACAGCTCAGGCTCTTAGAGTAAAAAGAGCTTTAGGAGATGAAAAAACTTCAAAAATAGAAGTTACTCTTGGAGTGGAACAGGAATATTTTTTAATTGAAAAAGAATTTTGGGAGAAAAGACAAGATTTAATGCTTTGCGGAAGAACTCTTTTCGGTTCTCTTCCTCCAAAAGGTCAAGAAATGAATGACCACTACTATGGAACTTTAAAAGAAAAAGTTGAAAGATTTATGGCTGAACTTGATTCTGAACTTTGGCAACTTGGAGTAATGGCAAAAACAAAACACAACGAAGTTGCACCAAACCAATTTGAACTTGCAATAATGTTTGCTTCTGCAAATGTGGCTGTTGACCAAAATCAGCTTTCAATGGACGTAATCAAAAAAGTTGCTGACAGACACGGGCTTGCAGCTCTTCTTCATGAAAAACCATTCTCAAAAGTAAATGGTTCTGGAAAACACTGCAACTGGTCTCTTGCAACAAATCTTGGGGAAAATCTTTTTGACCCGGGAGATATGTCAAAAGATAATCTTCAATTTTTAGTTTTCCTTACTGCTGTTGTAGAAGCTGTGGATAAATATTCACATATCTTAAGAGTTTCAACTGCAACTCCCGGAAACGACCACAGACTTGGAGGACATGAAGCACCTCCTGCAATTATATCTATTTTCCTTGGAGAACAACTTCAAGATATTCTTGAAAATATTGGAAAAATAAATACAACTACACACGAACAAGCTATGATTGAGCTGGGAGCATACAACTTCCCTAAAATTCCAAAAGACGTTTCTGACAGAAACAGAACTTCGCCTTTTGCATTTACAGGAAATAAATTTGAATACAGAATGCCGGGGTCAAGTGCATCTCCGTCAACACCTACATTTATTATAAATACAATAGTTGCTGATGTATTAAGAGAATATGCTGACATTTTAGAAAATGTTGAAGACAAATCAAAAATGAAGCAGGCAATAATAAAACTTATAAAAGAAAGATACAACAAACATAAAAAAATTATTTTTAATGGAAACGGTTATGACGAAGCATGGATTACAGCTGCAAAAGAAAGAGGACTTAAAAATTTAAGAAATACTGTAGAAGCTCTTCCTACATATATTGAAGAAGAAACTATTGCTCTTTTTGAAAGAAACAGAGTTTTAAGCAGAGCTGAACTTAATTCAATCTTTGTTGTTTATACAGAAAGATACAACAAACAGCTTAACATAGAAACTTCAACAGCAATAAGAATGGCAAGAAATGAAATTTATCCTGCAATTATGAGATATATGAATAATATTGCTACTTCAATAAACAGCATAAGAGAAGCAATCGGTGTTGAAAATGAAGAGATGATTGAGGGGGATAAAAAACATCTTAACAAAGTTTTAAATGCAAAAATTCATTTAAGAACTTCTCTTGCAGAACTTGAATTTGATTATGCAAAAGCTGTGAATATAAGTGACGAATACGAAAAAGCAAAATTCTATCATTTCCATATTGTACCAAGACTTGAGCATTTAAAAGAATGGGCAGATGTCCTTGAACTTCTTTGTGAAAAAACTATCTGGCCTTTCCCTGTGTACGAAGATTTATTATTTAAATTATAAAAAAATTTTTTATAATTTTTAAACTTTTAATAAAGGGATATCGTCTTAAGAGTATAATATCTTTAATGAAGATATTTATCTCATAAACTTTCCCTTAATGTTTTATAGAAAAAGGACTGTCAGTTGTGACAGCCCTTTTTCTTTTTTATTTTATAATAATTTTGCAGCAATTTCAGCAAGTGGAGAACGTTCTCCTTTTACAAGAGTAATATGTCCTGCTATTTTTTCATTTTTAAGTTTATCAGCCATATAAGTAAGACCATTTGTATTTGCATCAAGATAAGCACTGTCTATTTGATACGGATCTCCTGTAAAAACTATTTTTGTATTTTCTCCAACTCTTGTTATAATTGTTTTTATTTCAAGAGGAGTAAGGTTTTGTGCCTCGTCAATTATTATAAAAGCATTCGGCATACTTCTTCCTCTTATGTATGTTAAAGCTTCAACTTTTAAAAGCCCCATTGTTTCAAGACCTGTTATAACTTTTTCACCAGCTTTGTCTCCTTTTACATCGCTTAGAAATTCTATGTTATCAAAGATAGGCTGCATCCAAGGTCTAAGTTTATCTTTTTCATTTCCAGGTAAAAATCCTAAATCTTTTCCCATTGGAATAATCGGTCTTGCTATATAAAGTTTTGAATATTTTTTTCTTTCCACAACCTGTTCTAATCCCGCTGCTATTGCAAGAAGTGTTTTTCCTGTTCCGGCTTTTCCAACAAGAGATACAGCTTTTATACTATCGTCCATAAGAAGTTCCATAGCAAATCTCTGTTCTTGATTTCTTGCTCTTGCTCCCCAGGCATTTATATCGCCGTTAAGGAATTTTTTTACCTTGTCTCCTATAACTCTTCCAGCTGTTTCTTCCTGTTTGCATTTAAAAATAAAGAAAAAGTTTGGTGTCGGCTCAAATCCCGGATTAAATTCTGAAATATCAATTTTTCCACTCTTATTAAATTTATCAAAAATATCTTTTGAAACTTCTATTTCCATATAACCTTTATCAAGGTCATCATAAACAACTTTGTCTGTTGAATAGTCTTCCACTTCAACACCAACAGCGTCTGCTTTTATTCTAAGATTTATATCTTTTGTTACAAAAATTACTTTTCTGTCAGGCTCTCTTTTTTTAATTCCCATTACAACAGCTATAATATGATTATCCACAACATCTTTTTTAAGTCCCTCAGGAAGCAGAGAAATATCTGCAGTTTTTTCCACTTTAAAGAAAATATCATTAGGAAGTTCTATTCCCTCAGAAAGATTTCCTTTTTTTCTTATTTCTTCAAGAACTCTCGATGCCATTCTTGCATGAATAGCTGTGTTTGGTTTCTGTTTTAATTTGTCGATTTCTTCTATAACTTCAATAGGAAGATAAATATCATTTCCTCTAAAATTATAAATAGAATAAGGGTCATGAATAAGTACGTTTGTATCAAGCACAAATATTTTTCTCATATATTCCACCTCTTTTTATTTTCGACTTCTCTTATAATATTATTCTAAGAAAAAACAGATTTTCCTTTTTTATTATCTCTCTTTTCCAAAGCAATATAGAAATTTTATTTTTTTGAGTTCTGAATTTTTTTTAGAGTTCCCTTAATAGCTTCCTGAATATTTTTATAATTTTTAATTTCCTCTTTATCAATAAGTTTATCAATATCCTTTTTATTATATCCAAGTCCTTCAAGAGCCATGATAAGTTCATCTTCAATGTTTGTATAAACAGCTGTGTCTGTTTTTTCCATAGAGATAATATCAAGTTTCTTAAGTTTATCCTTTAAATCTAAAATAATCTGCTGAGCCTTTTTCTCTCCAAGTTTTGGAACTTTTTTAAGTGTTATAAAATCTTCCTGAAGAACAAGCCCCCTTATCATCTCCACATCAAATGTAGACATTATTGCAAGAGCAAGAGATACACCTATCCCTTTTACACTTAAAAGCATTTCAAAAAGATTTCTCTCCTTTGCTTCAAGAAATCCCACAAGTTTAAATTCTTCTTCTTTTATATGATTATATATAAAAAATCTTTTTATTTCCCCCTCTTCCACACTGTCATAAGTTTTAAGAGAGATAAAAATTTTATATCCAACTCCGTTTACATCAAGAGCTAAATACTCCGGTTTTTTATAAGCCACTTCCCCTTTTAAATACTCAAACATAATATCTCCTTTAATTTAAATTTCTATTTATTTTCTTTGCCCGTCCAAAGAAAATGAACAATACTTTACTTCAAATACTTTTTCAAATATTTTCCAGTATAACTTTTCTTAACTTCTACTATCTCCTCAGGAGTTCCGCAGGCAACAATAGTTCCTCCTCTGTCTCCTCCCTCTGGACCTATATCAATTATATAATCTGCTGTTTTTATAACATCAAGATTATGTTCAATTATTATTACAGAGTTTCCTCTGTTAACAAGTCTCTGCAGAACTTCCATAAGTTTTTTCACATCTTCAAAATGAAGACCTGTTGTTGGCTCATCTAAAATATAAACTGTTTTTCCTTTTGATGATTTTGAAAGTTCAGCAGCAAGTTTTATCCTCTGTGCTTCCCCTCCAGAAAGAGTTGTTGCAGGCTGTCCAAGTTTTATATAACCAAGCCCCACATCTTTTAAAACTTTTATTTTTTTCTCAAGAGAAGGAATTGCACTAAAAAATTCATATGCTTCATCAATACTCATATTAAGAACATCTGAAATTGTTTTTCCTTTATAATAGACTTCCAGAGTTTCCTTATTATATCTTTTCCCCCTGCACACATCACATTCAACATACACATCTGGAAGAAAATTCATCTCTATTTTTACAATTCCGGCTCCCTGACAAGCCTCACATCTTCCGCCTTTTACATTAAAAGAAAATCTTCCTTTTGAAAATCCTTTAAGTTTTGCATCTTTTGTTTGAGCAAAAATATCTCTTATCTCATCAAAAATTTTTGTATATGTTGCTGGGTTTGAACGTGGTGTTCTGCCGATAGGTGTCTGGTCTATATCAATAACTTTTTCTATATGCTCCAATCCGCTTATAGATTTATATTCTAATGGATAAAGTTTTCCTTTGTTAAGTTCGTTGAAAAGTACAGGGAAAAGAGTCTGATTTATGAGAGTTGATTTTCCGCTTCCGCTTACCCCTGTTACAACTGTTAAAACTCCCACAGGAATTTTTACATTTAAATTTTTAAGATTATTTCCTTTTGCCCCTGTAAGCTCAATAAATTTATCACTTGTTCTTCTTTCTTTAGGAACTTCTATTTTTATTTCTCCTCTTAAATATTTTCCTGTAAGAGAATTTTTATTTCTTTTAATCTGTGTTGGAGTACCTTTTGCAACAAGATTTCCTCCAAATTCTCCAGCTCCTGGTCCTAAATCAAAAATATAATCTGCCTGATTCATTGTGTCTTCATCATGCTCAACAACAATAAGAGTATTTCCTAAATCACGAAGCCTGTTAAGAGTTGCCAAAAGTTTATCATTATCTCTCTGATGAAGCCCGATACTCGGCTCATCAAGAACATATAAAACTCCCGTAAGACCAGAGCCGATTTGTGTAGCAAGTCTTATTCTCTGAGATTCTCCTCCAGAAAGAGTTTTTGTAGGACGGAAGAGAGAAAGATAATCAAGCCCTACATTTATCATAAATGAAAGTCTTTCCCTTATCTCTTTTAAAATTTCTTTTGCAATCTTTTCCTGTTTTTCTGTAAGAGTTAAATTATTAAAAAATTCCAGAGAATCTTTCACACTCATAAGGCATAAATCTATAATATTTTTTCCGTTTATTGTAACAGCAAGAACTTCATCTTTAAGTCTCTTTCCATGACAGACCTTACACTCTTTTTCTATCATAAATCTGTTTTCAATCTCTTCTTTTGCAGAATCTGAAAAAGTTTCATAATATCTTTTCTCCATATTTTTTACAATTCCTCTGAACTCTCTCATTCCATGAAAAGAAAATTCTTTTGACTCAAAATCAAATCTGAATTTTTTATCTGTTCCGTGAAGAATAATATCCATCTGCTCCTTTGGAATATCTTCAACAGGAATTGTGTAATCTATATCAAAATCTCTGCACATTGAGAGAAACATCTCCCATGTCCACCCCTTTCTTGAAGAAGCCCCGGGAACATAAAGCCCTCCGTCTTCAATAGAAAGAGTTTTATCTATTATAAGTTTATTTTCATCAACTTCAAGTTTCTGACCTATACCTTTACATTCGGGACAAGCCCCATAAGGAGCATTAAAAGAAAAAAGTCTCGGAGTAAGCTCTGGTATACTTATATCCTCGTGGTTTGGACAAGCATAATTTTCACTGTAATTAAAATCTTCTCCATCAATGTTTATTATAATTTTTCCGCCAGAAACTTCCATTCCAGCTTCTATTGACTGGGTAAGTCTTGAAACAAATTCAGGATTTTCTTTTTTTAAAACAAGTCTGTCTATTACAACTTCAATATTATGTTTTTTATTTTTATCAAGTTCAATTTCATCTTCAAGATATAAAATTTCTCCGTTTACCCTTGCTCTCACAAAACCTTTTTTCACAAGATTAAGAAAAAGATTTTTATGAGTTCCTTTTTTTTCTCTCACAACAGGAGCAAGAATTGTCATCTTTGTTTTTTCTTCAAATTTTTCAATTATATTTTCAACAATCTCTTCCACACTTTTTTTGTCTACAACCGTTCCGCACACAGGACAGTGTGCAGTTCCAATGTGAGCAAAAAGAAGTCTCATATAATCATAAATTTCTGTCACAGTTCCCACTGTTGAACGGGGATTTTTATTCGTTGTTTTCTGTTCAATAGATATTGCAGGAGAAAGCCCCTCTATAGAATCTACTTCCGGTTTTTTCATCTGCCCTATAAACTGTCTTGCATATGCAGAAAGACTTTCAACATATCTTCTCTGCCCCTCAGAATAAATTGTGTCAAAGGCAAGGGAAGATTTTCCGCTTCCGCTCACTCCTGTTATAACTACAAATTTATTTTTGGGAATTTCCACATCTATATTTTTTAAATTATGCTCCCTTGCACCTTTTATAACTATTTTATCAAGCATTTTTATCACCTCGCAGTTATGCTTACAAAAACTTTTATTCTCCACTAAAATTGTATCATATTACAATATATTTATCTATAAAAACAGATAGAAATTGTTTCAGTTATTGATTTTTATCTTTTATAAATGTATAATGTAGAAGATAAAATAATAAAAAAAGAGGAATATAATGAGAATTTTAGGTATTGACCCGGGAACAGCCATTGTTGGTTTTTCCATAATTGAATATGAAAATAAAAAAATAAATCTTCTTGATTACGGCTGTATATACACAGATAAAAATCTGCCGATGGAAGAGAGGCTTCTTGAAATTTTTAACGGCATTGAAAACATTATAAAAAAATATTCTCCAGAGCATATGGCAATAGAAGAACTTTTTTATTTTAAAAATAATAAAACTGTTATTTCTGTTGGAGAAGCCAGAGGTGTTATTCTCCTTGCGGGAAAGAAAAACGGTCTTTCAATTCAGGGGTACACACCTCTTCAAGTTAAAATAGGGATTACAGGATATGGAAAAGCTGATAAAAAACAAGTTCAGCTTATGGTAAAAACTCTTCTGAAAATGAAAGAAATTCCAAAACCTGATGATGCTGCCGATGCAATAGCAATAGCAGTAACACATATAAATTCTCTTACAAATCTTCAATATAATATGGGAAATTCTTCTGAAATTTCCACTAAAAATCTCGGTAAAACAAAACTCACTGCTGCTGAATTCAGAGAGCTTTTAATGAAAAAATAAATTACTCCTAACTGATTTTTGTTTTTCTTTTATTTTTTATTTTTTTAGACTAAAATCCTTAAATAACAGTCATATAGATATGATGAATTTAAAATTTATAAATTTTTTTAGAATGAATTAAAATTCTTTTAATTTTTTTAAATCTTTATAAGTCATCTATTAATAATATTAAAAAGCAATATTTTTTCTGCAGAAGAAAAAAATAATAAAAAAATTTATTCTAATACTAGCAATATTATAGGAAAATATGGTATAAATATATAGTATAGTTCTTTTTATCACTGCTAAATCTTCTGTGTGGGTTAGGGAAATGATAGTTATACTTTTTTATGAAATTTAAAGATACAGCAGAATTTATATTTTTACGGGAAAATGTAAGGGAGATATATCTATTTCAGTAGCAACATCTTTTAGATGTTAGTTATATATCACAAAAAAAAGGAGAATGAGGATTTTATGAAAAAAAGAGAGTTTGCAGAATTATTTATGGTTAAAGCTAACCTAAGAAGTAAAGAAGAAGCAAAAAGACAAGTTGAACTTTTTATTGAAACTATGAAAGAAGCTCTTACACAAGATGATATCTTAATCTTCAGAGGGCTTGGAACTTTTGAAAGAAGAGAAACTAAGAGAAAAGAAGGAAGAAATCCTAGAACAGGAGAAGCTATAAAAATAAGTCCTAAAAAATATATCAAATTTAAAGTTGGTAAAGACTTAGAAGACAGAATTAACAAACCTGTTAAAAAAGGAAGAAAATAATAAGTTTTCTTTTAGTGAAAAATATTTTTGTAATTAATAGTTAAAAGCTAAGGGGTGAATGGGAAAAAATTTGACATTTTTCTATTCATCTCTTTTTTATTTTAAAATTAAAATTTCTAAAATTTAAAGGGAGTTGTGCAATACTACACAACCCCCAGTTATCTATTTAATATTTAATTGTAATTTTTATTTAATTATTAGAATCCTTTAATTAATTCAGGATTTATTGTTTCAAATGTTCCAGTGAAGAATCTAAGAACTTTTGGTTCATAAACCCATTTTAATCCACTGATGTCTCTTCTTCTCTTATAAAGTTCGATTACTGCATCAGCAACGAAATCCATATGAGCATAAGTGTAAACTCTTCTAGGAATAGTTAATCTGATAGTTTCTAGTTTTGGATAGTGGTTTTCACCAGTAACAACGTCTCTACCTGCAGAAATTATTCCTCTTTCCATTGTTCTTACACCAGAGAATTCATAAAGAGCTGCAGCAAGTGCTTGAGCTGGGAATTCATCTTGAGTTAAGTGATCTAAGAATGCTCTTGCGTCTACAAATATTGCGTGTCCTCCGTAAGGTTTAACCATTGGAACACCAGCAGCATCAAGTTTTTCTCCAAGATATCTAACTTGGTTAACTCTGTAACTGATATAAGGGAATTGAACTGATTCAGTAATTCCTATTGCCATAGCTTCCATGTCTCTTCCTGCAAGTCCTCCATAAGAAGGCATTCCTTCAAATTGTACAACCATTCCAGTTGCTCTTACATATAAGTCATGGTCGTTCATACATAAGAATCCACCGATATTAGTTAAGCAGTCTTTTTTACCAGACATTGTACATCCATCTCCATAAGAGAACATTTCATGAACTATTTCTTTAACTGTTTTATCAGCATATCCTTCTTCTCTTTCTTTAATGAAGTAAGCATTTTCAACACATCTTGTAGCGTCGAACATTACTTTTATTCCATGTTTATGAGCAAGTTCAGAAACAGCTTTTATGTTAGCCATAGAAACTGGTTGTCCACCTGCTAAGTTAACTGTAACTGCTAAACAGATATAAGGTATTTTTTCTGCTCCAACTTCGTCAATAAGAGCTTGGAATTTTTTAAGGTCAACATTTCCTTTAAATGGAAGTACTGCTGATGGATCGTGAGCTTCGTCTATAATAACGTCTCTAAATGTAGCTCCGTTTCTTTCTTGGTGGAATCTAGTAGTTGTAAAGTACATATTTCCAGGAACATAATCACCAGGTTTTATTGTAAGTGAAGATAAAATGTTTTCTGCTCCTCTTCCTTGGTGAGTAGGAACTAGATATTTAAATCCAAAGTATTCTCTTACAACTTCTTGAAGGTGATAGAAGTTTCTACTTCCAGCATATGCTTCGTCCCCTATCATTAATCCAGCCCATTGTCTGTCACTCATTGCATTTGTTCCAGAGTCTGTTAATAAGTCAATGTAACAATCTTCAGATTTTACTAAGAAAGTGTTGTATCCTGCTTCTTTTATAGCTTTTTTTCTTCCCTCTTTGTCTAGATTACCCATGTTTTCTACCATTTTGATTTTAAAAGGTTCAGGTGCAAATCCTCTTTTTTCCATTTCCATTTACTTATCCTCCTTGAATTTGAAATATATACTGCACTTTTGTGCTATTGTGTACTAAGTTAAAATTAAAACCGTCCGAACATAAAATTTATTTTTTTATTTAAAAGATAGCTTTTATTTTTCTCTATTTTTCCAATTTAATTCATAATCTTTTAGAGCATGAATTGCTTGGTTAGATAAAGGTATAATTGCCATCATGTTAAATACTGTCATAAGTCCAACACCAAGGTCTCCTAATTCCCATACAAATGTGTATTGAGCAAGTCCACCTGCAAAAAGCATAGCTAGTGCAAATATTTGGTATCCTTTTTGAGCTTTCATTGTATCACCAAACACATAAGCCACGTTACATCTTGCATAGAACATAATTCCTAAGAATGTTGAGAAACTGAATAGGAACAGAATTATTGCTATAAAGATAACTCCTGCATTACCAATATGATAATTCATTGCTGCTTGTAAAAGATCCATTCCTTGTAATCCGTTTGTAACTTCTTTTGGAGCTAAAAGCATTATAAATGCTGAACAGCTACAGATTAGAAGAGTGTCAATAAATACACCTAATGCTTGAATAAGTCCCTGTTTAACAGGATGGTCAACATCTGCTGCCGCTGCCGCACATGGTGCAGAACCTGATCCAGCTTCATTTGAGAACAATCCTCTTTTTACCCCGTTCATAAGTATTGCTCCAAATCCTCCGGCAACTGCCTGTCTGAATCCAAATGCCTGCCCAAAAATTTCAGCAAACATTTCAGGAACATATCCTATATTTTTAACAAGTATGAATAAAGTTACACCTATATATAAAACTCCCATTATTGGAACAACTTTATCAAGAACTTCAACTGTTCCGCCTTTTTTGAAAAGAATTAATGCTGAAAGAACTACCAATACAACTGTTGTATATATTGCAGGTATTCCAAAAGCATTTGTGAAAGATTGAGTAACTGAGTTAGCAACAACCTGACTTATTCCTCCCCAGCAAAGAAGCCCTGAAAGTGCAAATAAAATTCCTAGTAGTCTAAATCTTGCTCCTCTTGCATATTTCTTTTTACCGTCAGCAGAAACATATTTAACATCTCCGTATACATTTGGATAGAAATCTTTGTCATCTGAAACTGTTATTAATCTCATTCTTTCCATAAAGTATGCAGGACCACCTCTGTATCCTCCATATAGAGGGTCATGTTCTTTATAAAGCTGAGCCAGTGTTGCTTCAACAAATGCTGATGCAGAACCAACCATTGCAACAACCCACATCCAGAATATTGCTCCGGCACCTCCGAAAGAAATTGCCGCAACAACTCCTGCAAGGTTACCCATTCCAACTCTTGATGCTGTTGCAATCAAAAGAGCTTGTAAACCTGAAATAGAATCTTTGTCATTTGATTTTTTAGGTTCCAACACAACTTTTATCATTTCAGGAAACATTCTGAAAGGAAGAAATCTTGTTCTTACAGTGAAGTATATCCCTGCTGGAATTAATACAACTACTAATATACTAAGCCCTATCTGTACTTCTCCAATGTTTAAAACAATCAAATCTCCCCACAACAAACCGTTTATCGCACCAACTAACGCCTTCAGTGGATTTAACAAACTATTAATCATCGCCCACACTCCTTTGTCTTAAATTTTCGCTCAAGTTTTCTCTTGAACTTTGATGGTGTTACATTGTGTTTCAAAATACCGGTGCTGCTTTTTTTAATGCTTGAATATTTATATTTTATTCAATGTCAAAAATTCGTAATAAAATTATATTCTGCATTAAGGATTTGTTTATGTAAATTTGTATTTATGTATTTATTTTTTAACTATTTTGTTCAAAATAAAAATTATTTATTTTGTTTTTGTATATTCATCTTCCTTTCTACGCTCTGAGTATACCCTATATATTTTTCCTTGTCAAATATTTTTTTAATATTACCTGTTCTTTAATTGGAAAAAATATATTGTATTTTAGTATTTGTATACTAAATTTTAAGTATAAATATATAGAGACAAAAAAATTTTTTCTTACTCCAATATTTTTTTATAGATTTTTTAAGTATTCCCCTATTGTTCAAAAAAAGTATAAAAAAATTTTTTTATTTTTAAAATTTTTTTATTTTTCTATGTTTCAGACCTTAATACAAATAAAATTAACTGCTTTTTCTATATAAAAAACAAGACCAAAAATAAATTTACAAAATTTTATTTTCAGTCTCAAAAGTTTCTTATTTTATTATTTTTTCCTTGAAAAGAAATGAGGTGAATCTCCTCTTTTTCCATAAACCACATTTTCACCTATTTTTTTCAGACTTTTTTCAAGTTCTGTCTTTCCTTTTTCTGCATCATCATTTATATTAGGTTTTCCATTATAAAGCTGATATTTCCCCCTTTCTGAAGTTTTTGTGGCACTGGGCATTATTATATTTGCTCCTGCCAGAACACCTTTCTCTCTTCCTAAGGGGTCAAGCCCTTGAAGAGCTGTTGTTGCAGCAATATTTATATCTTTCATATAAATTCTGCATACAGCTATCATCTTAAGACCAAGCTCAACTCTTTTTTCTTCTGAAAGAATTTTCCCTTTAAATTCCTGACCCATCGGTGTTTCATTATGAAGAATATAAGGCCCCATTCCTATCATATCTATATCATTTTCTTTAAAAAATATTATATCATTTACCAAATCTTCTTCTGCCTGACCGGGAAGACCAATCATTACCCCGGTTCCAACTTGGTAGCCTGCTTTTCTTAAATCTTTTAATGCCTTAAGACGTTTTTCAAAACTATGAAGACTGTCTTTTGGGTGAATAGTTTCAAAAAGATTTCTGTTTGAAGATTCTATTCTCAAAAGATACCTTGTTGCCCCTGCATCTTTCCATCTTTTATATGTTTCATAAGTCTGTTCTCCTACAGAAAGAGTTATCCCCAGCCCGTCATTAGTTTTTTCTCTTATTGTTTTTAATATATCCTCTACAAAATTTATAAATTCTTCATCTGTTCTTTCACCAGACTGAAGAGCCATAGAACCATATCCATTTTCATATATCCATTCTGCACTCTCAAGAATATCTTCTTTTAACATAAAAAATCTTTCAACATTTTTATTATCTCTTCTTATTCCGCAGTATTTACAATTTTTTATGCAGATATTGCTGAACTCTACAAGCCCCCTGTAATATACATTATTTCCTATATATTTTAATTTTATCTCATATGCTTTATCAAAAAGAAGCTGTAAATCTTCTTTATTATCTATTTTCATTAAAGCAAGAAGGTCTTCTTTTGTAAGCTCCTCTTTGCTTAAAATTTCAGAAATTTTCATTGTTCACCTCCGCAGATATTTTTTTTATTATATCATAGAAAATAAAATTCCATAGTAAAAAACTAAATAATTCTTTACTTTTTTTCTCTTATATGATAACATTCAAATATAGGGTATAGGGGTATATACTATAGCAAAAATTTTTAACTAAGGAGATGCAATTATGAAAAAAATATTTTATGCAGAAGGGCTTAAATGTGGTCATTGTGCTTCTAAAATACAGGAACAAATTGAAAAACTTGACGAAGTTGAAAGCTGTATTCTTAATTTTTATACAAAAAAAATTACAGTGGAATTTAAAAATTCTGTCGATGAAAAAGAGTTTTTAAATACTATAAATAAAATTGCTGATAAAACAGAAAAAGGTGCAAAAATATCTAGTGCAGACAGATATGAAACTTCTGAAAAAGATAATTCACATCACCATCATCATAAATGTAACTGTGGAGAAAAACATGAGCATGAAGAAGAAAGCTGCAGCTGTGGACATGAACATCATCACGGACACAGCCATGAAGAAGAATGCAGCTGTGAAGAACATAAACATACAGAAAGCTGTTCATGCGGTCATCACCATGAAGAAGAGCACAGCCACAAACATGGAGAGTGCTGTTCACATAATCATTCACATGAAGAAAAGCACTCACACACTCACAGCCATGAAATAAAATTTTCTCACGAAGAAGAGAAAAATGAAAAAGAAAAAAGCAGAAAAATAGATTACGAAAAAATTTCTCTTTTTGGAGGATTAATTCTTTTTATTATTTCTCTTTTTATTTCAAAAGGAACTATAAAAACCGCTGTTCTTCTCACAGCATATATAGTTGCAGGAGGAGATGTTTTATACAAATCTCTTCTTAACATTAAAAACAAAAACTTTCTTGATGAAAACTTTTTAATGTCAATAGCAACAATAGGTGCAATTTTTCTTAAAGAATATAACGAAGCTGTGGGAGTTATGATTTTCTACAAAATAGGAGAATATTTTCAAGAAAGAGCTGTTAATAATTCCAGAAAATCTATCCAAAGCCTTTTAGAAGTAAAAGCAAGTTATGCAAATATAAAGCTTCCTGATGGAAAAATTGAAAAAACTGCCCCTGAAAATTTAAAAACAGGAGACATTATAGTTGTAAAACCCGGAGAAAAAATAGCTGTCGACGGTGTAATTATAAAAGGAGCTTCTTCTCTTGATACTTCTGCTCTTACTGGGGAATCTCTTCCTGTTTTCGTTGAAGAAAATACTGAAGTCTTAAGCGGAAGCCTTAATGTTGACGGAATGATTGAAATAAAAGTTACAAAAGAATACAAAGATTCTGCTATAAGCAAAATTATTGAAATGGTTGAAAATGCAAGTGATAAAAAAGCTCAATCTGAAAAATTTATAACAAAATTTGCAAGATACTACACTCCCTTTGTTGTTCTTGCAGCCCTTATCGTTGGAATTGGAATTCCTATGATTTTCGGAGATTTCAAGCTTTGGTTTGGAAGAGCTTTAATCTTTTTAGTTATCTCTTGCCCTTGTGCCTTAGTGCTTTCTGTTCCTCTTACATTTTTCAGCAGTATAGGACTTGCTTCAAAAAGAGGAATTTTAATAAAAGGGGGAAACTATCTTGAAAAATTAAAAGATATAGAAGCTGTTGTTTTTGATAAAACAGGAACTCTTACAAAAGGAAAATTTAAAATAGAAAAAATAAACTGCTCTAAAGGTTTTTCTGAAAATGAAGTTTTAGAAATTGGAAAAGCGGGAGAATTTTATTCAAACCACCCTATCGGGAAAGCTGTACTTAATTACAAAGATATAAAAATTTCTGAAGAGGATATAAGAGATTATAAAGAAATTTCTGGAAAAGGAGTTTCTGCCCTTTATAAAGAAAAAAATATTCTTGTAGGAAATAAAAAACTTATGGAAGATAATAATATTGCAGTAGAAAATATTGGAGAAGAGGACGGCACAACAGTTTATATTGCTCTTAATAATGAATATATTGGTTCTCTTCATCTGGCTGATGAAATTAAAAATGATTCTTCAAAAACACTTGAAGAACTTAAAAAAATGAATATAAAAACATATATGCTTACAGGTGATAATAAAAAAATTGGAGAATTTGTGGGAGAAAAACTTGGTTTTGAAAAAGAAAATGTTTTCACAGGACTTCTTCCTCAAGATAAAGTCAGTGTACTTAATAAAATCAAAGAAAAAAGTAAAGGTGTTATTTTTGTGGGAGACGGTATAAATGATGCTCCTGTTCTTTCTCTTGCTGATATTGGAATTGCAATGGGAGGGGCTGGAAGTGATATTGCTGTTGAATCTGCTGATATTGTTTTCATAAATGACGAGCCTTACAAAGTTGTAGAAACTTTAAAAATTGCAGCTGAAAATAAAAAAGTTGTTATGCAGAATATTTATTTCTCTCTTGGAGTAAAATTCCTTGTTATGATTTTAGGAGTTTTAGGTCTTGCAAATATGTGGCTTGCAATATTTGCCGATGTGGGAGTTTCTGCAATAGCTGTTTTAAATGCTTCAAAAATTTTAAGAATTAAAAAATTATAAAAATAAAATTATTAAAAAACCCTGCATTTTTCCATGCAGGGTAATTTTTTTATTCATTCAAAAAAAGTAATATTAATTAATCATTATAGTATAAATTTTCTGTTGGGAATACAGAATCACAAGTCATATCCATTCCAAGTTTTCTTACAAGCTGGTCATCAGTTTTTCCCAAAATTGATGTAGAGTGAGCCTGACTTCCTTTTAATTTGTAAAGATTGTCAATAGCTCTCTTTGCTCTTTCATCTGTAACAGCACAAATACTTAAAGCAATAAGAACTTCTTCACAGTTAAGAGTTACATTTTTACTTTTAAAGTTTATAGATTTTAAATTCATAATAGGTTCTGCTATTTCCGGAGCAATTAAGTGAACTTCGTCTGCAATTCCTGCATGATATTTTATTGCATTAAGTATTGCAGAAGCAGCAGCACACATTGTCTGAGAACCTTTTCCTGTTATCATTGTTCCGTCATCAAGTTCTATTGCAACAGCTGAATAAAATTCATTTGGATCTTCAGCTTTTAATTTTTCAAGACGTTCTCTTGCAGCTCTTAAAACTTTTCTGTCAGTTTCTTTTAACTGAAGTTCTTCCATGATAAGTTTTGCTCTCTGGTAAGTATCTTTATCTATATATCCTTTTTTATAATCACAGGCAGCATTTAAAACTCTTCTTATAATTTCCTGTTTTGATGCTTCTCTTACAACTTCATCATCAACAATTCCAAAACCAACTCTGTTTACTCCCATGTCAGTAGGGGATTTATAGATTGATTCTTTTCCTGTAATTTTTTCTATTATCCTTTTTAAAACAGGAAATGCTTCTATATCTCTGTTATAGTTTACTGCTGTTTCTCCATAGGCTTCAAGATGGAACGGGTCTATCATATTCACATCTTTAAGGTCTACTGTTGCCGCTTCATAAGCAATATTTAAAGGGTGTTTTAAAGGTACATTCCATACAGGGAATGTTTCAAATTTTGAATATCCTGCAACTTTTCCTCTTTTATCTTCATGGTAAAGTTGGCTCAAACATGTAGCAAGTTTTCCGCTTCCAGGTCCCGGAGCAGTGACAACAACGATAGGTTTTGTTGTTTCAATATACGGATTTCTTCCATATCCCTCTTCACTTACTATTGTATCAACATCTGTAGGATATCCTTTTGTAGCTCTGTGTTTATAAACTTTTATTCCTCTGCGTTCAAGTTTATTTATAAAAACAGTAGTAGCAGGCTGGTCATCAAATCTTGTTATTACAACACTGTTCACTTCATGCTGTTAAATATGTAGACATGCTCCAGATCGGCGCCAGAAATATGCAGAACTTC
>OGXP01000807.1_pt1 | contig 31531 bp, 25 predicted proteins | sample 1576351 | NCBI WGS metagenome assembly OGXP01 (sample SAMEA3541517, study PRJEB24748) | human gut metagenome | biome: human gut; feature: human-associated habitat; material: faeces | place: China | collected 2012
ATTTTCCGGTTCGACGAACAGCCGATCGTGTCAAATTTGGTCTAACAGAGCCAAACGTTTTACGGCAACATCGATGTGGAGGCACGATGGCATCGCGGTATCAGATTGTATGTATGGTGGTCGATTGCGGCAGCCTGAAACGTGCGGCCGACGAGCTGGGCTATACGCAAAGTGCGGTGAGCCAGGCTGTCAAGGCGCTCGAGCGCGAGTTGGGCACCACGATTATCGAGCGCGGCAAGCAGGGCGTGTCGCTTACGCGCGACGGCAAACAGTACCTGCCGTATCTGCGCCAGATCGTAACGGCCGAGGCCGAGCTCGAGGGCAAGCGCCAGGAGTTGCTGGGACTCTCCTCGACCGATATTCGTATTGCGACGTTTACCAACGTGAGCCGTACCGTGTTGCCGCGCGTGATTCGCGACTTTGGGGCCCTGCACCCGGGCGTGCACTTTACCCTCAAGCAGGGCGATTACACGCGCAACGCCCAGTGGGTGCACGATGGCATGGTTGACTTTTGCTTTACGGCGCGCGGATTTACCGCTGGGCTCCAGAAGCGCGTGGTCTATCACGACGAGTTGGTAGCATTGTTGCCGGCCACGCATCCGCTGGCGGCAAAGGAAAAGGTGACACTCGCCGACCTAGCGTCCGAGCCGTTTGTGCTGCTGGATGAGGGTGAGCAGAGCCTGGTGCTCGATGCATTCGCGGCGCACGGGCTGTCGCCGCACGTGACGAGTGAGGTCACCGACGACTACACCATTATGGCGATGGTGGAGGAAGGCCTTGGCGTGAGCATGCTCTACCGTCGTACGGTCGAGGGCATGAAGGCCGATATTCAGGTGCGTCCCATCGTGCACGCTCCCTCACGCGATGTAGTGGCAGCCTGGCGTAGCTGGGACACAATGCCGATCGCCACGCGGCGCTTTATCGACTATATGAGCTCGCATATCGTCAGCTAGTTGTCGATGCGCCACCTTGTTGGATGTGTCTAGCGCGCCCCGGCCTTGGCTTGCGCCAGACGGTAGGTGTGTGCCGGATGGCAGAGCAATACCGCCACGACCATAAAGAACGCTGTGGTGCCCAGGCTGATGGGGTAGACCATCATGATGTTCGCAAAGGTGCGGAAGTGCGGGAACACGCAGAATACCCAGTAGAAGCGGATGCCGCAGACACAGATCATGGTGATGAGGGCGGGCATGAGCGAGATGCCAAAGCCGCGCAGGTAGCCGGACATATTCTCGTAGAACATGCTAAAGGCGTATGCCGGGAAGATCGAGCACACACGGATATAGCCGATCGAGACGATGTTGGGATCGCTGTTAAAGAGCGCCAGGATCTCGCGCCCCAGACCGACGATGATGACGATGGTGGTGAGTGCAACGATGCCGCCTTCGACCAGGCAGACCTTGAGCGTCTTGGTGCAACGGTCGATCTGGCGCGCGCCGTGGTTTTGTCCCACAAAGGTAGTGCAGGCCTGGCTAAAGCTGTTGAGCAGGTTGTAGCACACGTACTCCAGGCTCATGGCAGCGCTCGATGCCGCCATGACCTCGGTGCCCAAGCTGTTGATGGCAGACTGGATGATGATGTTGGCGACGGCAAAGACAGCGCTTTGGATGCCGGCGGGCAGGCCGATCTTGACGATGCGCTTGAGGGCGACGGGGTCTAAGCCTAAGTCGCGTGGGGTGACGCGGACGACGGAGTCGGTCTTGAGCAGGCGGATAAAGAGCGTAGCGGCGCTGACGGTGTAGGCGATGGCGGTGGCGATGGCGACGCCCGCGACGCCCCAGTGGAGTACGGGGACAAAGATGAGGTCCAGGCCAATGTTGAGGACGGTGGACACGGCAAGTGCCTGCAGCGGCATGCGGGTGATGCCGACGGAGCGGAAGATCGCAGCCTCAAAGTTGTAGAGCAAGATCGAGGGCATGCTGAGCAAAAAGACGCGCAGGTAGAGCGAAGCGAGCGGCATGGTCTCGGCAGGCACGTTGAGCGCAGCGAGCATGGGCTCGGCAAAGATCTCGCCCAGTGCGATGACGACAAAGCCCACGAGCGCCATTAAAATCGAGGTATGGACGGCGCGTTTGACCATGTTCTGATCGTTGCGGCCGATAGCGTTGGCGATGACCACGTTGGAGCCAAGCGACATGCCAATAAAAAGGTTGAGCATAAGACTGGTAAGCGGAACATTGGAGCCGACCGCCGCCATGGCGAGGGTTCCCTGGTCGCCCGAGAAGTTACCGATGATGACCGTGGCGATGAGGTTCGACAGCTGCTCCAAGATGCTCGTGGCGGCCACGGGGAAGGCGAACAGGGGAATATTGCGCCATAGCGAGCCGGTGGTCATGTCAATGTGCTTAGATGCGGTGTCTGCCATACGCTCTCAATCTCTAATATGCTCTTTCGTGCTTATTTGCGCAGACGATGATACTCCTAATGCAACCAGTCGGCACTTAGGGACGTTCCTTTTCTGCCGGCAGCTGGGGACACTCCTTAGTCATTCAAGAACGTCCCCAATGACTAGGTGGGGAAGGCGTGCGACAATGGTGGGCGTTGTGTTGTTCGCGCTAAGGAGTTGCCATGTTGTTGTGTCCCGTTTGCCATGAACCGTTGGTGGACGACGAGCGCGGTGCTGCATGCGCGGGCGGACACCGATTTGACCGTGCGCGCGAGGGCTATCTCCATCTGCTGCGCTCGTCCAAGAGCGGTGACTCCATGGGCGATCCCAAGTCGCAGGCACGCAGCCGTCGCGACTTTCTGAACCGCGGTTACTATGCGCCGTTGCGCGATGCGATGGTCGAGCTGGTGCGCGAGCGGGTGTCTGGTCGTGCCGCGTCAACGAACTGCCCCATGACGTTGCTCGATATTTGCTGTGGCGAGGGCTACTACACCAGCGCCATGGGTGCGGTGCCGGGCGTAGATGCTTACGGTTTCGACCTGGGCAAAGAGATGGTGCGCCTGGCCGCCAAGCGCGGCGATGCGACCTACTTCGTGGCCAACATGAAGGCTATCCCCGTGGCCGATGGCGCCTTCGATATGGTGACCGAGCTCTTTGCCCCCTTTAACGAGCGCGAATTTGCCCGCGTGCTGGCGCCAGAAGGCTCGCTCTATACCGTGGTGCCGGGTGCTCGGCATCTGTTTGGCCTCAAAGAGGCGCTCTACGACACGCCATATCTCAATGACGAGAAGCTGCCGAAGACCACTGAACTCGAGTTGGTCGGAACGCAGCGGGTGTTTGCGAACATTACGCTCCAGACCCAGGCTGACATCGAGGCGGTGTTCCAAATGACGCCGTACTACTACCGCACGCGCCCTGCCGATAAAGAGCGCCTGGCAAACCTGGACACCCTTCAAACCGACATCGACTTCATCATCGCCGCGTACCGTCACAGCTAACAACCTGCCAAAAAGGGACAGGTTTATTTTGGCAGGTGTTATCTGGGCAAACGTAAAGGGCCGACCGCGGATATGCGCGATCGGCCCTTTTAGTTACTTGGCTGCAGAGGCTATGAGAAGTGAGCGCTTACAGGCGGTCCTTGTTCTCGGCCTTGACGGCGTGTGCCTGCTGAACAAAGAACAGGTCGTAGACCACGATGACAAAGGCTCCAATATTGACGGCGCTGCCGCCGAGCGCGGGAAGGGTGAGCACAGCCTGCGCAATCGTGGCGATTGCGGCAACGATGCCGAGCTTAAACGCGCCATCCACCTGCGAAGGCTTGTTGGCGCCCTTGATGCCCGCAACACCTGCGGCGAGATCGATGAGGCCCTTGGCGACAAGCACGACCGTGGCGAGCATGGCGTTCGGTCCGTAGGTGGACTCGAACTTGCCGGTCGCGATGCCGGCGATTCCAATGACGAGACTGGCGATGCCCAGAACAAAATAAATCAGGGCAAGGATTTTGAGTGTCTTGCGAGTGAAGCTCATGGCTGGTCCTTTCGATACGAGTACGCCAACCTGGCGCACCCTATGTGCTGCACATATGGTGAAGCACATTGTAGTTCAACGTGACGGCGTGTGTGTTAGAAAGCGCTTCTCGCCTGTGCAGGGCAATCTTTCAAAAAGGAAAGCCAGCTGTAAGTCAAATCGATGGCAGCTCATGTGCGGCGCTGCGATGATGAGGCCGTGATAAGAAGTGAGTCTAAGGAGGAGCCATGATGTACGGACCAGAGCAAGTGCGTGAACCGCGGTCGTTGGGAAGGCGCATGGGTGATTCTGTGATCGCTGCCGTGTGCACGGGATTGATGGCGGTGCTTTGCATTGGGATGCTGTGGACCATGTCGCATGTGGGACAATAACGGACGGTTGGGTGCCAACTGAGGTGGCGCTCACGTATTCGTTTTGTTTGCTAAGGAGTGTCCATGGGCGTCGTCGATCCCTTTTCTGCTGCTCGGGCGGCAGGGCTCGAGTTAACCAGGACACCCAAAGGCCTCACGCTCACCGATGGCTCGATGGAGTTGCGAGCCGATTTTGCCCGCATGCTCCCACGGCTCAAGCAGGGCCGCTTGCAACAGGAGCTGCTGGTGAAGGCCGCGCGTGCAAAAGGCATCGAACAACCATGGGCGATTGATGCCACGGCAGGCTTTGGCGAGGATTCGCTGCTGCTGGCGGCCGCGGGCTTTACCGTCGATCTGTATGAACAGGATTGCGTGATCGCGGCGCTCCTCAAGGATGCCTTGGATCGCGCGGCAGATGATCCGGCGCTTGCGGCTGCCGTGGCGCGCATGCGCTTGCATGCGGGCGAGGACAGCATTGCCGGCCTTCGCCATGTAACTGAGCTGATCGAGCGGGGCGAGTTCGCAGCTCCCGATGTGGTATATCTGGACCCCATGTTTCCCGAGCGCACCAAGAGCGCGGCGGTGAAAAAGAAGTTCCAACTTTTGCACCATTTGGAACAGCCGTGTGCCGATGAGGAGACGCTGGTCGAAGCTGCGCTTGCGGTGCACCCGCGCAAGGTCGTTATCAAACGGCCGGTGAAGGGGCCGCTGCTTGCCGGCGTCAAGCCGAGCTATCAACTTGCGGGCAAGGCCGTTCGTTACGATGTTTTGGTGCCGCCGCGCCCGTAGCTTGCGCACAATGGCTGGCGTCCCGTCAACACCGTGCCGATGCGAGGTCTATTTCCAAGGGTGCGACGTCAGGTGCCAGCCGCCACAGTATTCGCATTTGTAGCAGGCCAAACCACGCCGTCCGCGGTTTTCGCAGTCGGCCATAACGGCCTCGGCCTCGGCGCGTGTGTCGTACCGGTTTTTGCGCTCGCACGACTTATAGCGCCAAGCCTCATCGCGCTCGGCGTCCAGGGCGTCGCGGCGCCCGCCCTCGCGCGCAAACAGGTCGCTCATATCGCCGCCGGTGGCAGCGCCCAAAAACTCGCTTTTGGCCTTTGACCAGGCGGCTCGCTTCTTGCTCCCAATCTGCTTCGCACCCTCTCCAAACGTTGGTATCATTGCTCAATCAAAGTGATACCAATAAACGTGAGGTCGCCGCGTGATGATCAGAAAAACCCTCGATACCGACATTCCCGCCGTCATGGCTATCTATGACGCCGCCCGCGCCTTTATGCGCGCGCATGGCAACGCCACACAGTGGCCCGAGGGCACGCCTTCGGCCGAGCAGCTGGCTGCCGATATCGCCGCCGGTGGCAGCTATGTGTGCGAAGTCGACGGCCGCGTGGTGGCGACGTTTGCCTTTTTGCCGGGCCCGGACGAGTGCTATGACGTAATTGAGGACGGTCAATGGCGTAGCGACACTCCGTACGCCGTGCTGCACCGTGTGGCATCCGATGGCACCGTGCACGGTATCGCGGCTGCGATGTTTGCCTTTGCCAAGGAGCGCGCCAACCACCTGCGTATCGACACGCATCAGGACAACCTGCCCATGCAGGGTGCGAGCCTCAAGGCGGGGTTTGAGCGTGCCGGCGTCGTGCATGTGTCGGACGGCACGTCGCGTGTTGCGTTTGACTGGCTGCGCGAGGCGTAAGAGCGACGCCTCATATCAATAATTCATGCGAACGAAACTGGCCCAGGTGGGGTCATTTTCGTTCGCTGTGCTGATTTGCAAGCCGGCTTTCGCAAGGCGCGAACCTACGAAAATCGCCGCGCGGCAACGCAGGGCGATGAGCTCGGTCGGGAGATAGGGCCGCTTCGCCCGCCGGCCCGTAAATTGTATCATCCAGTGTGGAACGAGGATGCCCGTTGCCGCGTGCGATGGGCTTGCAATAAGGGGAGAGCCATGTCGAAGCAAGCGGTCGTTGGAATCTTGGCGCATGTCGATGCCGGCAAGACCACGCTGGCCGAGGCCATGCTGTTCAACGCGGGTCGCATTCGCAAGCGCGGCCGCGTGGACGATGGCGATTCGCACCTGGATACGAACGAGATCGAGCGCGAGCGCGGTATCACGATCTTCTCGTCGCAGGCCGTGCTCGACCATAGCGATACCCACGTCATGCTCGTGGATGCACCGGGGCATGTCGATTTTTCTGCCGAGGCGGAGCGCACGTTGCGCGCGCTCGACTACGCGATTTTGGTGGTAGGCGCCAACGATGGCGTGCAGGGGCACACCGAAACCCTGTGGCGCCTGCTTGCGCGCTATGACATCCCGACGTTCATCTTCATCAACAAGATCGATTTGGAGAATCCCGGCCGCGATGTTTTGCTGGCACAACTTGGGCAACGTCTCTCCGAGGGCTGCTTGGATGCCAGCGAACTGCTGGCGGGCGGGGCCGTTCAGGAGGACGCTGCGGCGCTGGATGAGGCGGCGCTCGACGAGTTTCTCGACGCAGGGGAGCTTTCGACTGCCACGCTTTCGCGGTTGGTCGCGGAGCGAAAGTTGTTTCCCTGCTTTGCGGGGTCGGCGCTCAAGGACCAGGGTGTGGACGAGCTGCTGGATGGCATGTGTGCGCTGATGCGCGAACAGGCGTGGCTCCCGGAGTTTGCCGCGCGCGTCTATCGTGTCAGCCGCGGAGATCGCGGCGAGCGCTTGGCTTGGGTTAAAGTGACCGGCGGCACACTGCATGCCAAACAGATGATTGACGGACGTCCCGGCGCCGAGGCATGGGAGCAAAAGGTCGATCAAGTACGCATCTATAACGGCGAGAAGTATGAGCTTGCGCAAGAAGTTGCTGCTGGCGGTATTTGTGCCGTGACGGGTCTTGCGCACGTTCGCCCAGGGGACGCCCTGGGCGCGGAGCCCGCGGGCGATGCGCCCGTCATTGCGCCAGTCCTCACCTATACGGTGCTGCCGGGCGAACACGACGTCCATACGGTGTTCAAAGCATTGACTGAGTTGGCGGACGAAGATCCCATGCTCGGCATAAGCTGGAATACGCATCTTGAGCAGATTCACCTGCAGTTGATGGGCGCCGTGCAGCTCGAGGTCGTGCAGCGCGTGCTGGCCGATCGTTTTGGCCTTGCGGTCGAGTTTGAGCCCGGCGGCATTCTCTATAAGGAGACTATTTCGCAGCCGGTCGAGGGTGTGGGCCATTTTGAGCCACTGCGCCACTATGCCGAGGTGCATTTGCGCTTGGAGCCGTTGCCGGCGGGTTCGGACGTGCAGTTTGGTACCGTTGCCTCGACCGACGAGCTCGACCTTAACTGGCAGCGTTTGGCGCTCACCAATGCCATGGAGCGCGACCACCTGGGCGTGCTGACCGGCTCGCCCATCACCGATGTGCGCATTACGCTCACGGGCGGCCGCGCGCATGCCAAGCATACCGAGGGCGGCGACTTTCGCCAGGCAACGTACCGCGCGATTCGCCAGGGCTTGATGCGGGCGCGCGAGGCCGGCACAGCCGTGCTGTTGGAGCCGTGGTACCACTTTGAGCTCGAGGTGCCGGGGGAGTGCGTGGGCCGGGCGCTCTCGGATGCCACGCGCATGGGTGCCGAGTACGAGCCGCCGACGATGGCGGGAGACCGGGCGAAGCTTGTGGGTCGCGTGCCGGCATCCGAGGTGCAGGATTATGCGCTGGAGGTGGTTGCCTACACGGGCGGTCGCGGGCATCTGTACCTGGAGTTCGCCGGTTATGCGGCTTGCCATGATGCCGAGCGCGTCATCGAGACGGCCGCCTACGAGCCCGAGGCCGATCTGCCCAACACGCCCGATTCGGTCTTTTGCGCCCACGGCGCCGGCTACACGGTCAAATGGTACGACGTACCCGCCGCGGCGCACGTAAAGGTCGATCCTGCCACCTTCCGCCCCTATCGCCCCGCCGACGCAGAATTTTTCGGCCACATGTGACAAAGGGACTGTCCTCTTGTCACATTCAGTTGGTATAACTCGGTATAAGTTGGTATAACTATTATCAGCCTTTGCCAATCCGAGGAGGCCGACATGAATCCAAATCCCTTTAAGCCAACGGCTGGCAAGCGGCCTCCGATACTCATCGGCCGCGAGTCGGTCATCGAAGATTTTGAGGAAGGGCTCGATAACGGTGCCGGGGCGCCGGGCAGGCTTATGCTCATTACGGGAAACCGCGGCTGTGGCAAAACGGTTCTCCTGCGGGAGCTGCAGCGTCTGGCCAGCGAGCGCGGATGGGTGGTTGTCTCCGATTCCGCTTCGCTTGGTTTATGCGACCGCTTGGCCGACGCGCTTCGCTCGAATAAACCCGTTGTGACGTCAATGGAGTTTGGGCCGTCATTTGGCCGAATGTCGGTCGAGGCGGCGCGGGCAAAAGGCGAGACGTTGCGGGGGCTGGTCAACGAGCGCCTCAAGAAGCTCGGTCCAGGCAAGGGCATACTGTTTGCGATTGACGAGGCGCAATCTGCGTCTATCGAGGAGTTGGCGGCCCTTGCCGTTCTCTATCAGCAGGTGCTGGGAGATCAGGATGCTACGGGCTTGCCCGATGGCGACCAGCGTGGTCTTGCGCTAGTTTTTGCCGGCTTGCCCAGCATGGTCGACGATTTGCTCGAAGAGCCGAGCGTGACGTTTTTGCGGCGTGCCCAGCAGCGTACGCTGGGGGCGATATCTTTGCCCAAGGTGCGCGATTCATATATCCAGACGGTTAAAGACGCTGGTCTTTACGTTGACGCGGAGACGGCGGACCTTGCGGCGCGCAAAAGCATGGGGCATCCCTATATGGTTCAGCTGGTGGGATATTACATGTGGCGGTCTGCTGTCCGGCGTGGCTCGCAGGTCATAGAAAGGCGCGATGTCGAGGATGGCCATGCGGATGCCGTCTCCGAGTTCTACGAAGCGGTCGATGCGCCCCTGTATTACGGGCTGCGCAGTCCACAGCGCCTTTTTATCGAGGCCATGGCTACTGACGAGGGTAAGTCGACGCGCATGGCGGATATCATTGAGCGCTGCGATCGTACTCAGAGCTGGGCGAGTAAATATCGCGCAAGCCTGATTCGCGAGCGCGTCATCGAGGCCGCCGGATACGGCCTCGTCCGGTTTGCCGTGCCCATGCTGGGCGAGTACATCCGCGAACGCATTTTATGGCATGAGTAGGGTGATAAAAGTGACGGAACAGAAGATGAGCCCGCAGGCTATCGAGGTGCGTGGCGCGCGCGTGCACAACCTCAAGGACATCGATATCGATATCCCGCTGGGAAGGCTCGTGGGTATTGCCGGCGTGTCGGGCTCGGGCAAGAGTTCGCTGGCGCTGGGAGTTCTTTATGCCGAGGGCTCGCGTCGTTACCTGGAGGCGCTCAGCACCTATACCCGCCGTCGTCTGACGCAGGCCGAGCACGCTCAGGTGGATGAAGTGCTGCACGTGCCGGCGGCGCTCGCGTTGCATCAGCGTCCCAGTGTGCCAGGCGTACGCTCGACCTTTGGCACCATGACCGAGCTCAACAACAGCTTGCGCTTGCTCTTTAGCCGCTGTGCCCATCACGTGTGCCCACATTGCGGGGCGCGTGTGGAGCCGAGCCTTAACGTGGCTGCGGGCCTGTCGCTCACGTGTCCAACATGCGGCCGCGAGTTCTACGCGCCGAGTGCCGAGGATTTGGCTTTCAATAGCGGCGGTGCGTGCCCTACATGCGGCGGCACCGGTGTCATGCGCGAGGTGGACGAGGCGAGCCTGGTGCCCGACGAGTCCAAGACTATCAACGAAGGCGCGGTGCTTCCCTGGGGCACGCTCATGTGGGACCTGATGAAGCAGGTGGCCGGCGAGATGGGCGTGCGTACCGATGTGCCGTTTAATCAGCTCACGCCCGCCGAGCGCGACATTGTGTTCCACGGTCCGGCGGTTAAGAAGCATATTCTCTACGTTCCCAAAAACGGCGAGGGCGCCACGCCGCTCGATTTTACCTATTACAACGCTGTCTATACCGTCGAGAATGCGCTCGCCAAGGTTAAGGACGACAAGGGCCTCAAGCGCGTGGCGCGCTTTTTGCGCGAGGGGCCATGCCGTGACTGTGGCGGCACGCGTCTCTCCGAGGCCGCACGCCATCCCCAGGTGCGCGGTATCAATCTGGCGCAGGCCGCGGCTATGACGCTGGGTGAGGCGATTGAGTGGGTGCGCGGGGTGCCCGCATCCTTGCCGGCCGAGATGCAGCCCATGGCGACGGATATCTGCGATTCGTTTTTGAGCACGGCCCGTCGACTGGTCGATCTGGGCCTCGATTACCTTTCACTCGACCGCGCCGGTGCCACGCTCTCCACGGGCGAGCGTCAGCGCGTGCAGCTCGCCCGCGTGGTGCGTAACCGATCGACGGGCGTGCTGTATGTGCTGGACGAGCCTTCGATCGGCTTGCATCCTGCCAATGTCGACGGCTTGGTGGGCGTGATGCGCGATCTGGTGGTCGACGGCAATACCGTGGTTGTTGTCGACCACGACACGCGCGTGCTGGCAGAAGCCGACTATCTGGTCGAGATGGGCCCCGTTGCGGGAGCAGGCGGCGGCCATGTAATCGCCGCCGGTACGGTATGTGAGGTCGAGCAATCGCAGGGCAGCCGCATCGCGCCGTTCTTGCGCTCGGACCCCAAGCGTCTGCGCCCGCAGGTGGCTGACGACGAAATGTTCGACCTAGGCCATATCCACATGGCGACCGATGCCATCCATACCGTCAAACCGCTCGAAGTCGATATCCCGCGCGGCCGCCTTGTCGCGGTGACGGGCGTTTCGGGTTCGGGCAAGACGACGTTGGTGCTCGAGACGCTCATCCCGGCGCTCAAGGCACAGGCAGCCGGTGAGCGCCTGCCAAGGCACGTGCGTTGGGTCGATGCCGAGGGCATCGCGCGCGCCAACCTGATTGACGCCACGCCCATCGGCGCCAACGTACGCTCGACGGTAGCGACCTATGCCGACATCCATGATGAGCTGCGCCGCGCCTTCGCCCGTACGCCCGAGGCCAAGGCGGCAGGATATAAAGCGGGTGCCTTTAGCTACAACACTGGCGCTTTGCGCTGCCCTACGTGCGATGGCACGGGCTCGATATCGCTCGACGTGCAGTTTTTGCCCGATGTCGAGATCGTCTGCCCTGCATGCCACGGCTCGCGTTATGCAGACGCGGCCTCGCATATTCATCGCGAGGGCAAGGACGGCAGCCTGCTTACGTTGCCGCAGCTCATGGATATGAGCGTGGATGAGGCCCTCGACGCGACCGTCGGACTCAAGAAGGTTCAGGTGCGTTTACAGACCTTGCACGACCTGGGCTTGGGTTATCTCACGCTTGGTGAGCCCACGCCGGCGCTTTCGGGCGGCGAGGCGCAGCGCCTTAAGCTTGCGAGCGAGATGGGCCGCGTGCAGGACGATGCCGTATTCGTATTCGACGAGCCCACGATTGGCCTGCATCCGCTCGATGTTCAGGTGTTGCTGAGTGTGTTTGATGGCCTTGTTGCCAAGGGCGCCACGGTTATCGTGATCGAGCACGACCTCGACCTTATCCGTAACGCCGATTACGTAATCGACATGGGCCCAGGTGGTGGCGACGCAGGCGGGCAAATCGTCTGCGTCGGCACGCCGGGCGACATCGTGGCATGCTCCACAAGCATCACTGGCCGCTACCTATAACCGAATGTGACAAAGGGACCGTCTCTTTGTCACATTCCCGGAAAGCCTGTTTGGCGCAGAGCCTCGTAGAGGACGATGGCGGCGCTGTTGGAGAGGTTGAGGGCGCTGATGCGGTAGTCGTTCGGATCGACGAAGTTGCCGCAGATATCCTGCTGAAGGATGGCCTCGTGGCTGCCCTCGATATGCCCGAGCGATTCCTCGTGGGCTTCCCAGGCCTCGGCGTTGTCGAGCGAGTCGCAATCGCGCAGCATGGGAATGCGCTCGCAGCGCTCAGGCGCCGCAGCGAGCAGCTCTTCGGGAATCCCCGAGCTCTCGCTGCCAAAGACCAAAAAGTCGCCATCGCGGTAGGTGCTTTGTGCATAGGTGCGGCACGCCTTTTTGGTCAGCAGATGCAGGCGCTCGTCGGCGGGGGAGAGATCGTTGCGCGTCAGGAAATCCTCCCAGCCGGCATACGTTGTCACGTCCAAGTTTTGCCAGTAGCCCAGGCCGGCGCGGCGCACCGTCTTGTCGTCGAGCGAAAAGCCCAACGGCTCCACCAGATGCAGGCGGGCGCCGGTGACCACGCAGGTACGGCCGATGTTGCCCGTATTGGCCGGAATCTCGGGCGCGTACAGCACGATATTGAACATGAATCTCCTTGGCATAGAACGAAAAACCACCACGAAGGGGACAGGCACCTTCGTGGTGGTTTTGGCGGTTACGTGGGCGGAAAAATGCCCGCTTCGATAAACCTAGGCGCGGTGCCAGTCGGTCAGGCAGGCATCGAGGTCGGCGATGAGCGCATCCTTGTCCATGTGACGGCCGATGATGCACAGGCTCGTCATGCGGTCGCCCGTCTCGTCGTCCCAAATCTGCATGATCTCGGGGTTCTCGTCGATGATCTTCTGCTTCTCGCCCTCGGGCGCGGAGTCAACGAACAGACCGTTCTCCATCAGGCGCATCTGGTGGCCAGCCTGCTCGAACATGTAGCACATGTCCGGATCGCCGGTCTGCCACAGCGGACCCTTGACGCGGATGACCTCGTCAGGCCACTCCTGCTCAACAAAATCGGTGAACTTCTGCAGGTCAAACGGTTTGCGGCGCGAGTACACAAAGGTCTCGATGTCGTACTCGAGCACCTCGGGGTCGTCGTGCTCCTCGGGATGCTCCATGGCCTCGATCCAGGCGGCGGAGTTGTAGGCGCGCATAAAGTCGAAGCGGTCGGTGTCGAGCAGCTCCTCCATGGGGACCTCGCCGTTTTGGGCCTCGACAATCACGGCGTCCTTCTGCAGACTGCGCACGATGGCCTTGAGCTCGGCAATCTGCTCAGGCGTGACGGTATCGGTCTTGTTGAGGATCAGCGTGGAGCAAAACTCGATCTGCTGGATGAGCAGGCTCTCGATGTCGTCCTCGTCAATGTCCTCGGCCAGCAGGTCGCGACCGCCGTTGAACTCGTCGTACATGCGGGCGCAGTCGACCACGGCCACGATGTTGTCGAGCGCAAGCTTGGGCTCGCCGCCCACCTTGGCCTCGTCGCAGAAGCTCGAGATGGTGTAGGCGATGGGGATAGGCTCGCAAATGCCCGAGGCCTCGATGATGATGTAGTCGAACTTGCCCGAATCGGCGATGCCCTGCAGCTGGTTGGCCAGGTCGTCCGAAAGCGTGCAGCAGATGCAGCCGTTGGTGAGCGGGATGAGGTCGTCGGTCTCGGAAAGGCCGCCGTCGGCGATGAGGCTGGCGTCGACGTTGATCTCGCCGATATCGTTGACGATCACGGCTGCGCGGATGCCGCCGTCGTTAGCGAGGATGTGGTTGAGCAGCGTGGTCTTGCCGGCACCGAGGTATCCGGTAAGCATGATGATCTTCACGGGTTTGTTGGGCATGTGCCCTCCTTTGTTAGATACGGCTTACAGTTGAATCTTATGCCAAACGCCTGCTCTTATACCCACGCGCCGACAAATAACACAGGCTACTCCCAGGCTCCCCACATGTCGGGACAATAGCCGACGGTGGCCTTCTTGCCGTTGCGCACGATGGGCTCGGCCAGAACCTGCTGGTTCTCGAGCAGTTTGTCGAAGCGCTGGCTGGGGGTGAGGTGCTGGATAAGCGCGAGCGTCTCCTCGTCCTTGGCCTTGGGGTTGAGCAGCTTGTCGATGCCGCCGACCGCCTGCATCACACTCGTGAGTTCGCCCTTGCTCATCTCCTTTTCCTTCAGGTCGATAAACTGCACCTTAATGCGGCGCTCCTTAAAATAGCGCTGGGCCTTCTTGGTATCGAAGGACTTCTTAGTCCCGAAAATTTGAATATTCATTGTTTGGTTCCGCCGTTCTAACGAACGGCGGTCACCTCGACGCTGCAAAGCCATCTGATGGGCAATCTGCCTTTCAATCGTCGGGCGCGGGCAAAAGCCCAGCGCCCTCCTCTTTCAAGGCACCTTGCCTCATCAGCTGGCTTTTCGCTGACATTGATAGAACATCAAGGTGACCACCGCTGGAATTATCGGATGAAGTTGGTCTTGGCGCGATCGGCCTTGGGGGCCTCGATGCCGGCGGCCTTTCCCGCCTCGATGCAACGTAGGAGCCAGGCCATGTTTTTGCCGATGTTTCGCATGGTGGCAAGGCCTTCGGCGTCCTGGGCGGCCTCGCCCGGCATGGCGCCAAAGACGTTGTTCCAGTAGGTGGATGCCACCACGGGCATCTGGTTGATGGTGAAGTATTTGTTGAGCACATCGAAGGTGGTCGACGTGCCACCGCGACGGGCAACGGCGACAGCGGCGCCCGGCTTGTGCGCAAAGGCCTTGCTGCCAGCATAGAATGCACGGTCGAGGGCAGAGAGGATGCGTCCGCTGGGATGCGCGTAGTAGACGGGCGAACCAAAGACAAAGCCGTCTGCCTGCTCGGCAGCGGCAATCAGCTCGTTGACCATATCGTCGTCAAAGGTGCAGCGGCAATCGAGCTTGCCGCACTGGCCGCACCCGATGCAATCGCGAATAGGCTTGGCGCCCAGCTGAAACACCTGCGTCTCAATGCCCTCTGCGTTGAGCTGCTCGGCAATCTCGGCGAGTGCGCGGTCGGTGTTGCCGTTTGCCTTGGGGCTGCCATTGACCAAAAGAACCTTCATCACAAACTCCCTCTGCTGTCGGTGACTTCTGCGGAGGATTATCGCACGAGCGGGCAGATAGCGTGGGGCGCGATTCCAGCGACCGCCCATCATGCGCCCCGTCTCGATCGGTAGCTTCATCCGAGTGTTTCTCGGGGCCGGGAAGCCGGCCCCGAGGGCCAATGGCGGGCTCGCTCACCAGGTACGAGAGGGACACGGTCCAGAGTATGTTGGAGCTCGGGGCCTCATGCAAGCCGATTGTGAGGAGTCTGGGCAGGTCGCCTTCGATGGCGAACTCTGAGGTCTTAGAAGGCGGGCTGCTGCGGCGGCTATGGTTTATACTAAGGCGGTTGCTATCGAGTAATTCATACTTGGTTTGATTCGATTGTGAATGCGTAACTAGGATGGAAAGCAAAGGAAACTCTATGGAAACAGAGGATGCTGTTTGCTTGATGACTTCGATTGCCTTGATTGTCCTTTCAATCCAATACCGAAGAGGAAGATGGCTCTGCTCAATTGCTGGATATGATGTCACAAAAAGGGAGAGCGAGATTGATATACGCCCCTACGCAAAGCTGATTTCTTCTGTGACGTTATGGATGGGGCTGCTGTTTTTCTTGTGGGCGGTAGAGGGCTGGGTACGCGATTGGAATACCAGCGTTTTTGAAGTTTTGGTTCTACTTCTGTTCAGCTTGGCCTCTTTGTCGTTCGTGCGGCTCGTTAGGTTTGTGTTTATGAGGCGATAGCCAGCGGAAGTGGCTGGACGACAAAATGGACCAATGCAGCCAATTGTCAATAGAATTTGATAGGCTTGGCTTAACAGATTTACTCGAGGGCATATCCGTGGCGGGGGATAGGTTCTATCTTGTTGAGCACTTATTTGCATCAGGCAAAGTAAACCAAGAGTATCGAAACGGTGCCCCCGGGCCCGCTAGGGACTGCGGGGGGCGTTCGGCTAACTGCGGGTACGGCCTATTTGCCCAATGTGTTCGCCTGAGATCGGAAATTAACCATCATGCGCCCCATAACGCTAGTCCAGCTTGGTGCCCGGTACCTGTGGCGCCTCTCTAATCAGCGCATTAAGTTCGTTCAAAATGGAAACGGGCTGTCGGTCGACGGCGTCCAGATGAAGCGTCGCCACGCGAAGGGGCGGCTGATATTCAAATGAGCCAAGGAGCACGGGCGATCCCAAGAACCGTTCGATTTCGTCTGCAACCGCGTCGGTCTCTTCGGGATCAAGCTCGTCAAAGAGCGCCACGAACATCGGTCCGGTCGAGCGGAACAGACGACCCTTGCCGCGCGAGCAATCCATGAGGCAGGCGGCGCTTTCTGCCAAAACGCGGTCGCCTGCATCAAAGCCAAAGCGGGCATTGACCTTGGCGATGTCGTCGATTTTAATGGCGACCAAGCCCGCGTTTCGTGCCACGCGACGCATCTCGCCAATGGCGTTGACCAGGGCGTGGATATCGCCCAGGCCGGTCACGGAATCGGTCGTATCTGCCAAGCTTCGGTTGGTAACAATGCCCACATACATGTTGGGCTCGGTATCGGTGCCGTCCAGGCGGTAGCCCGTGCAGTCGCAAAGCGCGTATTTTCCCGCGGTATTCATGACGCGATACTGCATGCAGTGGAAGTGCCACGTGCCGTTTACCACCATATCGAGCTCGGCGCGTACGTTGTCGCGGTCCTCGGGGTGAACACGGGCAAGCCATATATCAAGCGAGTTGTAGGGATGCTGGGAGGGTAGGTCAAAATCGCGCACGGCATTAACCGACCATTGCGATTCGCCGGTGTCGAGGTTAATGATGAACGGATAGCGCGTCTCGGAGCTCATGGAGATCGCTTGGAACACTCGGTCGTTGCAGGGGGGGGGTTGTTCGGTGACCGGGCGTTGCGGCGCATCGCCTTCTTCCGGTTGTTGCACACGGTACATGAGCTTGTAGCGATACATTTTGCGGTCGGCGTCCTTTGTCATCTGGCGACGCGTATCGCCTGCAAGCGGGTCGACGCGCGAGCAGCCAAAGCTAAAGCTGGCGATCATGGGCGCCTTGTCGCCTGATGTTGCCTCGATAAGATTGGCACGCGTCCGCTCCAGGCGCTGCTCGAGTTCGGCTTCGTCTGTCGTGGGGGATATAAGTACAAATTCGTCTCCACCGATACGGAACAGCAACTCATCGTGCTCCATTGTCTCGGTGAGTGCGCGGCAGATGCTCAGGATGTAGCGATTGCCCTCGGTGTGGCCAAACTTATCGTTGCAATGCTTAAGGCGGTCGATATCGATATAGGCGCAGGTGAAGGGGGTGCCTTTGCGCCAGAGCTGATCGACATGGCGGTCGAGTCCGCCACGGTTGCCAAGATTGGTGAGCGAGTCGATATAGGCGCCGTGCTCAAGCAGCTCGCGTTCTTGTTGCAGGATGGCGAGCGTTTTCTGCAGTTGCTCACCGATGGCACGCAACTCCGGGGGCAGCGCGGCAACATCGAGCTCGGTGGTTGAGGCCCCGTTCGCAAGTCGCTGAAGATGAGCGATGATTGATTGCTCGCCCAGGCGATACGACTCGTTCATGATGGATAACCTCCTTGGACACAACAGTGGTCTGTATCATATCCCCAATTTGGTTTGGATTGGGGATATAAGTTAGCCAATGGGGACAAACGTCCCTTCGACGGTAGTGTTTTGCGCGTAAGCGTATCAGTTGCGGCCGCCGCCATCGAGCAGCGCTTCAAAATCCTCCGCCGGCATGGGACGGTAGTAGAGGAAGCCCTGAGCGTAGCGGGCGCCCATTTGGCGTAGCATGTTTGCCTGCTCATTTGTCTCGATGCCTTCGATTACAACGGGCAGATGGAGCGACTGCGCCATCTCGAGCATTGATGAAATGATTTGCACGCTGCGGCCTTGATCGCCGTCGACGGGCACAAACGTGCGGTCGAGCTTGATGACGTCGACGTTGACGTTCTTGAGCATCGCGAGCGTGGACTGGCCGGTGCCAAAATCGTCCATGTAGGTCGAGAAGCCGCGGTTGTGCAGGTCGGCCGTCAGCTTGTCCACAGCTTCGGACTCTCCCGTATAAGCCGTCTCGGTGATCTCGATGCGCATGAGCTCGGGCGGCAGATTGTATTGGTCGGCGAGTGCACCCATATGCTCGGCAACGTCGCAGGCAAGGATATCCACGCGCGACACGTTGAGCGAGATCGGAACCACGCGAAGCCCTCGATCGATGCGCCCACGCAGCCACGAGGCAACGCCCTGCCAAACGTATTTGTCGAGCGTCACCACAAAACCGCTTTCCTCGAGAGCGGGGATAAAGGTGACGGGTGAAATGAGGGAGCCATCCTTGTCAATCCAGCGCGTGAGCGCTTCGGCGCCAGTGATCTCGCCGGTTTCCATGTCGACCTGGGGCTGCAAGTAGTAGGTAATGCGGCCGTTTGAGAGCGCATACTGGAATTCGGTCAGCGTGCGGTGGAACGAGATTTCGCGCTCGTACTCCTCGGGGCGGAAAATGGCAATGCGCTCCTTAAAGTCGTTTTTTGCACGCCGATTGGTAAACATGGCCTTGGCCTGCGCATCGATGGTGATTTCCTCGTTGGAGTCGATGGGGTAGACGCCCATGGACGGCCAGAAACCCACGCCGTCATCATGCTTGGCCACGGCCTCGCGAACGCTGTTATAGATTTGATGGACGGTGTCGTGCTCAAAGGGGATGAGTATGCAGAAGTCGTCTTGGCCCCAGTACCCTGCGACGCCCATGTCGGCATTTTCGATGTCCTTGAGGACCGTGCCCACATCGGCGAGCGTGCGGTCGCCCTCGGCCTGTCCGTGCCATTCGTTGAACAGTCGCATGTGTCCCATGTCGACGGTGGCGATGCACCAGGCGCCGTCACGCCTTGTCTGGAGAAATGCGTTGGCGCGTCGCATAAACTCGCTGGGTCGACAGAGGCCTGTGAGCGTATCGATGCGTTCGGCGATGGCGCTTTTGCGCTCTATCTCGGGTATGGGGAGGCTGTCGTTGGGAACAAGTCCGCCGGCCGTGCGAAGGCGACGGTCGAGTTCGCCTAAAACGGCGGTCGCTTGATTGGCTAGGCGCTCGTAGAAGGCCGGGACGACAAGACAGACGGGAGTAATGGTATCGCCCGCGATTCGAACGGGAGCGAAAACGGCCTCTTTTAGATGATGGACCAGTTGCTCGAATGCCTCATGGTCCAAATCGTTACTGAGCACGACAAACTGGACGCTTCGTGAGCGGTAGACGCGACTCCTGCCACGGGTGATCGACAACATGCGGCCTGCGTATTCGGCGAGCATGTTGTCGACAGCCTCGGCTCCGTAAAGCTCGTTGAGCTTTGTCGTGCCGCGAACGCGCACCGCTATAAGCCCCGTCTCGCAACAGTCGCGACGGCAGGCATCGATAGCGTTGAGCAACATGCGCTGCGTTCCAAGGCCCGTGGCGGCGTCGACGGTCTCGGCAAGCGAGTGGTTGACGAGCTCGCCAACATAGAGCGAGGGGACATTTCCGTCGCCGTCGATACGAAACCCGCGAGCACGGCAGAGAACGTAGTCGCCGGTGGCGTTGCGCACGCGGTATTGCATGACGCGACGGTGCTTGGAGCCGTTATAGATCTGGTCGATATCGTCGCTATAGGCCTCGAGGTCATCGGGATGGACGCGCGTTTTCCAGTAATCGTGGCAGTTGTCTATATGCTCCGAAGGAAGGCCAAGATCGCGCATAGCGCCTTGTGACCAAAGGGTGCGATGTTTGTCCAGGTTCTCGATAAAGAAATAGCGGCCTTCGTTGAGCATCGAAAGGGCGTCGAAAATGCGATCGCTAACTTCGAAATCGTCGGCGTTGACTTGCGTGATATTGCGTCGATCAAGGTGCACGGCATGGCGCAGCTTATAGTCGTACATGCGATGGTCGGCATCGAGCGTCATGCGATTGGAGGCTTCGCCCAGGGCGGGGTCGGCGTGTGACACTCCGTAGCTAAACGAGTGAGGCATCTCGGAATCGTTATTTTTGAGCAGGACCTCTCGACAGTGCTCCAGACGTTCGGCAAGGTCATCCTCAGTCGCGATTGTGGACAGGATGGCAAACTCGTCGCCTCCCAGGCGAAATGCCGCCTCGTCCACCTTCATATACAGCTTGAGATAGAGGCTCACCTGCAAGATATAGCGGTTGCCCTCGTCGTGTCCAAAGATGTCGTTGCAGTGCTTAAGGTTATCGATGTCGATAAACGCCATGGTTACGGGCAATTCCTGCTCCCAGATTTCCTCTAGGGAACGGGTAAAGCCGCCGCGGTTGCCAAGACCGGTAAGCTCGTCGGTAAAGGCAGTCCTGATCAGATCGTCCTGACGCTCGAGAAGGTCACGGATGGTCTTTTCGAGCGTCTCGGTGTAATTGCTGGCGATATCCATGCTGTAAGCGGCTTCCTGAGGTCGGGGTGTATTGCGTCGGGCGAGCTCGTTGTACACACGCGTTGCTGCTCAACGCTTTGCGTGTATCCAGGCCCCCGCCTTGCTGCGTCGCTGGTTTAATATGTCGGTCCGTGTTCGCTGCTGATAACTATTGAGTAGTATAAACAACAATAGAGGATTGTATATGGGTGCCCCTGCCGCGGGCGGCTATTATTCGCCAATCGGTAGCGTGACGATGCGATGCTCGATATAAATGCGACTGAGTCGATATATGTTGGCGGGTATACTTGTTCCGCTTTAAAACACGGGAACGGAGATGGTCGCATGGCACAGCCAGACACGACGCGCACGGTGGGGCTTGCGCTCGAGGGAGGCGGCTACCGCGGTATGTATACGGCGGGCGTGCTCGACGTATGGATGGAGCACGGCTTAACCTGCGACCATATGGTGGGTGTCTCGGCGGGCGCGGCGTTTGGCTACAACTTTAAATCGCGCCAGATCGGCCGCGCCATTCGCTACAACAAGGCCTATTGCGCCGACAAGCGCTATGCGAGCGTGACGAGCTGGTTGCGAACCGGCGATATGTTCAATGCCGAGTTTGCCTATCATGAGGTACCCATCGAGCGCGATCCCATCGATCTGGAGGCATATCGCGCCTGCCCCATGCGGTTTACGTGCGTATGTACCGATCTTAAGACGGGGCAGGCCGTCTACCATGACCTGCCCTACGGTGACGAGAGGGACATCGAGTGGATCCGGGCGTCGTCTGCGATTCCCGTGGCGACGCGTCCTGTCGCCATTGAGGGGCATAAATATCTGGATGGCGGCGTTGCCGATTCCATTCCCAGCGCTTGGCTGTTTGAGCAAGGCTACGACCGCAACGTGGTGGTGCTGACGCAGCCGGCGGGCTTTGTAAAGCAGCCCAATAGCGTGATGCCTATGCTGCGTCGCGTGTATCGTCACTATCCGGAGTTTGTTGCGGCGCTTGAGCATCGGCACGAGGTCTACAATGCCACGCTCGATGACCTGGCGCGTCGCGAAGCCGCTGGCGAGATCTTTGTGGTGCGGCCGAGCGAATCGGTGAAGGTGCCGTCGCTGTGCCGCGAGCCCGATGAGCTCGAGCGCATCTACCGGATCGGCCGCCGCGATGCGGAGGCGACGTTGCCCGCGCTGGAAGCGTATCTGGCGGGGTAGGGGCCGCGGTCGCGGTCGTCGGCGGAAAGCGCATCCCAGAATTTGCGCTCAAAACGGGATGCAGTTTCCCGGACGGCGGGTTTTGGAAACGGCGTCCCAGAATTTGCGTCTGGAATGGGATGCGGTTTCCCAACGGAGCTTCATGCGGAAAGCGCATCCCAGAATGGACGTCCAAACTGGGATGCGCTTTCCGCTATTGAAGATATGGGACTGCGGAGCAACTGCTCGGTCTAGGCTTATGCCTGCTGCCAGGTGTCGACGAGCTCCTTGGCTGCGGCGTGGGGGTCGTCGGCACTGCAGACGGCGCTCACCACGAAAAAGCCGTCGACGCCGGTTGCCTTGAGCTGCGGCAGGTCGGCTTTCTTGACGCCGCCGCCCACCACGATGGGCACGGGGCTTGCTGCATGGAGGGCAGCAAGGTCCTCAAAGCTCTTGGTGATGATAGAGCCGTCGGCCGCGCGTCCGCAGTCGCGCTTGGTCTCGGTCTCGTGGAGCGGGCCGATGCCCAGGTAGTCGACCAGGCTCATGTCGGCGGTCTTGACGTACTCGAGCATCTCCTCGCAACGGGCCGAAAGGCCCACAATGGCATCGGGGCCCAGCAGCTTGCGGCAGACCTCGACGGGAATGTCGCTCTGGCCTACGTGCACGCCATCGACGGCAATGCCCTGCTCGCGCGCGGCAAGCACACAGTCCAGACGGTCATCGATTAACAGGGCGACCTGACCGGTCTTGCCGGCCTGTGCGATTGCCTGCGCGGCGTCGTCGGTCAGCGCAATGATCTCGCGGGCGCTTGCCACCTTGGAGCGCACCTGGATGCAGGTAAAGCCGGCGTCGAGTGCCTGGACCACCACATCGCCCACGGGGCGTCCGAGGGTGTTTTCGGGGCCGAGTACCAGATAGGCCGAGATATCAAGGTTGTCGCGGATGCTCATTGTGCTTCCTCCTGCTTTTTGATCTGTGCTTCCATGCGCTTGAGTTTGCCGGTCATGGTGTCGGTAAATCCGGGTCGAATATCGGCTTTGAGCACGACTTCGGTGCGGATGCCCTTGCTCGCCAACACAAAGGTCGCGTCGCGCACGACCTGCATGACCTCGTCCCAGTCGCCCTCGATCTCGGTGAACATCGAGGTGGTGCGGTTGGGAAGGCCGCTCTCGCGAATGACGCGCACGACCTCGGCGACCTCGGCGGACAGCTCGTCGCCGGTGCCGCATGGGGCGATGGCCACGGCGACGAGCGTGTTCATGCCGGCATTGGTTGCGGGTTCGGACATGGCTTATGCCTCCTCGAGCTCGAGTCGGTTGTCGGCAATATCCTGGGCGGTTGCGCGGTAGAGCTCGTCGATAAAGGCGACCTTAAAGCTTGCCGGGGCATCGGCGACGGCGGCGGCACGCGTGCCGGCAACGTTGTAGACGGCGGTGCCGCAGACTGCTGCCGTAAACGGATCGGTAGCACAGGCGTACACGGCCAGCACGCCGCCCTGCGAGCAACCGCAGCCGGTGATCTTGGACATGAGCGGGCTGCCGCCGTGGGATTTGGCCACGGTCGTGCCGTCGGTAATCAGGTCGACTTCGCCCGAGACCACAACGGCGCCGCCGGTGTAGCGAGCGAGCGCCACGGCGGCGCCGCGGGCGGCGTCGACCGTGTCGGTGGTATCGACACCACGTACGCGGCTCAGATCGGCCGACTCGCCCTCAAGACCCCACAGGCCGGAGAGTGCGATGATCTCGGAGGCGTTGCCGCGTACGATGGCGGGCTTGTACTGCTTGAGCTCGTTTACCAGCTGGGTGCGCAGGCCACCGATGCCCAGACCCACCGGATCGAGCACCCAGGGCTTGCCGGCGTCGTGTGCCGCCTTGGCCGCGCGGGGAATCGTCTGCTCGTAGATGGGGAAGAGCGTGCCCATGTTGAGATAGATGGCGCCGCCGCCGGCAACGAGCGCCTCGCCCTCGTCGGGCAGATAGACCATGGCGGCCGAACCGCCCACGGCGAGCTGCGCGTTGGCGACAAAGTCGATCGTCACCGTGTTGGTGATGGAGCCGGCCATCGGATTGGTGGCTCGAATCTCCTCTACGGCCTTGACCATATGTTGCTTAAGCTGTTCCGAATCAATCACTGCACATGCCTCCTTGGCATAGAAAAGGGGCGCTGTGCATAGACAGCGCCCCTGTAAAGGCGGCATGCTCCCTACGCCAGCATTAACTGACAGGTTCAAAGGATTGGGCCCTATGCCCTCTCAGCCTTGTGGTTTGCACCGCCGGCACTCCCGCATCGAATCTGTTGTTCCCTATACTAGCGCACCTGCCAAAAAGGGACAGGTTTATTTTGGCAGGTAACAACTGGGGCTTTGCGTTTTCCCAGATAAAACCTGCCAATATAAACCTGTCTCTTTTTGGCAGGTCGGTACAATAGACGGGATTAAGAATGACCGAGGGGGCCTTATGATTAAACTTGTGCTAACCGATATGGACGATACGCTGATTCCAGCCGGGCATGACGGCGCCAGCGACTACGCCATCGAGGGCATTCATGCCATGCAGGCGGCGGGTCTGCACTTTGGCCCGGTTTCGGGTCGCCAGCCCTCCGCGATGGGCTGGATGTTCCGCAATCGCGCCGAGTGCTTCTCGACCGGTGCGTTCTGTAACGGCCAGGTCATGTTTGTGGACGGCGAGGCGGTAGCCTCGCATGCGACCGACACCGCCGCCCTTATGCGCTTGGCTGACTACTTGGAGCAAGAGACCGATGATACGTATCTGAAGGTCTACAGCCTGGGTGATGACTTTTGGAATAACGATGCCTACTGCGTGACGAGTGATCCCGAGCGCGTTCGTCGCGCCATGGAGTCGGGCGGCAACGCATGGCTCAAAGGCGAAGAGGCCCCGTGCCGTCCCGTCGTCGATGACGCGCCGGTGTTTAAAGCGAATATCTGGAGTGCCCGTTCGCGTGAGGAGCTCGCGGAGCTACGCGAGCGCGTTGCCGCTGAGGTGCCGGAGCTCTCGCTTGTGTTTCCCAACAACCGCGTGCGCCTGTTCGACATCCTTCCTGCTGATTGGGACAAGGGCTGCGCTGCGTTAGAGCTGGCGCACGCTTTGGGCCTGACGCCCGACGAGGTGGCCGTATTCGGCGATTCCGATAACGATTTGCCCATGATCGATGCCGTTCCCAATTCCGTTGCAGTCGCCAATGCTAACGAGGCCGTCACGGCTGCCGCGCGCTGGCATATCGGCGCTGCGGCAGATGATGCGGTTGCCGGGGCTCTGCATCAGATTGCCGCCTGCGCCGCGACGGGGGAGATGCCGTCGTTTATGCGTCAGATGGACGCGACGGGTTTCGACGTCACGAACGTCTAGGGAGAAAGCCATGAAGCTCCAGCAGCTCAGATATGTCGTCAAAGTTGCCGAATGCGGCAGCATCACCGAGGCCTCGCGCCGGCTCTTTGTGTCGCAGCCTTCGATTACCGCGTCAATTCGCGATCTCGAAAACGAGATGGGTGTACACATCTTTGAGCGCACCAACAAGGGCGTCATTGTGTCCGAGGAAGGCGAGACCTTCTTGGGCTACGCGCGCCAGGTGCTCGACCAGGCCGACCTGCTCGAGGGTAAGTACAAAGGCACGTCCGAGCAGGTGCCGCACTTTAGTGTGAGCTGCCAGCATTATTCCTTTGCCGTTAATGCATTTGTCGATGTGATCCGCGAGTTCGATGCCGCGCGCTACGACTTTACCCTGCGCGAGGAGCAGACCCACGAGATTATCGAGGACGTCGCGCATATGAAAAGCGAGCTCGGCATCCTGTATCTGTCGGAGCACAATCGCGAGGTCATCGAGCGCATGCTGGCGGCCAACGAGCTCGTATTCGAAGGACTCTTCTGCGCTACGCCGCATGTCTTTGTGTGCTCCGACCATCCGCTGGCGGACCACGCCAGCGTGACGCTCGAGGACTTGGAAGACTACCCGTTCCTGTCCTATGAGCAGGGCAGCTACAACTCGTTTTACTATTCCGAGGAGCTGACCTCGACCTTTGAGCGCCGCAAGAATATCCGCGTGCGCGACCGTGCGACGCTGTTCAACCTAGCTATGGGCCTTAACGGTTACACGGTGTGTTCGGGCGTGATCAGCCATGAACTTAACGGCCCCGGTATTATCTCGATTCCGCTCGATGTAGACGAGTACATGGAGATTGGCATCATCACGCGCAAGAACACGACACTTACGCGCTACGGGCAGGCCTATATCGAAGCGATTCGTCAGCACATCTAGACTGCTGCGTTCTGCGCGGGTCAAATCTCTTTATGGCAGTCCAAACTGATATAGGAAGCATCTATATCAAACTGTTATAAACATATATTTTACGATGTCCATATGAGCGCTCATACTCTGTCCCAGTAAAGCAACCAATGCAAAGGGAGATATCTATGAGCACTTCGATTCAACCGAACGCGCCGTTTCGTGCCGATATCGTCGGCAGTTTTCTTCGTCCGCAGGCTGTAAAGGACGCCCGTGCCGCCTATGTCGCGGGTAAACTCGACGCTTCCGGCCTTAAGGCCGTCGAGGACGAGGCCATCCGCGACTTAGTGGCCAAGCAGAAGGCTGCCGGCCTGCAGGTGATTACCGATGGCGAGTTCCGCCGCAGCTACTGGCACCTCGATTTTATGTGGGGCCTCAACGGCATTGAGCGCCGCGCCTCGCGCACGGGCTACATGTTCCACGATGAGGAGACTACCGCCGACACCGCCGTGGTAACCGGTCCCATTAGCGGCGAGAATCATCCGTTCGTCGAGCACTTCAAATTTATCAAGTCGCTCGAGGGAGAGGGCCAGGTCGCGCGCCAGACCATTCCGGCGCCGATCCAGACGTTCTCCGAAGTCACACTTGACCGCTGCGATGGCCAGCAGGAGAGTCTGCACGCCGTCTACAAGACCGACGAGGAGCTCGTCGATGCCATTGCCGCAGCATACCGCACCGTGATTGCTGACCTGTATGCCGCGGGCTGCCGCAACATCCAGTTTGATGACTGCACCTGGGGCATCTACTGCGATACCGATTTTGTTGCCAAAACCGGCATGAGCCCGGTCGACCTGCAAAAGGTAAGCGAGCTGGGCGTGGCGCTCAACAATGCCGCCATCGCGGGCAAGCCCGACGATCTGGTCATCAACGCGCACGTGTGCCGCGGCAACTACCACTCTACCTACGCTTTTGAGGGCGGCTACGACCCCATCGCGCCGTACCTGTTTGCGCATGAGGACGTTGACGCGTTCTATCTGGAGTTCGACACGCCCCGCGCCGGTGGTTTTGAGCCGCTCAAGTACGTTGCTCCCGGCAAGAAGGTCGTGCTGGGCTTGGTGACCACCAAGGCGGCAGAGCTCGAGAACGAGGATGTTATCGTCGAGCGCATCCGCGAGGCGGCAAAGTACGTGCCGCTCGAGAACCTGTATCTGTCTCCGCAGTGTGGCTTTGCCAGCTGCGAGATCGGCAATAAGCTGACCGAGGACGAGCAGTGGGCAAAGATTGCGCTGGTCAGGCGTATTGCCGAGCGCGTTTGGAAATAGCGCTAGCGTTTGCAGGTGGCGGCGCGTGCGAGGTACTGCATATCGCGTACAATGGTTCGAATCGTATCGTTCGGGCAGGTTATCCGATATGCCTGATCGCCCTTCCATTCGAAAGGACTTCCATGTCCCAGTCTTCGACGCCCGCCGTCACCGATGCCATCTACGATGCATCGTCGCTCGGCCGCCCGCGCATGTTTGTGTTGGGTTTGCAACACATGTTTGCGATGTTCGGAGCCACGGTGCTCGTGCCCGTGCTCACCGGCCTTTCCGTTTCGGCGACGCTTCTGTTCGCCGGCATCGGCACGCTGCTGTTTCATTTTCTATCGCGCGGTAAGGTGCCCGCGTTCCTGGGCTCCTCGTTTGCCTTTATCGCGGGTTATGCCGCCATTGCGCCCAACGGCGAGGCTGAGCTTTTGCCCTACGCTTGCCTGGGCGTAGCTTGTGCCGGCCTGCTCTATCCGGTGCTTGCGGCCCTGTTCCGCGCCTTTGGCGCCAAGCGTGTCATGCGTTTCTTCCCGCCGGTGGTGACTGGCCCCATCGTCATTTCCATCGGCTTGATCCTGGCAAGCTCTGCCATTGCTAACTGCCAGACCAACTGGTTTGTTGCTGCTATTGCCGTTGTCGTGATCATCATCTGCAACATTTGGGGCCGCGGCATGGTCAAGATCGTGCCGATTCTGCTGGGCGTTGTGGTGAGCTATGCCGTTGCGGCCGCGCTGGGCGAGGTCGACTTCTCTGGCGTCGCAGCCGCCCCCTGGGTTGGCTTGCCCGTCGTGTGGGACAACACCGTGTTTGCGCTCTTTGGACCGCAGTTCGATAGCAGTCTTGCCACGACGGCCATTATCACCATCATGCCACTGGCCTTTGCGACCATGATTGAGCACATCGGCGATATTTCCGCCATTGGCTCTACCTGCGAACGCAATTACATTGCCGATCCCGGTCTGCACCGTACCCTGCTCGGCGATGGCCTGGCGACTATCTTGGCATCGCTCTTTGGCGCCCCTGCCAATACGACGTATGGTGAGAACACCGGTGTGCTTGCCCTGACGCGCGTGTTCGACCCGCGCGTGATTCGCATTGCCGCCTGCTGTGCCATTGTGCTTTCGTTCTGCCCCAAGTTTGCTGCGGTGATTGCCGCCATGCCGGCGTGCGTTATCGGCGGTGTGTCGCTCGTGCTCTACGGCATGATCAGCGCCGTTGGTGTACGTAACCTCATCGAGAACCAGGTTGATTTCCAGAACAACCGCAACGTGCTGGTGGCGGCTCTGGTGCTCGTGCTTTCGCTCGGCATTGCCTACAGTACCACCGGCGCCATTGTGCTGGAGCTGGGCGGCGTGACGATTTCGCTTTCGGGCCTTGCCGTGGGCTCGCTGGTGGGCATTGTGCTCAACGCCATCCTGCCCGGTAACGACTTTGAGTTCGATACTTCCGAGCTTGAGGAGACTGCTGAATAGCAGCTGCGTTCAGCCAAATTAAAAATGGCGTCCATGCGTATGTACGCGTGGATGCCATTTTTAATGCGTCAGTATCCAGTGGATGCCGCGTGCCATGCGCAGGTCAGTTTGGGTAAAGTGATTGCCGGGGTTGAGCTCCAGCGTTGTTGGAATGTCACGCTCGATAAACAGCTCTTCCATCGCGCGCGTATCGTCGAGTACGTGCCGCATCATGCGGTTGGGCGTCTTGGTTTCCTTTTTGCCGAGTGACAGATAGACGGCGTCGGGCGTAGCTGTCATCGTGCGCTCGCGCGCGTAGTCGATAAAGCCGGGGAACCACAGCGACCCCGATGCACTCGCCGCGCGCTCAAAGACATCTGTTTGCCAAAGTGCCCACAGTGCAAAAAGACCCGCCAACGAGTAGCCGGCAACGCCGCGCCAGGTGGGCGGTTGCGGGAGCGATGATTCGGCCTCTGGGATTATCTGCTTCAACAACTCGTCAAGAAAACCAGCGGCCTGTCCACCAAAGGGCTCGGCATCGCGCACGGTACCGTCGCATACCCAGGGGCTCAGCTCACGATTCCAATCGAGTCCGCCAATGGCGACAAGGGTGAACGGTGGGCAGTCGAGCTCTCGGCAGCGCTCGTAGACTTCATTACCGTCGCCCACAACCACGGGGAGGTAAATGACAGGTGCGCCTTCCGCACACTCTGAATAAACGGTTATCTGCTTCTGATGCGCTTCCATGACGGGCTTCTCTCGGCGTTGTGATATCGACGGCCCCCATTGTCGCACGCCGGCTCATGCAGATTGGGCTAGACCAAAGACAATCTCGTGCATACCCTGCGGACGCATATGGAAAACGCCACCGCCGGAGGGGAGCTCGGCGGTGGCGTTGTTAAACGGTGCTGGGACTCGGGGCCTTCGCGGGAGCTGCCATGTGCGCAGAGGCGTCTAAGAGCGCTTGCGGCTCGCCATGGTGCCTGCGGCGATAGCGGCTGTTCCCGCAAGGACGGTTGCCACGATGGCCGCACCCGAGGTGTCGCCGGTTGCCGCGAGCACGCCGGTAGTCTTGGCTTTCGTGATTGAAGCCGCAACGGCCTTAGTCGGCTTTGAGCCCTCAGGCTTGGGGTTCTGCTTGGACTCCGCGGGCTTGCTTTCTGCGGGCTTGGTCTCGTCGGGCTTGGGGTCTTCCGGCTTGGCTACCTCGGGAGGTGCGATGACCATGCTCTTGGCGACAGCTTCGTTATAGGGGGAGTCGATCACAGCGTCGCCCGTGCCGATGGCTTGGCCTGCCTCGTAGATGCCGTCACGGAGCTTGCGATAGTCAATGACCTTGCCGCTTTCGGGCGTCTGGATGGCGGCGTTCTCAATCTTGATGGTGCCGATTGTCTTGCCGTCAGCGCTCATGGCACGGGCAAAGATTGCCGCTGTATCTCCTTCGGCCGTTACCTTGCTGCGGATGATCGAGATGACTGCGGGTGTGACGCCCTCGCTGGTCTGGGCGATGATGCCGATGTTCTCGCCTTGGGGCTCGGGGCTCGTCTCACCATCTTGGTTTTCGCTGTAGGGGATGGGGCCGTCGCCGTTCTCGACATAGCGGGCTATGGCCTTGACAACGGAGTCGCTGATGTAGATGTGGCCACCCTCCTCGTTGGGTCGATCGTTTCTGGTGGAGAATGCAGCCGAAACCTCGCCTTCCGCAAACGCGTCCACGGTGGAGCCGTTCTTGACGACGATATCGTCTTGGTAGGTGAAGAGGGCAATGGCGCCACCGTATCTGCCTTTACTTGTGCGGACTGTCACGTTTGCATGATCGAGTGTGATGCCCTTGTGGGCATAGACGCCATATTCAACACCGTTTGCGTTGAGGGAGGCGTTTGTGGCTGCGAGGCTGCCCTTGGCCTCGACGGCGGCGTCTTTCTCGGAGCTCGCCTTGACCTGGCTGCCGTCCGAGATATTGATGTTGCCGCCGCTCCAAATGGCCTCACCATCGGCTGAGCTTGCCTCGACTGTGCCGCCACCCTTGATGGTGAGGTTCTTGTCGGTTCCGATACCCTTGTCCTTGGTAGCCCTGGCGGTGACGGCCCCGCTGTCGTCAATCGTGATATTGCCGTTTGCCCTGATGCCATCCGATACGCCCGTGGCGTTGACGTTGCCCGAACCTTTGATAGCGAGATCGCCCTCGGCGTCGATGGCATCAAACCCAGCGCTCGTGGCGTTGACGGATCCGGCTCCGTCGATGTTGATATTACCCGTGGAGAGGATAGCGTCCTCAGTAGATGTCACGCTGAGCGTGCTGCCCGCGTCGCCTTGGATATTGAGCTCGGCGTTCTCATTCTTGCCATGAGAAGCCTTGATGCCTTCGATCCAGTCGGCAGTGACGATGTTGTTTCCCGAGTAATTCACGTTGAGCTTGCCTGCGGCCTGGATCTCGCCGCCGTTATAGTTGTTGAGCTTCAAGTCGTCGGCGCCGTCCCACGACCAGGTGCCGGTCTCGTCGCCCGCCGCAGTGCCGGCGTTGTATTTGGTTTCGCCGACCTTGACCCATTCCGCCGCGAGCGAGACGCTCGGCATGAGCAGCGAGCTCACCGTGAGCGCGCACACGGCGCCTACGACGATGCGGCGCGTCACGCGGCGCCAGCTGCCGTGCGCGAGTCCTATGCGACGGCGAACGTCGGGTTCGGCAACATGGGTTCCGGCGGTAGTGTCATTGCGTTTGGGGGTCGTGAACAAGGCTGCCATGGTTGCTCCCGTTCTCATAGGGCCTATACGGCTAGGTTCAGCGTATCTGCTGGATGTTGCCGGCGGTAGTGCCGTTTGGAGGGCAAAATGGCCAAAATGGGGGAGAAATAGGCCGCACGCCGGCGCAGGGACCAACGCTAAAAGAAAGGCTCTGTTAGACCAAGGTTGACATAAAAACGATGTCACCGCGAG